>Ga0307408_100001810_pt1 | contig 15580 bp, 13 predicted proteins | sample 322Cmetagenome_FD_202116 | JGI IMG/M metagenome (GOLD analysis project Ga0307408, IMG submission 202116) | Maize rhizosphere microbial communities from greenhouse at UC Davis, California, United States - 322HYB-C-3 | ecosystem: Host-associated > Plants > Roots > Rhizosphere > Soil | place...
GATCCCGGTTGTCGCGCGGCATGTCGGAGCCGGCCGGCAGGAGTACGCCTCACGCACTGCGTCGGCACTGATCACCTGGACATTGCTCGTGCTGACACCGGCCGGGCTTGCAGTATTCGCTGGCGCGCAACTGTTCGCTGCCGCATTTGCCAAGGCCGACTGTGCAGGCAGCGCCGATACCTTGGCCGTCCTCGTCGCTATGTTTGCTCCGCAGGTCTGGTTCTACGGGCTGGCCGTGGTCAGCGCCGGTGTGCTGCAGGCTCACCATCGGTTCCTTGCGGCAGCCGCGGCGCCGCTGCTGTCGAGCGTGGTGGTAATCCTTGCCTACCTCGGCTACGCAGCTCTCAGCGCTCCGTCTGCCAACGACGATCCGACCCAGCTGACAGCCCAAGCGCTTGCTGCTCTGGGATGGGGTACGACCTTGGGTGTTTTGGCGCTGGCGGCCTGCACCCTGGTCCCTCTTGCCCGGCTTGGGCTAGGGCTGCGGCCGCGACTGCGGTTCGCCGATGGCGACCGATCGGTGATCATTACGATCGCGGCTGCTGGAATCGCCGGGCTGGTGTTGCAGCAGCTTAGTGTGTTGTTGATCAACTGGTCGGCTCAACAAACTGGTGATCAAGGCGCTCTGACCCGGTTCACCTGGGCAAACGCCATCTACCTACTTCCGTACGCGGTGTTGGCGGCGCCGCTGCTGCAGCTGACGTTTCCGCGGCTGGCGACGGCCGCTGAGCAGGGCCGAGCCGATGTAGCGCGGGTGCTCGCCGAAACCGGTCCGGCGACGGTGGTGATGGCCTGGCTGGGGGCTGCCTTACTGGTGGCGACGGCCGTTCCGGTGGCGCGGGTGTTCGTGCTTGGCCCGGGCTCCGGGCGTACTGAGGCATTGGCATGGCCGATCGTTGGCTTTGCACCGGCGGTCGTCGGATTCACATTGCTAGGCCTGGCCTCGCGTACGCTGCTCGCTCAGCACTATGGCAAAGCATCAGGCGCTGCCAACGCGAGCGCCTGGGCGGCAGTGATTATCACCGTAGCGGTGGCACGCCTGGTGGTTCCTGTGGCGTGGCTGGTTCCGGCGCTGGCATGGAGCGTGTCGTTGGGCATGGTCGTGGGTGCGGTAGTGGGGTGGCTGTTGTTGCGGCGTACGGGGATGGCTGGCATCGGCTTAACAAAGCCGATGCTGGTCGGGCTGGGTGCCGGTGTGTTGGCAGGCGGCGTAGGGGCGGCGAGCTCTCTGCCGCTGGCGGAAGCCGGCATCGTGGCAGCGGTGCTGGGCGCGTGCGCAGTAGCCCTGCTCTGCGTCTTAGTCTTCACAGCGATGTTGCGACTTCTGGCACCTTCGGTACTGGCTCAGATCTGGGCGCTGCGGCGGCGTACACCCTGGGCGGAGGTGGGCTCATCGTGAAGGTCGCACAGCTAATGACCGCTAGCACTGGTGGCATTGGCCGTCACGTCGCAAGCATTGCCCCACGGCTGGAGCAGCGGGGTCACCAGGTAAGGGTGTTCTGCCCGAAGGTCACGACCGATGCGCAGCACTTCAAGGAGCTGGGTCTCGATGTCTGGCCGCTGAGCAGCCCGCGAAGATTCATTGGAGCTGATCTAGTCCACGCCCACGGGTTGAAGGCAGGTTGGCTGGGGCTGCCGATCGCCTGGATGTATCGCGTACCGCTTGTTGTCACGTGGCATAACGCTGTGCTGGGCGATGGCCTTGCGCCGTCAGCAGCGCGTCAGATGCAACGAGCGGTTGCAATGGGTGCGGACCTGACGCTTGCGGCGAGCCGCGATCTTGTCACCCAGGCCAAGCGGCTGGGAGCCCGGAACGCGCGGCTGTCCCCGATCGCGGCACCGGTGGTGCCGCCGGCGACGACGAGTCGCGATGATCAACGTTGGGTTCTCGGCGCTGCTGATGGAGACACGGTAATTCTCACGGTCAGCCGGCTCGCGCCGCAGAAGAACCTTGGCATGGTGCTTGATATAGCCGCTGCCGTACGCGAGAGGCACGATCTGAAGTTTGTCGTCGTCGGAGAAGGGCCGGAGCGTGACAAGCTGCAACGTCGCATCACCAACGAGTGGCTGCAGGTGCGCTTGCTCGGGCGGAGCGACGACATGGGTTCGTTGCTCGCTGCAGCCGATCTCGCGCTGCTCACCTCAACATGGGAAGCCCGAGCTCTGGTAGCTCAGGAAGCCCTATTAGCTGGATTGCCGCTAGTGAGCACTCGAGTTGGTGGGATTGAAGAGCTCGTCGGATCGGCGGCAGTGCTGGTTCCACCCGGCGATGTCGATGAGGCGGCGCGGCAGGTCATTGCGCTTGCGGACAACCCGGCCGAAAGGCACCGGCTGAAAGCAGCGGGGCTGCGCCAGGCCGCCACCTGGCCCAACGAAGACGATGTCGCCGATGACCTGGCGCGGGTGTACAGCGAACTCACCCGAGGCCGGCGCTATAAGGGCTTTTGGGACGAGTCCGGCGGGTTCACGGTCAGATAGCACTCGGCGACGTAAGCTGGAGGCCCGTGGGATATCGCGAGAAATTCACCAAACACCTCTTTGTGACCGGTGGCGTCGCCTCCTCACTCGGTAAGGGACTCACGGCTTCCAGCCTCGGCAACCTCCTTGTCGCTCGCGGGCTCAGCGTCTCCATGCAGAAGCTGGACCCATACCTCAACGTCGATCCCGGAACGATGAACCCGTTTCAACACGGCGAGGTCTTCGTCACTGAGGATGGCGCGGAAACCGATCTTGACGTCGGTCACTACGAGCGTTTCTTGAACGTCAACCTGACTGGCGAGGCCAACATCACCACCGGCAAGGTCTACTCGTCGGTGATCGCGAAAGAGCGGCGCGGCGACTACCTCGGTGACACGGTGCAGGTGATTCCCCATATCACCAACGAGATCAAGGAATCGATGATGGCCATGGGGGGGTCGGACATCGATGTCGTGATCCACGAGATCGGCGGCACTGTTGGCGACATTGAGTCTTTGCCCTTCTTGGAGGCTGCGCGACAGGTGCGGCACGACGTCGGCCGGGAGAATGTGTTCTTCTTGCACGTCTCCTTGGTGCCTTATATCGGTCCCAGCGGCGAGCTGAAAACCAAGCCGACCCAGCACTCGGTTGCCGCCCTGCGTCAAGTCGGCATCCAACCTGATGCCGTGGTGTGCCGCTCCGACCGCGACATTCCGGACTCAGTGAAACGCAAGATCTCGTTGATGTGCGATGTTGACGAATCCGCTGTGGTGGCGGCGATCGACGCTCCCAGCATCTATGACATCCCGAAGGTGCTGCACTCTGAGGGCTTGGACGCGTACGTGGTGCGCCGACTCGACCTACGGTTCCGCGACGTGGACTGGACGCGCTGGAACGACCTGCTTGATCGCGTGCATCACCCGAAGGAAGAGGTGACAGTCGCACTCGTCGGCAAGTATCTCGATCTTCATGACGCCTACCTTTCGGTATGCGAAGCATTACGCGCCGGCGGCTTCGCGAACCATGCCAGAGTCGTGATTCGCTGGGTACCCTCGGACGACTGCCAGACGCGGGAGAGCGCGGCCCGCGTACTGAGCGAGGTGGACGGCATCATCATCCCGGGTGGCTTCGGCATCCGTGGCGTGGAAGGGAAGGTCGGTGCCATCCAGTACGCCCGAGAGAACCAGATCCCGATCTTGGGACTCTGCCTAGGTCTGCAGTGCATGGTGATCGAGGTGGCACGCCACATGGCAGGCCTGGAGGGAGCCGATAGCAGTGAGTTTGCGCCTGAAACGCCGCATCCGGTGATCGCGACAATGGCTGAGCAGGTCCCGATCGTGAACGGGGGCGGCGATCTTGGGGGATCGATGCGGCTGGGTTCCTACCCAGCCGAACTGCTGCCCGGGTCGATCGTTGCCAAGCGTTACGGACAAGCCCATGTCGCAGAGCGGCATCGGCATCGCTATGAGGTCAACAACGCATATCGGGAGCGCCTGGAGGATGCCGGTCTGGTGATCAGCGGCACCTCACCTGACTCCAAGCTGGTGGAGTTCATCGAGTTGCCGACCGAGGTTCATCCTTACTTTGTCGCTACCCAAGCGCATCCAGAACTCAAGTCACGGCCCACCCGGCCGCATCCGCTTTTCGTTGGCCTTGTCGAAGCTGCGCTCGATCGCAGGCTAGCAACTCGGCTGCCGGTCGACGACAACCATCGATGATCGTTCTCGGTCTCGACCAGCTGACTGATGTGCCACTCGCCTGGCCCGTCGAGTCTTCGGTCGTGCTCGCCAAGGGCAAGATCACCAGTTATGTGCAAGACGAGGTAATCACGCCAGATGGACAACTGATCGCGCGCGAGTACCTCAAGCACCCAGGTGCCGTGGGAGTGATCGCACTTGATGATCATGACCGGGTGGCTCTGGTCCGGCAGTATCGGCATCCGGTACGCCACCGGCTGATCGAGCCGCCGGCGGGACTGCTGGACGTGGAAGGTGAGGGCTATCTCTCGACCGTCAAGCGTGAGCTGGCAGAGGAGGTCGGGCTGGCAGCCCAAAGGTGGGCTGTGCTGGTCGATCTCTTTACTACGCCGGGAATCCTCGGGGAGTCGCTGCGCATCTATCTCGCCCGTGATTTGCAGGAGGTTGACGGTCCGGATGATTATGTCCGAGAGGGCGAAGAGGCGCATATGGACACCGTCTGGGCCTTACTGGACGACCTGGTGGAGGCCGTCCTCGACGGCCGCTTGCACAATCCGACGGTTGTCTCCGGCGTACTGGCAGCCTGGACTGCTCGGGAGCGCGATGGCTTCAGTGGCCTCCGCCCTGCGGATGCTGCCTGGCCCGCCTTCGAGTCGCTAAGGGCTGAGTTATGAGCGGGAGTCAGGCGGCCGCCTCCTGCGGCACTGGCGTAGAGCGAGCGCCGGCTTGTTCCGCCATCGCGTCTATCAGGTAGCGGGCGTCTTGATCCAAGCCCTGAATGGTCGCCGATGCTACTGCGTACTGGAACTCCGCTCCAATGACGTACAGGCCGGCTTCCGGCGAGACCCCACGTTCGGTGATCAGCTGCCCATGATCATCCGCCACCGGGAGATCGATCCAGCCGTAGTCGTCCCGGTAACCGGTGCACCAGACCACCGTCTGTGGCTCGAGCACATCGCCGTCGACTGTGACAGGGAGCCCATCGCGAATGCTGGCAATACGACCGATTCGCTGCACTCCAGCAGCCTCTAGATCACTCGCCTTGGTACGCACGAGCGGTTTCCCATGATGTATCGATGCACGGCGGAACTTGCGGCCCATCGGCGTATCAATCGTCAGAATGTGGCGGAAGACGAACATCACGATTGGTACCAAGACCCGAGCCCGACGGCTCTCAATCCGGAACGGAATTTCTCCAGGGTGCCGGCCAGACAGCCATGTCTGGTGACCGGACCTGACCGCCTCCAAAGCAATCTCTGCTCCCGAGCTTCCCGCGCCCACGATAAGTACGGTTCCACTGAGCTGCTCTGGGTTTCGGTAGGCATCCGAATGCAGCTGCCGGATCCTGGGTGTCAGCTCGGCTGCGAAGTCTGGAACGACTGGAGTCTGGTAGCCACCCGTGGCAATGACGACTCGCTCCGCCCGCAACACACCGTGCGAGGTCTCCAGTCGAAAGCCTGACTCGGTACGGGAGAGCCGGTTGACCCGTACGCCGCTTCGCACCGGAAGATCGAAATGACGCGCGTAGTCCTCGAGGTAGTCACCCATTTCGATGTGGGTAGGCCAGGTGCTCAACCGCATTGGCCATCCGGGGAGGCTCGAGTACCGGGGAGTCGAGAACAATCGAAGCGAGTCCCATCGATTGCGCCAGCTGTCGCCGATGCGGGGCTGGGCATCGAGGATGAGGAACTGCTCGCCAACTTTCTGCAGGTGATATCCCATCACTAGGCCCGCCTGGCCGCCACCGATGATCACCGTCGGCATTGATTCCATGCCGCCGATCTGGTTCTGAATGAGATGCATGCGTTGAGTTGTCATGATTCGACGCTAGGGAGCACCACCCGGCGGCTACATCGAAGAGATTGTGCATTCGCATGAGGCCGGGCATGGGTAGAAATGCCCATGCCGCATGGCCTCAGACCAGTTGGTGCTCGTACGCGTACGCCGTGGCAGCGGCCCGGCTGTTGACATTGATCTTGGTGAAGATGTTGCTGAGGTGGCGAGCGACGGTCTTCTCGCTGAGGAACAAGATCGTCGCGATACCCCGATTAGTGTGCCCCTGCGCTACCAGGGCGAGCACCTCACACTCCCGGGCAGTTAGCGGGTGGCCGGGTGCGGCGCCTTCAGTTGGAGCCAACGAGGCAAGATCAGATTGCGCGCCAAGTTGCTCGAAAACGGTACGCGCCGCATCAAGTTCCATCCGGGCCGCATCGTCGTCATCCAGCGCCCGGCACGCCGCGCTGACCTTGACCCGGGTTCGCGCAGCCTCGTACGGCGCATCGACCTGCTGCCACAGGGTCCACGCCCGCCGCAACAGCGGCAGCGCGGCCTGCGGGTCATCCTCGGCAAGTCGGAGCTGACCTGCGGCATGGGCGACCAGCGCCGTCATGTAGGGCGTCTCGATCGCCTCCGCGTTCTTCTCGAGCTCAGCAAGTGCCGTCCGAGCCGCATCGATGGTTCCGGCGGCCAGGGCGATCTCGACCTTGGCAGCCAGTAGCAGCGACCGACGCGCCGGGCTACGACTCTCTGTTAGCGCACGATCCAATCCAGCAAGACCTGCCGCTGGGTTCCCCTGCGCCAATCTGAGGTGAGCCAAGCCCGGTTGCACCTCGCGGCCGCAACTCGCGGCGGCCGCATAGGAGCGCTCGGCCAAGTCGAACTGCCCGCGGAGCCGGTACAGCTCGGCCAATCGGTAATGGGCCGCCCCTGCAACAAAGCCCGCTGCCGGCAATCGCTGGCTGACCTGGACCACTTCTTCGGTCGCTTCCGCCCAAGACCCATGCAGTTGGAGAATCTCGGCCCGGTGCACTTGGCACTCTCCGCGGTATGGCATGAGTCCGGACTGGGCATCGCACCAGCGACTCAGCGCTTGGGTCCACTCCGCAGCGCGCTGCATGTCGAAGCGATCCATGCATAGCGAGATCACCGAGCAGTAGGCGATTCCGACCACCTGGGGCGCCACGCGATCGGCGACGACATAGACCATGATTTCGTCCAAAGCCTCGAGCGCCTCTGTTCGATGCCCTTGCACGTCAAGGCAACGGCCGCGAGCCAGGCCGGCTAGCACGAAAAGGTCATCGTCTCCGGCCGCTTGGGCTCCCGCGGCCGCACGCTCCACCATGGGTAGGGCCTGGATTACCGACCCAGCCTGCATCAACGCGACGCCTTCGCCCAGAACACCGAGGTAGGCCAGGTGGCCATCTGGATCGTCATCGGCGAGGAGCCGGCGCAACCGAGCTATCCAACCCGCTGCGCGGGCGTTCTGGCCGGCGTTTCGGAGGTGAAAGATGAGCCAGAAGACACAGCGCGCGGCCTTGTCGGGAAGGCCTTGCTCGAGATAGTTCCGATGAGCACGGTCCAAGAGGCTGACGGCTTGCTCATCCTCACCTAGCACATGAGCGGCAACCGCACGACGTTCAAGATCCCCAGGGTCTAAGTCACCGTCGATCGCCGACAGTTCGGCGTACTCCTTGACCCAATCTCGGCCAGGTGACAGCACACTCGTCACTTTGGTTTCCATGCAGCGTCCCGTTCCTGCCGAGCCTAACCGTCCCCGCGAGCTGCGCCAGCCAGCCAACCCGCCGAATCTTAGGTCGCTGCGTGGCATGATCAAGGTGAGCGCCCAGGTTCGGTCAGGAGGACGCCCAGATTCGATCAGGAGGATCCATGAGAGTCGGCGTGCCCACCGAGGTCAAGAACCATGAATATCGGGTCGCCATTACGCCGTCCGGGGTGCATGAGCTGACCAGACACGGCCACGATGTGCTCGTCCAGGCCGGTGCCGGCATCGGTTCCTCGATCACCGACGACGAGTTCACGGCTGCGGGAGCCAAGATCGCTGCCACCCGCGACGACGTCTGGCAGGACTCGGAGCTGATCTTGAAGGTCAAGGAGCCTATTTCCATCGAGCACGAGTGCATGCAGCCCGGCCAGGTGCTGTTTACCTATCTGCACTTGGCAGCCAGCAGGGAATGCACCCGGGCGTTGTTGGACCGGAAGGTCACCGGTATGGCGTACGAGACGGTGCAGCTGAGCAATGGCACGCTGCCCCTGTTGGCACCGATGAGTGAGGTAGCCGGTCGGCTTGCGCCGCAGGTAGGGGCCTATCACCTGATGCGGCAAGGCGGTGGCCGCGGCACCTTGATGGGCGGTGTCTCGGGCGTCTATGCCGCCAAGGTGGTAGTCATCGGCGCGGGAGTTTCGGGCATGAACGCGGCGGCGATCTCGCTAGGCATGCAGGCTGAGGTCCTGCTGCTGGACCGCAACATCGACAAGCTCCGTGATGCGGACCGGATCTATCAGGGTCATCTGCAGACCGTCGCCTCCAACGCGTACGAGGTCGAGCGGGCGGTTCTCGACGCTGATCTAGTGATCGGCGCGGTGCTGGTCCCGGGGGCGAAGGCGCCGACCTTGATCAGCAACGAGCTGGTCTCCCGGATGAGACCGGGCAGCGTACTTGTCGACATCGCTATCGACCAAGGCGGCTGTTTCGAGGACAGCCGGCCTACTACGCATGCCGAGCCGACGTTCCGGGTGCACAACTCGGTGTTCTACTGCGTGGCCAACATGCCGGGCGCGGTACCTAACACGTCGACGTACGCGCTGACAAATGTCACCTTGCCGTACGCGCTGAGCCTGGCCAATCAGGGCTGGCGCGATGCACTCAGAGCCGATCCAGCGCTGGCGCTGGGATTGAACACCCACGACGGCATGATCACCAACGGTCCGGTCGCCCAAGCGCACGGGCTGGAGCATCGGGAGCTGGCCGACGTCCTCGGCTGACGCCTCACAGATTCAGGGGCTCATCCAGACCTATCTCGACCACCTCACCGTCGAGCGCGGCATGTCTCGGCACACTGTCGCCGCCTATCGGCGTGACCTGAATCGCTACGTTGGCTACCTGGCCCAGCTCGGTGTCACCGACACCTCCCATGTGACGAGCGCGATGATCGGCAACTACGCCGGCCGACTGCGGGAAGGCATAGCCGGACCCGACGGTGACGGCTGGGTGGAGGCGCCTCTGGCAAATGCGAGCGTCGCGCGGGCTGTGATAGCGGTTCGCAGCCTGCATCGTTTCGCTGTCGCCGAGGGGCTGACTAGCGATGATCCAGCGCGAACCGTCCGCCCGCCGAAGCCACCGAGACGGCTGCCGAAGGCGTTGAGCTTGGAGCAGGTGCAGGCCATGCTCGCCGTCCCGGCTACCGACACGGAGGTGGGCGTACGTGATGCGGCACTGCTGGAGTTGCTGTATGGCACCGGCATCAGGATCTCCGAAGCTGTAGCGCTCGACGTGGATGACGTCGAGCGGCTGGCTCGGACGCCGGCTGACGAGCCCGCACCGGGATTGCGGGTACTCGGCAAAGGCGGCAAGGAGCGCATCGTGCCGATCGGCTCGTACGCGCGCGGGGCGCTGGATGCCTATCTGGTACGCGGGCGGGCGGCGCTTGCGGCACGTGGTCGGGGAACTCCCGCGCTATTCGTCAATGCCAGAGGCGGCCGGCTATCGAGACAAAGCGCTTGGGCGGTGTTGCAGTCGGTTGCCGATAAAGCAGGCATTGCGGCCGACGTCTCGCCGCATACCCTGCGCCACTCCTACGCGACTCACCTCCTAGACGGTGGCGCCGACATCCGAGTCGTCCAGGAGCTGCTGGGCCATGCGTCGGTCACCACGACGCAGATTTACACGCTGGTGACCATCGAGCATTTGCGGGAAGTCTTCCTCACTTCGCATCCTCGTGCGTATTAGTGTCGTGTCGACAAAGCTGCTTCCTGCTCCACGGCATTAGGCTTCGGCAAGGCAACGTACGCAATGTCGCCCTAGGAAATGTGACGCCGTCCGGCAGGAGGAGCCACAGGAGGAGGCAGGAGTGGAGCAACTCCACGGGGGTGGCGGAGTTCCGCCCAACGGCCCTGCAACCAATGTCCCTGCAACCAATGTCCCTATGACCAATGGCGCAACATCATCGCGCACCGTAGTTGCGGACCTCACCGACCAGCACTATCTCGACGACCCTGATCTCCACGACCCTGATCTCCACGACCCTGATCTCCACGACCCTGATCTCCCGGACCCTAATCTCCATGACACTGAGGTTGACGCGCTATACCGGGCAAATCAGCGCTCCGCGATCGATGAGAACTTGGTCGTACCCGCTCCACCCGACGGCATAGCGCAATCGGTCGAGCGAGAGCCGGTGATCGGTCCAACAGGTAGACCTTGGCCAGATTTGCCCGAACTTCCTGCGCTGACCGAGCATGGGCCGGCCTTGATCATTGCCATGTGCAACCAAAAAGGCGGCGTCGGCAAGACCACGACGACGATCAATCTTGGTGCTGCGCTCGCCGAGCTCGGTCGCCACGTGCTACTCGTGGATTTCGATCCGCAGGGTTCGCTCTCTGTCGGGCTAGGGGTCAATCCGCACACCCTGCCAGCAAGCATCTACAACTTGCTTATGGGCCAGGACATCTCCGTTGATGAGGTGATCGGCCAGACCAATGTCCCCGGACTGGACATTCTGCCCAGCAACATTGACCTGTCTGCGGCCGAGATTCAGCTGGTCTCTGAGGTGGCGCGAGAGCAGACGCTGCTGCGGCTGCTGGAGGCGGTGCGGAGCCGCTATGACGTGATCTTGATCGATTGCGCCCCTTCCCTGGGCCTGTTGACGATCAACGCATTGACTGCTGCCGATCGGGTGATCATGCCGCTCGAGTGCGAGTTCTTTGCATTGCGCGGCATAGCGCTGCTCACCGACACGATTGCCAAAGTGCAAGATCGGCTCAACCAACAGCTGGAAATCTTGGGGATCTTGGGCACCATGTACGACCCGCGCACTCTGCACTGTCGTGAGGTGCTCGAGAGAGTGGTTCAGGCGTTTGGCGATCAGGTCTTCCACACCGTCATTCGCCGCACTGTGAAGTTTCCCGAGACAACCGTGGCCGGAGAGCCGATCACCACCTACGCCCCAACATCAGCTGGAGCCGAGGCGTACCGCACTCTGGCTCGTGAGGTGCTCGCCCGATGTCGAGTGGGCTAAGCGCAGGCTTGACGGCAGCGGAGGCGATCGCGCGACGCGGTTCTGGCCGAGTTCGTCATGAGGAGAAGATCACCGTCTACGTCAGTGCCGACGAGCTAGTGGCGCTTGAGCAGGCGCGGCTGACGCTGCGCGCTCGGCACGGCATGGCTGTGGATCGAGGACGGATCGTACGCGAGGCGATCGCTGCGATGCTTGCTGATCTTGAGGCGAATGGCGAATATTCGGAGCTGGTCCGCCGGCTGTCGGCATCGTGACTCTGCAATTGTCGGCAGCAGCGGAGCGACCTCCAGCCCCAGCGGCGAGTTCTGTTGCAGTGTCGGCAGACGTGGGACAAGGCACCGGGTTGCCAACCCGTGTCGGCAGGCCGCCGGACGCCGAAGCCTTCCAGGTGCATCTGAACAACTTCGATGGCCCCTTCGACCTCCTGCTCCAGCTGATCTCCCGGCACAAACTGGACATCACCGAGGTCGCCCTGTCGCAAGTGACCGACGAGTTCATTGCCCACATCAAGGCTGCAGGCACTGCTTGGGATCTGGATCAGACAAGTCAATTCGTGGTAGTTGCAGCAACGCTTCTCGACCTCAAAGCTGCCCGGCTCATTCCGTCCGGAGAGGTGGAGGATCCAGAAGACTTGGCCTTGTTGGAAGCGCGGGATCTGCTGTTCGCACGGCTGCTGCAGTATCGCGCGTTCCAGCGCGTGGCTAGGCATTTTGCTGCAACTCTCGAGGCGGAGGGTCGCCGATTTCCTCGTGAGGTCGGGATCGAGCCGCGCTTCGCCCGGCTGCTGCCCGAAGTGACCATTTCAATCAGCCCGTCCCGTTTGGCGGCACTGGCGGCAAAGGCGATGGCACCGAAACAGGCGAGCGTGCTGTCGCTGGCGCACATGCATGCCCCGTCAGTGAGCGTTCGCGAGCAGGCCGTGGTGGTCATCGATCGGCTACGACAACAGCGCGCCATGACGTTTCGGGCGTTGACCACCGATTCGCCGACGATGCTGACCACCGTGGCGAGGTTTCTTGCGCTGTTGGAGCTGTTCCGCGACGGTGCTGTGGCGTTCGAGCAATTGACGCCGCTAGGTGAGCTGACGGTCCGGTGGACCGGTGGTGAGGAGAGCGAATGGGCAATCTCCGACGAATTCGACCAAACTTCTGATCCGCCGGAGGTTGAGAAATGAGCGACAACAATGTCGACTTGTCGGCGTCAGAGGTCGCTATGGCAGCCCCTCATACTGACGACCCCCATGCTGATGACACAGACGCGAACAACTCGCGGAGTGTGGCGGGGGCGCTGGAAGCGCTGCTACTGCTCGCTGCTGAACCGGTGACCGAGTTCGAGCTGGCACAGGCGGTTGGGGTACCCGAGTCGGTCGTCGCCGAGACGCTGGTGGAGCTCGTCGCTTTCTATGAGGAGACCGGCCGTGGTTTCGAGCTGCGGCAGGTCGGCGGTGGCTGGCGGTACTACACCCGTGAGGAATACGCAGACCTCATCACCCGGTACGTGATGGAGGGCCAACAGGCGAAGCTGTCTCAGGCTGCCTTGGAGACGCTCGCAGTCGTCGCCTATACTCAGCCGATCTCAAGAGCACGCGTGTCGGCTGTCCGAGGCGTCAATGTCGACGGCGTCATGAGAACGCTGCTGTCCCGCAGCCTCATCGAGGAGGTCGGCCAGGATCAAGAATCCGGCGCCGTACTGTTCGCTACGACGGGCTACTTTCTGGAACGCATGGGTTTGCAGAGCCTGGACGAGCTACCACCGCTAGCGCCCCAGCTGCCCGAAGTAGATGAGCTGGAGGCAGAGCTTGGTCAACTGGCGGATGCGGCGGCAAGCTCGGCGCATTCCGATTCCGACCTTGTCGAGGCGGCGCCAGATCCTCCTCAAGAGCCGTCTCAGTGACCGAGCCTGCGGATGGTGTACGGCTCCAGAAGGTACTTGCGCAAGCCGGCATAGGCTCTCGCCGGGCCTGTGAGGCCATGATTAGCGACGGCCGTGTTGAAGTGAACGCCGAGGTCGTCACCGAGCAGGGCCGCAGGGTGGATCCCGAACGTGACGTGATTCGAGTCGACGGTGCTCGTATCCCACCCCCGCGTCGACATCTCTACCTTGCCCTGAACAAGCCCCGCGGCGTCGTGGTCACTATGGATGATCCGCAAGGCCGGCGTACTGTCGCCGACCTGCTCGCTGAGGGTGCCAGGCGGTCGCTCAAGAGAGAACGACTCTTTCACGTTGGCCGGCTCGACGCTGACAGTGAGGGTCTGTTGATCTTGACCAACGACGGCGATTTCGCCCACAAGCTGGCACACCCGTCCTACGAGGTGCCAAAGACCTACATCGTCGAAGTAACTGGAGTGGTGAGCCCGCAAACATTGAGACGACTACGTAGCGGCGTCACCTTGGAGGATGGACCAGTTCGACCTACCTCGGTCAAGATCGTCTCGAGCGCCGGTGAGAAGACCCTTCTCAAGATCACATTGCAGGAGGGTCGTAATCGCGTTGTGCGCCGTACGATGGAAGCGGTCGGCCATCCGGTCCGGCGACTGTCGCGGATCGGAATCGGACCGGTTCGGCTAGGTAACCTGCAGGTCGGGGAGTACCGGGAGCTGACCCGTGAAGAGCTCGGCGGGTTGCTGGACCTAGCCGATGGCTGAGTTGGCGGGGGACTGACCGCGTGTGTAGAGGAGGGCAGTGGACCGCAGAATTTTTGGACTTGAGACGGAGTACGGCGTCGCGTGCACCTCTGGCGGCACGCGACGGCTGACTCCGGACGAAGTTGCGCGCTATCTCTTCCGACGGGTCGTCACGTGGGGGCGGAGCAGCAACGTCTTTCTCCGCAACGGATCCCGGATTTACCTCGACGTCGGCTCCCATCCGGAGTACGCGACCGCCGAATGCGACGATCTCGTTCAACTCATCAACCACGATCGTGCCGGTGAGCGGATCCTGGAGGATCTCATCGTCGACGCCGAACATCGGCTGGCGAGCGAAGGCATTACCGGCGACATCTACCTGTTCAAGAACAACACCGACAGCCACGGCAACTCCTATGGTTGCCACGAGAACTACCTGATCTCCCGGATCGGCGACTTCTCGAAGATCACTGACGTGCTGGTGCCGTTCCTCGTCTCACGGCAGCTGGTCTGCGGCGCCGGCAAGGTGCTGCACACTGCTCGAGGCGCCGAATACAGTGTCAGCCAGCGCGCCGAGCACATTTGGGAGAGCGTCTCCTCGGCCACGACGCGGAGCCGCCCGATCATCAACACCCGTGACGAGCCGCACGCCGATCCAGAGCGCTACCGCCGCCTGCACGTCATCGTCGGCGACTCCAGCATGAGCGAGACGACCACGTTGCTCAAAGTGGGCAGCGCCGAGTTGGTGCTCAGGCTGATCGAGGCCGGTGTCCCGATGCGAGATTTCACCCTGGAGAACCCGATCCGGGCGATCCGGGATATGAGCCGCGACCGGTCCGGCCACGTGAGAGTCGCACTGTCCAATGGCAGGCGCGTTTCGGCGCTCGAGCTGCAGACCGAGTACTACGAGAAGGTCTCAGAGTTCGTGCGGCGGGAGAGCCTTGGCACTCGGGTCGTCGATCGGGTACTCGACCTGTGGGAGCGGACGCTGCGTGCGGTCGCAGAGGACAAGCTCGAGCTGATCGACACCGAAGTCGACTGGGCCATCAAGCTCAAGCTGCTCGACCGATATTCGACCAAGCACAAGCTGAGCTTCGCCGACCCACGGATCGCACAGCTCGACTTGGCTTACCACGACATCCGGCGATCCCGCGGTGTGTTCTCACTACTGGAGCAGCGGGGCCTTGCCGCTCGTGTGACCACCGATCCGGCGATCTTCCGGGCCAAGGCCGTGCCACCGCAGACGACGCGGGCCAAGCTGCGGGGCGACTTCATCCGTGCCGCACAGGAAGGGCGTCACGACTACACCGTGGACTGGGTCCACCTCAAGTTGAACGACCAAGCGCAGCGGACCGTGCTCTGCAAGGATCCGTTCGTCGCCACAGACGACCGAGTCGAGCGGCTGATCGCCTCGATGCGCGGCTAGGTACGTTTCGCAGCACAGCCGTCGAAACGTACCCACCACCGGCTGAACCACGGGTCGTTCCCCATCACGGTCGTCAAAACGTCCGTGGGCCCTTGCCTCCAAGCCAGAGGGCATCCCTCTGGCTCATGACATGAGTTCTTGGGACGTACGCGCTGGTCCATGTTCTTTGCGGGGGCCCCTGTACCCTTCTCCGGTGCCCTCTTCTCCGGTCAGAGTCGCAGTAGTTCTTGGGCTCGCCTCGTCGCTGTTACTTCTCTTCGGGTGCAGCAAGGACAAGCCGGCCGACGATGCAGCCTCACCCTCCCCAGCCGCGACACCGAGCTCGGCCAGTCCGTCTCAGTC
>Ga0307408_100001811_pt1 | contig 15567 bp, 11 predicted proteins | sample 322Cmetagenome_FD_202116 | JGI IMG/M metagenome (GOLD analysis project Ga0307408, IMG submission 202116) | Maize rhizosphere microbial communities from greenhouse at UC Davis, California, United States - 322HYB-C-3 | ecosystem: Host-associated > Plants > Roots > Rhizosphere > Soil | place...
CCGCAGGGCTGCTTACAGTAACACTCCCGGAAGCTCCATTTGCCATTACTGCATTAATGTTTGTGGGAGATGTAACGATAAACGACTTAGGGGCCATACCTCCAAAACTCACAGTGTTCACGAATGTGAAATTAGTACCGGTAATGCTCACCGTATTGCCCGGGCTGGCACTCGTTGGCGTAAATGAAGTAAGGGTAGGAGGAATGGTTTTAAGGTCTTCGTAATTAAATGAACCTTTACCACTTCCGTCAATGCTTATGTTTTTAATCCCTATTCCGGTGTTGGCAGCAGTGTAAGTCCTTGAATTTGGGGAAGAGAAGTCATTAAAATTTCTATTATTTGATGTTCCCGGGAACAAGTCACCCGCATCGCCACGATTGTTTGAACCATCCAGTTGGTTTAGCCCATCAGCCTCCTCTAAATCCACTCCTTTTAATGTACGGTCGGCATTTACGTTGTTGGTAGTGGAACTGGTTTTGTTTGTATTAATATGCCAGATAGCCAGGCCGCTACCGTCCAAAGATACATCTAAGCCTGTTTTCTGCCGGTTTTCAATTAAAAAGTACTCGTTAGAAAGCTGGGTATTTATGCGGTAGCATTCAGCATTAGAACCTGCATCTTTTAGTGAATAAGAACCGGTTGTTGTAATAACAGTAGGGCTAATCCAGCCTAAAGTCATTTTGCACCAGGCCGACATATTCGCCGGGGAATGTTCATATCCAAGCCAGGCGCCAGCAGCCATTAAACACCAATTACCTATACCCTGTGAATATCCGCTGGTATCATACAAATCCGGAAGCCCAAGATTGTGCCCAAACTCATGGCAGAATACGCCAATGCCCACCATTGAGCTGTTGAAAAGCCTTCTCTCCGGGTTAATAATATAGTCGTTAAGCACAACCTCGTCGTAAGTTACGCTATTAGTTCCGGCAGATAATTGCCACCTATGCGACCATACATAGTCCTGGCTACTCCCTTCTTCTGCTCCCGGGCCGCTATGCGCTATAATTACCCCATCAACATTTCCGTCTTTATCATTATCATATTTTGAGAAATCTACACCTGCGGCCTCCGCAGCATCAATAGCTTCGCGAACTAACTTTGTAGCTCTGGACGATTCTTTATTATAACCGTAGTAAGCGTAGTTATTGCTGGCGGTGTACCAGCCAAATACATCTGTAGATATATCAAGCTTGCCAAAAGAGCTGGCCTTATAAAAATCTTTGAAGCTACCGGTGCCATTATAGTTCGACTGGTTCATTAAATTGTCGAAATTGGATACGGTGTAAGTATTGGCCAGATCTGGATATTTGATTAGAATCAGCAAGGTTTTTCTGGTCCCCGTACTTGGAAAGCTAACTTTTTGAGGTGCTTCAAGAACTTGGGAGTGCTGCGTCTCCACAGCGCTGGTGCGCAATGCGCTGGTTCGTAAGGATTTTGGAACCGACTGCAAAAATTGCTTTTCCTCGGCTTTTCTGTTTTTTGAATCGCGAGCCTGTATCCCGGATGGCTCAAGTTTGCCATTGTGCTCGGTTGCATACTCATAAATTCCTTCTTTTTTTATAACGGTATAACCGTCAAGAGTTTCGGTCCAGGAATTTGCCATATTTCCCTTTCCGATAATCGTAATGGAAGTGCCATCCGCTTGTTTTACAGTAATTGGGTAAGGCGAAGCAGGGCAGCTGGAAGGCCCGGCTATCTGTCCGGCCGGCTTAGGCGATTTGCTAGCCTGAGTTCGGTTTGATTTGGCTGGTTTCCGCTGGATTGTCTCTTTTACTTTAAAGGATACAAACAGAAGGGAAAATGAAAGGAAGAACAAGTATGTTTTCTTCATGATGATAATTCAAGCCACTCCCTGAGGGCTATGGCACTATGAGTAAGGTTAATTTTTTAAGTATGAGGGATTACAGTTTCGCAAACAATGCGAATGAACTTCCAGCAAACGCAGGAAATGAAATCATTGGGATTCTGCCACAGAGGATGTGGCTAGAGGGAATGTGCTTAAGGTTAGGCATAATATAAAGCGTTATTTCCCGCGAAGTTAAAGAATTTATTTGTTAAGAAATAGGCGGATGGCATTAAAATGTTGTTAATCTAAAAATTCTATCTTGTTTATAAAGCTGGGAATTGTAAACCGCATTACAAGACAAATAATCTAGACTCCATCAATACTTAATCTCCATTTTCATCTGAAGAAATTCAGCAAATTCAATTGCAGCATCCTCAAATTGTGTTTTGATTTTCTTGTTTGGCGCTTTAAAGAAGCCGGGAGTAATTACCACTTTATCCTTTTTGATACTTCGGCTCCATATTCCAGTCACCATTCCATTATGGACTATAGTTGGCCTGAAGATACCGTTGTTTGATAAAGCCTTCGCCTGATGCTCAAATTCAAGGCAAGCACTACGGTCTTTATAACTTATAATAAATTCATCATAGGCAGGCAGTAGGCGCAAGCTTTCGGTAAAGGAAGCAGGGATTGGCATGGTTGAACTATACCAAAATGTAGTGCCGTTAATGGTTGCGGAGGTTAAACTATCCTGAATAAGATTTAACGCTCTTTTTACCTTAGTAATAGTCAAACCCGACCACCAGTTAAAATCCTGGGCTGTAGCCGGGCCATGACTCAAAAAATAGCGCTTAGCCAGCTCGGCGAGCGCTTCATCTTCGCTTAACAGCCTTGCCTTTGGAACCCTTTCTTTTAACAAAGCATAGGTTTGTTGTTTAGAAATTGTAGGGCCGCTACAAATTATGCCTTCCAGCTCAGCTGCAAATAAAATATGCGCGGAGCGCTGCCCTTCCGTACCTATGCCAACTTTTCCCAGCTCATTATTAAGTTCCGAACGGCTTAGAGCTCTGTTCCCTTCTAAAGCTCTCTCTATCGTTTCATAGCTTTTCTTTAGGATTGGCTCGCTTAATTCCAATTCCCGATGCCGCGATTTAGCCAGCATTTTTATTTGAGGCGCCGTTAAATCCAGCATCCAGTAGATATCCTCGGGAGAAACATGATGCCAGGTGGGGCGCATCAGGTGGGTTCTTATCACTTCAGCCCTGGAAATTGAGGTTTCCACATCCAGGTCCGTACATCCAGGAACGCGGCATCCAATGGCCCATTTAGCCATGGCGTAATCCTGAGCCTGCATGGCGCCCATATAATAAACCAAACTTTCTACCCGTTTAAACCCCGAGGAAACTACTTGTTGATTTATTAATCTTATGTTGCCAATGTCATTTAAATCCATATTAATCTTGAAACGTCCCTTTTCAAATATATTAAATTGTAAAGCCTTTAATTAAGGATTCCCTTGAATTAGAGATGTTTGACGCGCTTAATGCTTGTCGTTGGCTTTCTTTCGCAACCTTTAAAATTATATCTTTATCCCAAACACATATTATGAATAAATTAAATTTTAAACTTTTACCACTAATGTTGCTCGCTGGGGCGCTAACGGTACAATCGTGTAAGTCAAAAAAAATGGCGGCTAAGCCTCCGGTGCCAGAACCGGTTGCAGAAAAAACTGTTGAAAAAGAAAAAACAGAAACAGCGGCTACAACACCAGCTGCCAAGCCAGATGAAAGCGAGGGATCCCTTGCGAAAGCAAACCTTAACTTCAGCAATATCCAGTTTGAATTTAATTCTGCGGTGCTGAAAACCTCATCGTACGAAGTATTAGACCAAATTGCCAGCGAGATAAAAAAAGCTCCTTCTGTTAAATTCATTATCAACGGACATTCATCTGCCGAAGGTACTCCGGAGCATAATCAATCGCTATCTGTGGATAGGGCTAATTCTGTTAAGTCTTATCTGGTAAATGCCGGTATTGCTGCTGATAGGTTTGAAACTGTTGGCTATGGCGAAAGCAAGCCTATCGCGAAAAACGACACCGAAGCTAGCCGAGCGCTGAATCGCAGAGTTGAAATTGACAAAGTAAAATAATAGGCATATCGTAAAAACCAATCAATCTGGAGTCAACCTTCAAATTGATTGGCTTTATTAACCTGAGTTCGATTAAAATATGCGGTTTGCATGGGTGTGAGAGCCTTTCTCGCCCATTGGGAGAGATGCCGAAGGCAGAGAGGGTATAAGACTATGTTGGTTATCACCTCACCCTATCCCTCTCCTCGAGGAGAGGGGAATGCAAGTTTCTTATTTTAAGCGATTTAATAGATAAATAATAATCTAACTCAGGTTGTTAAGAAGTTTTCTAGCCTCTTTCCCAGAAAAACGGCGGCTCGATTCCTAAAGAACGAAGATATACGTAGCCTTGCGCCCTGTGATGGATTTCGTTATCAATGAAGTATAAAATAGTTGAATAAACCGGGCCTTCATACATTCCGAATGCTTTTATCACTTCATGAAAACGAGATGCCGGTATTTGCTTCCATAACTGATCAATTTGTTCAGTGCTTTCATCCCAAAGTTTAAGAATTTCAGCTTTGCTTTTTATTATGGAAGGATTGTTGTGTTCAAGTTCTCCCATAGCAGGCCATTCGCCGGTAACAATGCCTTTTAAGCCTGGCACTGCAAGGTCAATCAGCTCAAGTGTCATTGCAGAGAAAGTCCGCATTCCACCAACTGAATAACTGGTAAACTTGTCCTCAGGGAAAGCCTCAATCGTTTTTCGTGTAACACGGCGATGCCCCTGCCAGTGTTCTAAAAGTTCTTCCGGGTTAATTACTACTTGGGTAAGTTCATTTGTTTCGATAACTGAGTTTTCCATGTTGATTGTTTTTAAGTTCAACGCAAAGTAATCCCGGCAAAGTGACAACCCTATGTCAACAGGAATTTTATTTGTGAAATAAAAAAGGTGCCCTGGTTAAAGGCACCTTAATAAATGCATAGCCTGCTATTGATCGTATCCCTAAGTGTCCAATATTAGCTGTTTTACATTTTTTGTTAGTTTATTTTGAGCAGGCTTATTAATTTAATAGATTCTGTAAAATAAGGATCCGCCATTGCCGGTTCCGGTGCTGCCGGTGATAGTAATATGTCCGGTGTTGCCATTGCCGTCGTAACCGGAGGCAAGGTTGTAGCTCGAAGTACAATTGGTAACGGTATGCGGTACATTTTGTCCGGCACTTCCAAGCTTGAAGCCATTGCCATCGCCATTTGTTCCGAAGCCATTATTAGTTGCCGTACAATTAGTAATGCTTACTGTATATGGCTGCCCGTAAAGGTCCCATCCATCGTCGGAATTATGGTTTGCAGTACAATTGCTGAAACCGTTGCTTGCTCCAGCCGACAGCTTGCAGGCAAATCCATCAGCATTTTCGCCTCCGTTTGCGCTGTCATAGTTGTCATTGGAAGTGCAGTAGCTGATGTTATTGTGGTGGGCTCCGTTGTAAATTTGTAAGCCTGAGTCACCATTGTTATTTGTTTTAACATTGTACACATAATTGTAGCCGCCAATCTGGAAAACCAGGCCGCAATCTGGTGCATTTTTGATGGTCATGTTGGTAATGTTCCAGTAGCTGCCATTCACCTTTACACCCCATCCGGATGAAATTCCAGAGCAATCTAAGGTGCCACCAGTGAAGTTAATTTTAGAGCTGGAAGTGCCACTGGCAAGGCATTGAAGAGTGCTTGTTAATTTGATGGTGCCACTAATTGTTATGATATCGCCCGCTTTGGCATTGGCTATTGCAGTTTTCAATGCCGATTCGGTTGTTACCGTAGTATTAGCCTGCGTTTTTGCAGCTGATTTTACACCTGCTACCTCTTGTGGTGTTGAGGTTTCCTGTTCTTTTTGACAGCTGCTTACGCATATGGCGAGAGCCAAGGCAGCAATTCCTAAAAAATTTTTCATGTTAGGGGATTTAAATTGTTAGTAATTGTCTGTAAAACAGATAACTATTGGTTAGTTAGTTGCCCAATGTTAAATGGTTTTTTCCAATAAGTTGAATAATTTTCCAGATAAATGTGTGCAATCGATGCCGGGGTTGGCATGAATCCTATGAAGATTAGCTGCTATTTGGTTGTTTTTGAGTTTGTTATAGTCCTGTGATGCCCGTTGGGCTAGGGCTTAAATACAAGGAACTCGCGTTTAAAGCTGATAACCAACGTCGGACAGCGTGTAGAACGCCTGTCCACGTTTTAAGCGGCCGCAGACAGTCGTTCTTAAACGCTGTCTGACGGTTTACTGTGAATGATTTAAACAAACTGAAGCCACTGTTAATAGTATATTTGCAGCTTAAAACCCCACACATGGACATCATTTTTCAATATTATAATGAAATTGTTTTAGCCTTTAAAGATTATGATGTCGATTATAAAGACGGCCAGATAATTATTGAAATTCCTGATAGCCAGAAGCCTTTCGATACAGTTTGTGAAAAAGTAAACGCTTTATTACTACGCATCGCGGATACCTTGGAATCCCGAGATAAGGACGTGTTAGTAAGGGTTATTAGAGGAAGTGAGGAGAAGGACTTACTTTTACAGAAAGAAGTAGGATAGAGTAGCACATTGTTAATCAAAACTGGTCCTGTCGTTGCTGATACTTTCTTATTTAGAACTTAAGTAAATTAAAAATACCGATAAACGGGTATTTATCGGTACTTGGTATAAGTGTACTTTTGCGCCGAATTATATTTTATAAAGTACATGAAAAAAACAACCTTACTTTTCGCAATTGCATCTCTTGCATTTTCTGCGTGTAAAAAAAGTTCAACCCCTGACGAGCAAGTTGTAGATCCATTTAAACTGGAGTATTCTAACCTGGACACTACAGCTCAAAAGCAAAATCTCGAAAAGGCTGGCGTTGACTTTGTTAAAAAAATTGAAAGTCTTTCCGACGAAAAATTTATTGATGTATTAGACTATCTGGCTACATTTCCTTCGGTTAATGGAGGCTCAATTTTTACAAGTGTTTCAAAAATTAGTAGTGCGTCCAAAAACAAAGACTTAAAAGCTATTTTTAGCACTGTATCTGCTGTGGATTCTGTTAGCAAGCTTAGCGAGCATTATGGTATTTATATTTACAATAGAGCCAGTGATACCTGGGTAAAAACAGCTTCTACCACCAAACTGGAGTTTAGATTCCCAGCAACTGAGAACAGTACTACTAATAATGCTATTCTAACTTGTTCTTATGTTGCATCATCGGTGAAAGTAGATGTTGAAGGTGAACGAGCAGAGCTTCCTGCCTCTATTACTGCAGCTTTAATTGTAGATAATAAAGAAGAACTAAAACTAACATCAAACTACCAATACAAATCAGACGGTACCCCAACAAAAACTGAAACAACTTTAGTTTTAGGAGCTTTTACCTTGAAAACAAGTTCAAGCAACAATTCTTCTGATTTCGGCTCAAGTTTATCTATTTCTAAAGGAAGCGAAACCCTTTTAAGCTTCAGCGCAGGTGCCAGCGGAACGTTAAGTGTTGACGGTGCTACCAATATGGATGATCCAAATGAAATTGTTAAGAATGCCAATGCAAGCTTCGAAATAATGAACATTAAATTAGCCGGACAGGTTGATTTTAAAGGATTAAATACAGCAAATAAGCTAATTGACTATAACCAAGAGGATTCAATTACAGTAAAGAAAGAAGTTGAAAATTTGAATAAATTCTCGAAGGTTGTGGCCATCAATAAGGATAATAACACCGTTATTGCCAAGCTTGTATTTAAACCAGTTACAGAGTCTTCAACATGGTGCTATTATGATTACGGAACCCAACAGAATATATGCGATACTTATACAAACTCATACGCAGAGCCTAGGTTGGTATTTAAAGATGGAACTCCTCTTGCGTTCGATACATTCTTTGACAATGGCTTCGGTAAGCTAATCGACGAATTAGAAGATCTAAACGAAAAATTGTAAGGAACCTCTAAAAACGCCATATAGCCCTTCTCTTTTGGAGAAGGGATAGGGATGAGGCTAAAAAAAGCTGTTTTTAGAGTTTCCCTTTAATAAAAGTGAAAGGCCCCAAAATCAAAAAAGGGGCCTTTCTTTTTTCTAAGGACTAACCCTTGCCCGATATACCCGGCTACCATAACCACACCATATTCCAGTCGCCAAGCCCTCGATATTCGATTTTAAAGTTGCTGTAGAACCGATTAGCGGATTTGAAGAATTTAAGATCTCATCCTGGAAACTCGCCCAAAAATCAAATCCTTCTTTTGGTATAGTTGAAAGCTTAAAAAAAACTTCTTCCCCAATTTTGAAATAGGGTTCCCGTTCTATTGACAAATTGTTTTCTACGCCTTGGTTAACCTGTATACTATAAGTTTTGCCATTAAAATTCTTATCGTCATGATTTGATATTAAGGTTGGGATAAAACGCCTGTTTGCACTGGTTTTGGTAAAAATCTTATAATAGTTTTTCTCTGGCGGGTCAGAAAATTGAACCGAGAGCTGGGCTAAGCTGTCATTCTTTTTAACAAACCAGATGCTGTCCAGCGCTACCGGCTTCGGTATTGTTGTGGACGACTTTAGCGTGAAACCATTATATTCAATGGTTAAAGTGTAGGTTTTGCCTGGCTGTCCTTTAATCTCAGATCCTTTGTATATATAAGATGGAAAAAAGTTGGTGTCTTTTTTGGAAGTTAGTATTTCAGTGTTCACACCGTCGCTCACCGTTACCTTAGCCCAGCGTATCACAATATCCGCAAGCTGTGCAGAATCCAGTGAAACAAAAAATGGAGAATTCCGGGTTAATATCACATAAGGATAATCCCCGCTTTCTATACCTCCTTCCACCACAAACTTGGGCTGGTATTCGCTTTGCCAATCATTTTCCTTCTGGCATGCTCCAAAAGCTATAATGGCGATAAAAAAGAGAGAAAATAAGCCGGCTTTAAGTTTCATAGGCTATTTAAAAGAATGCTTGTAAGTTACCGAAGGCAAGATTGGTAATAATGTTACTGGCTTAGGTTGTACGGATACTTTGTATTTTGTAACATCTCCTTCTGCCAGAAAGAACATATAGATTGGATTCTGGCGGCCATACACATTGTAAATTGAGAAAGCTAATGATCGTTCAGTCCTCTTAGTGCTTTTAAGTAAATATGTAGCAGCTATATCTGCCCTGTGGTAAGCTGGCATTCGGGCGCCATTAAATGATCCATATTCATTTACTATACTTTCCGCAATGAGATATCGGCTAACAGGCCTTGTGTAAGCATTGCCACTGGCGTAGGTGAAAAAGCAGGAAAAGTTCCATTTTGAATTGAGCTTAAATGCTGCGGTTGCAGAAAAATCATGCCTTCTGTCGTATTTCGCCGGGAATGTTTTCCCATGGTTAAGGTCCGGGAAAAATCGATTATTCTTAGAAATCGTGTAGCCCAGCCATCCGGTAAATTTGCCTGCATTTTTTTTAGCAAAAAATTCTGCACCAAAACTTTCTCCCGATCCAAAATATAAGTCTTCTTCGATCTTTAGATTATCTAGCAAATTCATTAGCCCACTCGAGAACTCGGTAAGCCCTTGCATCTTTTTGTAATAAAGGTCTACATAACATTCATACTTATTACTTTGATAGTTCTTAAAATATCCTGCAGATAACTGGTGCGCTTTTTCAAGAGGCATACCCTTTAAAGACGGCATCCAAAAATCGGCTGGGAAATTTATTGCAGTTACGGAGATTAAGTGAGTAGGCTGTATATTTTTTGAATAGGATACTTTAATGGATGCATCACGTTTTAACAGGTACCTTAAAGTTAATGACGGCTCCAGGTACGTGTCGGATGAAATTGTGCCAGTCAGGGTAGATTTATTTGACTCGTCAATATCCGAAACAATAGTGTAAGGGCCGCGATGTCTGTAATGAGTAAGCCTTAATCCTGCATAGCCTCCAAGTTTCTCAGAAAAGTTAAATTCATCGCTCATAAAAGCAGAGCTTTCATCCGAATAATATGTTTGCGGCTCCCCGAAATCAAGCTCAGTTTCACCCGATTTCGCATATGGGGTATTTGGCTTAAAATAGTGGTTAACATATTGTAGACCAGTCTTTACTATGTTTTTGTGCAGATGGAATTGTATCTGGGTTTTAAAGTTATAGTCTTTTATTGCAGAAAAAAGCTTGGCAGCGTATTGATCCTGCTCCATGCCAAAATTGAAATTGTATTGACTATAACTACCGCTGGTGTTTAATTCAGTCCGGCCATTAATTACTGTCCGCCAAATGGCAGAGATTGCAGTGTTTTTCCAATTCATGTAGTTTCCTACTCCAAAACGTGCCAGGCTAAATCCAAAATCGTCTCCACCAGTATATGCAGACAAGAATAAGTAGTTGTTTTTTGAAAGCCTCGCGTTACTGTTAAAGTTAAGGTCGAAAAAATCATACTTCATGTTTCCGAAAATACTTGAACCTAGTTTGAGTTTTTCCAGCACCGGCCAAACAGAATAGTTCATGAATGTTTTCCTGCCGGATAAAGCAACTGACCAGTTTTTATTAATAGGCATTATTGCTGAGGCATTGGCGGCAATCGCGCTGATATCGGCCTTGAAACTTAATGTATCTTCTATTTTTCGGCTGCTATTAACTTCAATAAGGGAGGAGGCTCTGCCTCCAAATTCAGCAGGAATGCCTGATTTATGTAATTTGATATTGGAAACTGCGCTGCTATTAAATACCGAAAACAAGCCAAGTAGGTGAGAAGGGTTATAGATAGCGGCATCGTTTAATAAGGTGAGATTCTGTCCGGATGTGCCGCCTCTAATATACATACCAGCATTGCCATCTCCTCCTTTTCCAGATCCCGGCAGGGTTTGAATCGCTTTAAGAGGATCTTGTTGCCCCAAAAAGGAGGGTAGTTTATTGATGTCTTTTTGGCTTAGCGTATTAGGGCTTGCGCTCAGGCTGTGCATTGAGTTCGAGGCTGAAATTTTAACTTCCTGAAGTTGGGACTTACGTCGCTCAAGGAAAAAATGCTTGACTATATTATTGTGTACGGTTATTTCGGTTGTCAACGTATCATACCTTGGATGGATAATTACAAGCCGATACTTGCCTGGTGGGATTTCAATTGAACAAATTCCATTTTTATTTGTCCTTTTTTCTATTCCTGAAATGCAAATTAAGGCATCGCCAATTGGTTTGCTCTGGACTTTTTCATAAACACGGAATTCAGATGCGCTTGCCGTGATCGGTTGGGCAGAAGTTGTCGCTTTTAGGAGAAACAGGAAATAAAAAAAGAGGGATAAGTGTTTAGTCATTTTGAAAATAGAAGCAGAATTGTAAGGCTTCTATCTTTTTCTACGCCTTCTTATGTCATGCTTAAATTGAAATGCAAAGGAACAAAAAACACAACTGCAGTACAATACTTATTAATAGGTATATCCCCCGGGCGATTCATGAATCGCCGCTACGAGTGGTTGATACATCCGTAGGGGCAATTCACGAATTGCCTCCTTTAATAAAAACGGTTGTGCCTTGCTTCCGTTAATTTATATTATCCTTCGGAGGAGAGGGTTGGGGGAGAGGCTTTTATCATAGGTGTTGGGGGGGGGGTTCAAACACAGAAGGCGGAAATGACAATGATCGTAGGCAAAACCTTCAGGCAAGTACTGCCGATTTTGCGAAGAGTCGAGCGTGGGGCTGAAAAGAACGGCGGGGCCGCTTGAGCCTTGAGCGTAGAAGCATCGTTCTTTTCTTGATTTTTTGGTTGCCTCGTATGTTTGAAATGGAATAAGTTTCTTTGGGGAACAGACTAAGGAGTGGACGAAATATTTTGTTACAGGTAGTCGATTGATATTCCGAAAAAAGAAAGATTCTCCACTCCTCTGCTTCTCCGAATCTGAACAGTACCCAGGGAGCTAAGCATCCCGCATATTGCGAGTAAAGATGATAGGAAGCTTTGTCTCTTAACCTTAAAAACGATGGTAATCATAAAGCAATGTATCGGAATTGATGTTTCAAAAGAATATTTAGATTGCTGTATAGGCAGTATAAATATTGAACAAGAACAAAAACTCAGCAAGACAAAAAAGTTCAGAAATACCGAAGAAGGATTCAAAGAACTTTTGGAGTGGGTAAATAGTGAACGGTTCGCCATAGAAGTGATATTTGTGATGGAAGCCACAGGAGTTTATTATGAGAATCTGGCTTATTGGTTAAACAATCAGGACGAAAAGCTTTGCGTCTTGCTCCCTAATAAAGTTAAGCACTTTGCCAAAAGCCTTAATATAAAAACCAAGACCGACAGTAAAGATGCACAGTTATTAAGTCGGTTAGGTTTAGAGCGGAAGCTGGACTATTGGAAAATACCTTCAAAAATAATGCGGGAAATAAAGGCTTTGAGCAGAGAATATCGAGAAACTAAAGCAAAGCTGGTACTGATTAAAAATCAGCTGCATGCAAAATCTCATAGCTATTGTTGCCCTAAAAGCACAGAGAAAAGGATTAAAAGGCAAATCAAGCTTTTAGAAACTCAGTTACTGGAGATAGAGAAAGAGCTTAAAGCACAGGTAAAGGTTGATTCTGCTTTATCTGATAAAATAGCGCAGATAAGTACTATACCTGGTGTTGGCTTTATTACAGTAGTTTGTGTTTTAGCTGAAACCAACGCTTTTGCTCTTGTGAGTAATGCTAAGCAGCTTGTCAGTTATTCAGGCCTGGATATTCAGCACAATCAATCCGGCCTTAGAGAGGGTAAAACCAAAATATCAAAGAAAGGAAATAGCTTCATTAGAAATGCTCTGTATATGCCTGCTTTATGCGCCAGTAAGCATAATCCAAATATGAAAGCGTTTTATAGCCAGCTTTGTGAAAGAAAGCCAGCCAAAAAAATAGCAGTTACTGCAGTAGCAAGGAAATTATTGATTCTAATGTATACACTTTGGAAAACAGATACAGAGTTTGATGCGAATTATCAAACAAAAGCGGCAACAGAAATTGAAATGAACGTGATTTAAAGTAAGTAGGCAGATCAGAGTCTGCCTACGCAGGATGAACTATAATAAAGCTCTCCTTCTTGAAGTTCAAATTTCAAAAAAAATTTGGAATTTAACACAGTACCTTTTTGTATCAAGACAAAAGGTAAAAGAAGGAAGAGTTTGAAAGTTTTGCTGAGTTATCAAAGGTGAACCCTCAATAAAAAGCCCCTACATAAGCTTTATGTCATAGATAATTTCCCATTTTTTTTCAAAAACTGAGAAAGCGGAATTTCAGAGCAAGTAGCTTAAGCTCAAGGCTTCAAAAAATATGTAACCAGATGCTTGGGGTTTTCGTTTTAAGCACATCAAGTATTGGTTGCATGCACTTGCATCAATTAAGCTGGATATAAACTAACAAATTAAACCACCTAATTTCACCTTATGGTAGCTGTATCAGAGAATAGCCACGTTAAAATTGTGGCAAATTTGGCAATTTTGTTAACGCGGGTTGAGTCATTGGGAGAGAACTATCGCCCTCAGATTGAAGATTTGGCCTTAGATTCATTACAGAAGCGGCTTGAAACCGCAAAGAAAAACATGAGGAGAGTTCGGACTGCACATGAAGCCTACGGCTTAGCATTTGAAGCCCGGCGAGTAGCTTACATTGAATTATGCGGATTTAAAGAGCAGCTTTTAGCTAGTTTTAGAGCTTCGGTGAATAATATTAGTGAAATGGCGAAAGTGTACGCTCTGTTTCAAAAAATCAGTATCAATGTTTTAAAAGCGGCTGATACTTCTCGTGAGGCAGTGAAGGTTCAGAAAGAATATGATGCCATAAATGAGTATTTGCAGCAACTTATACTGGTGCTGGAAGGTAATTCACGATATCGAGCCTCGGCTCCCGAAATTGATGTTGCTGGGCTTAAGCAATTATATATTAAGCTTTGGGACAAAAATAACGCGGTTAAATTATCAGAAATTGCCCTGACTACGGCACAAAGCATCCGCGACCAATTCTTATACAACCCGGTTACGGGAGTCATGGAAACAGTAAATAATGTCAAAGAGTATATCGAAGGTGATGAAGGATTCTTCGCCACTGTGTAAACGGATTTTGTCACTTATGTTAAAGTGTATGGCTTAAAAGGTGGGGCTGGATTTGTGGCCTCACTTTTTTTATGGCATATAGCAAACGAGCAGGTCCCATGTATGCAATTTCAACCAGTCTTATGCATTTAAATTCTTGCAAAAGATTAAAATAAATCTCCGGTTATTACGTTTTTAAGAATTTGCCCTTCTTGCGCCCTGTATATTTACTATCAACCGGTTTTTCTTTTTAGAAAAAAGCATTCCTCAAACGAAACTTTCCCCGCGGATTAGGCATCTTTTTCTTTGGTCGGCAGCTTGCCTGCGTGAAACACGTAAAAAAAATAGGGTGATTTACCCAATTGTATGCCACCTGCACACCAGCTAATTTCATCCTAAACAATAACCCAATTAACTATGGCAATCTTAACTGAAACTGGGCATGCAAAAAATGTAGGCAACTTTGGTAGTCTTTTAGTAAGCATTGATGTATTAGGTCCTGCCTACAATCCATTGTTTGAAGAGTTAAAACCCGAGCAGCTTAAAAAGTTGTACGCAAGGGCAAAATCAACTGTTCAGGGCGTTGCACTTGCTCTGCAAGTATACATCGCAGCCGTAAATGCCAGGGACAAAGCCTGGGACGGACTAGACGAGATTATCGGCAGAATCTTGGCCATTCGCAATATAGCCGTCGATAGTATTGAAGAGATTGAACAGATAACAGCGCTTGTGAATGAAATAAAAGGAGTGGACGTACCGGCTGATGCAAAAATTATGTTGCAGCAAATGGTTAAGTTCAACATTTCGCTGTCGCTTAGCTCATATATAGAAAGATTAGAAAGTTTTGCAAAGCTTATTAAGATTTTAGATTCTTCTTACAATTCGCCCGAAGAACAATTAATAGTAGGATCTTTGCGCTCAATGCACACAAGCTTGACTGCGCGAAATCTTAGTGTAAAATTGGCTGAAGCGGCATTAAACACTGCAAGGGCTAACCGAAACCAATTGTTATATTCACCTGAGAACGGCCTTGTTGCCGTAGCTAACAAAGTTAAAGCTTATATCGGGCAAGCTTTAACCCAGGTAAGCCCACAGTATACACAGATTTTAGGTACTTCTTTTTCAAGTATCGAAACATTTTCCTAAACCATTTCACAAACAGGTTGCAGCAGCACGGGCGTTGCAACCTTGTTTTTCCTTCTAGGGAAGCTCTAAAAACTCCATATAGCCCTTCTCTTTTGTCCAAAGGACTCCATCGGAGGATACCTGTGCCGATTCTTCGGTAGGGGACAGGGATGACGGCTAAAAAAAGCTGTTTTTAGAGGTTCCTTCTAGTCTTTCTTTGTCCTCCTGTTTATCGTGGAGCCTGCCTTTTCTCCTTCTTAATATTCGGTCAATTATTTTAGCAATTCTCCATCTGCTACGTCGTCTCTTTATACCTGGCTTGAAATTGACATTATCCTTCCCCAATCGGATTTTATATCCAAAAAAGTAAGATTTTGGTTGAAAAACGCTGTTCTGATTTAAAAAGGGCTTTTTTCTGCAAATATTTTTGCCGGATTGTGTTTCTGTAATCAAAAAAACATTTTTGGTGATTTTTTTTTAAATAATTAAAACAAATAATATAAATTCGTGACGTTATTTAATGATTTACTAAT
>Ga0307408_100001812_pt1 | contig 15561 bp, 15 predicted proteins | sample 322Cmetagenome_FD_202116 | JGI IMG/M metagenome (GOLD analysis project Ga0307408, IMG submission 202116) | Maize rhizosphere microbial communities from greenhouse at UC Davis, California, United States - 322HYB-C-3 | ecosystem: Host-associated > Plants > Roots > Rhizosphere > Soil | place...
CACTGACCGAGATGCTTCGATGTTTGTTCCGGCGCAGGTCATCGCGGGATGCTCCACGTCATCTCGCTGAAGCAGTCGGCCCGCCCGGGCTTTTAGTCAAAAAATAAGGAAGAGGGAGTTCCACTTGAAGCGCAACCTGCTGGTCGCCGCGATGGCGACCTGTCCACTGTGGGCGCTGGCCCAGCAGACGCCGACGACGCCCCAACCCTTCGTCGAACAGCAGCGTCAGCAGGAACGCGAACGCGCCCTGCGCGAGCAGAACGAGCGCACGGTCGACCAGCGCCTGCAGGCGGCACCGCCTGCACCAGTAGCACGCATCCCCGAATCCGAAGCCCCATGCTTCCGCATCGACCGCGTGCTCCTGGTCGGCGAGCAATCCGAGGCCTTCCAGTGGGCAGTCTCCGATCTCTCAGGTCCTGAAGGCAACGACTCACCCCTCGGCCGCTGCCTAGGCACCGCAGGCGTGAACGTGGTGCTCGCCCGCGCCCAGCAGGCGGCCATCGCGCGCGGCTTCGTCACCACACGCGTGCTGGCCGCGCCACAGGACCTGTCCACAGGCACCCTGACCCTCTCGCTGGTGCCGGGGCGTATCGCAGCCATTCGCCTGACGCCGGATTCTTCTTCCACGCTGCTCGGCAGTTCCGCCTTGCTGGCCACCGCCATTCCCGCGCGGGTCGGCGACCTGCTGAACCTGCGCGACATCGAGCAGGGGCTGGAGAACCTCAAGCGCGCACCCACGGCCGAGGCCGACATCCAGATCGAGCCCTCGACCGCGCCCGATGCCAGGCCCGGCGACAGCGACCTGGTGGTCAAGTACGTCCAAGCCAAGAAATGGCGCGTCACCCTGAGTCTGGACGACAGCGGCACCCAGGCCACGGGCCGCTACCAGGCCGGTGCCTCGCTGTCGCTGGACAACCCCTTCGGGCTGAACGACCTGTTCTATGTCAGCGCCAACCACAGCATCAACAACCACTTCCTCTCGGAGCCGAGCTACGGCACCGAGGGCCAGACGGTGCACTACTCGCTGCCCTTCGGCTACTGGATGCTGGGCTTGACGGCCTCCAACAGCCAGTACCACCAGCGCGTGGCCGGGTTGAACCAGGACTATGTGTATGCCGGCAAGACGAACAACGCAGAGGTCAAGCTCTCGCGCCTGATCTACCGCGACCAGCACCGCAAGACCACGCTGGCGCTGAAGGGCTTCCGGCGGGAATCGCGCAACTTCGTGGACGACACGGAGGTCGAGGTGCAGCACCGGGTGGTGGGCGGCTGGGAGCTTGGGTTGAACCACAAGGAGTTCATCGGCGACGCGACGCTGGAAGGCACGCTGGCGTACAAGCACGGCACGGGCGGCTTTGGCGCCATCGCGGCGCCGGAGGAGCAATTCGGCGAGGGCACCTCGCGCCTGCGGCTGTACACGGCCGACGTCAGTTTGAACGCACCGTTCAAGCTCGGTGAGCAGAAGCTGCGCTATTCGGGCCTGGTGCGCGCGCAGTGGAACCGCACGCCGCTGATGTCGCAGGACCGCTTCGCCATCGGCGGGCGCTACACGGTGCGCGGCTTCGATGGCGAGACGAGCCTGATGGGGGAGCGCGGCTGGCTGATCCGCAACGACGTCGGCTGGGCCATGGGGCAAAGCGGCGCGGAGCTGTATGTCGGCGCCGACTATGGGCATGTGGGCGGGCGCTCGACCGCGGACCTGCTGGGCCGCAGCCTGGCGGGCGCGGTCATCGGGGTGCGGGGGCCGTGGAGCAAGCTCAGCTATGACTTCTTCGTAGGGGCACCGCTCAGAAAGCCCGAGGGGTATCGGACTGCCAAGACCACCTTCGGCTTCAATCTCAACGCAAGTTTCTAACCAAAGAGGAAATGGAAGTAAAAAAATGAAGAGAAACACAATTGCAAAGGCAGTGATATTGGTCGCTCTTGGTGTGCTGCAAGGATGTGGCGGTGGAGGCGGTGGAGGTGGGGGCGTTGCCTTTCCAATTACCGCAGTGCCTGCATCGGACTCCGGTCCTGCTCCGGCATCAACATCTGGCGCGGAACCAACGACTTCACCGGCGCCTTCCCCAGCACCGGTCGCTCCACCAGTCCCCCCAACGGAGCCTGCACCTTCGCTCGATCCGACTGCGTGCATCAACGCGCCGCAGCCTGGATCAGCAGCAGAAGTGGGCAACGGGTTTGAGGGGGTCTGGGATCAGAACGTTTATGGCGGGGCCATCGGACGCATGCTGATCGGCGCTGCTGGGGACGTGGTTGGCTACCGCAGAGCGGAAGCATCAAGCGTGAATGTTGACAACTTCAATGGGACCTTCAGCTTCAGCGCGGCCAATTCCTCCTGGCAGGTCGCATCGGCCACGATCAACCCCTATCCCACCACCAATGCGGTTCCTTTCACCGGGAGTGGCACCTTTGTGGCGAAGAGCACGATGGACGGCACCTACTCTGTAGATGGTGCCGCTCCCAAGAGCTTCGATGCCTGGGCCTATCGAATCTCCAACTATCTGGCCGTCGATTCCGCGTTGCTGACCGGTGCATGGGGTGGCACCCAGTACGGCGTGACCGGATTGATCGAAATAGCACCGGATGGCAGCTTTACCGGATCGACGCGAAACGCAAGCGAAATCGCATTCGGTGCTTGCACGCTCAGTGGCACCGTTTTGCCGAGGGAGCCTGGAACAAGCAGGAAAAACTATCTGACCGTTCGCCTTCAGGCTGTAGACGCAGCGAAGGCGGGTGAGAAAAGTTGCAGCTTGGTCTCCGTCACAGAGGGCGTGGGCTACATCGCCGTGAATCAAGGAACGATGGACGGTGTATGCAAGCGTTCCATGAGCCTGAACTTCCTTCTGAAGGACGCTGCTGGAAACTACAGCATTGGCGCTGGGTTTCCGAGGTAACCCGATGCGGGACCGGGCCGGGTGCCGAGCCGGCGCCGCCTGTCTTCGGACAGGTCCCGCCCCGCTTCATCCGCCTGATCCGCACGCATCAGGCTTGCACGGTCAACGTTCGAGTCCCGGTCCTGCGCTAGGTCCAGGTCCAACCATCACAAGCAAGAACTCATGAGTACCAGCAAACACATCCTCGTCATCGCCGCTCTGGCCACCGTGATGCTCACCGCCTGCGGTTCTCGCCGCCCCGCGGTCGCCGAAGCCGAACCGCCGGAGCCCACGGCCAATGCCCGCAACGCGGTGATCCTGCCTGCCATCAGCTATGGCAAGACCGTCAAGGGCGTGCAATTGACCAAGGCCGACGACGCGTGCGATGTCCCGGCGTCGCTGAACCAAGCCATCCAGGATCAGTTGCTCGCACCGTACGAGTTTGCGGTGTCATCGCCATCGGCCAATGTGGCTGGCGCACCGACCCTGCGCCTCGAGATCACGGACATCCTGGCCAATGCCGGCGGGCTCTATGGCGGCCCGAAGATCGTGCAGTTGCACGGCGTGCTGGAGCGCCCCGGTGCGGCGCCGGCCCAGTTCACGGCGCAGCGTCAGATGTTCATGTACTTCGGTCTGCCGCGCAGCACCTGCAGCATGGTGGGCGTAGTGACCTATGCGTTGGGTGGTGACATCGCCAAGTGGCTGCAAAGGCCGGTGGACGCGGCGAAGCTTGGGGAACTGTAAGCAGCGACTCCGAAGGGCGCCCGTTCAAGCTTGGCGTGGGCATGACCGTGCGGGGCAGCGACGCATGCGCCCGCTGTTTCCTACGGGTTTCCGCAATCCATGAATGAAATGAACTACATCCCCGAAACGATCGAAGCCGACACCCATGTCCGTGGTCGCCTTGTCCCGGTGGAGCTCGCGCGGAGTGTTCGCCGGGGCTGGAAAGCCGGTATCGTCTACTTGGCCGTTCTCCTCCTATCGCTCGTCTTCAGCGCAGTGGTGGACGGGGCGCAAACCGGTCCATTGGTCATCGGGGTGCTGGAGATTCTGGTCGTCGTGGCGCTCGTCTGGGGCGTCCGACGCTGGAGCTTGCTCGCCGCATCGCTTCTTGTCGCACATCCGATCTTGAGCACGCTTGTTATGGCCGCGACGGCTCGGCAAATGCAGTCTGCGGGGATGCAGGCGGGTGGTCTCAGGATCGTCTTTCTGGTTGTCTTTCTCTATGCCTTTGGCAAAGCTGCGGTTGCCATTCACAAATTTAGCATCGCGGATCATGCGAACCCTTCCAACGCGAACGCCGGCACCAGTGCCTTCAAGTCGATGGATGAAGCAATGGCTGCAACAGCGGAATGCGCTGTCCGAATGGCTGCCGAAGCAGGAATCAAACTGGACTACTCAAATGCGAGCATCGAAGCCGTTGAGCAGCAACTGGCTGGGTTTCACGATCAGTTGCAGGCGAGCAGGATCGACCCGAAAGGTAACCCACTTCCTTCGGAACGTGAGTTCCAGACCCTGTGCTTCTACTTCGGAACATACATCGCGGAAGTCTTGAAGCGTACGTACGGCGGCACTTGGTCCAATGAGAGCGCACTCCATCCCGGCCACGACATCCCGACATTCCATGTCGGCGTAGATCGTATGGAGATATGGCCGCAGATGAAGGTGGAGAAGCGTCTGAGGAATGGGCCGGAGGACAACGTGTGGCATTACTTTCAGCTCACGGTTCAGAAACTTGCTGCGCAGTGAGGGCAAGAACTGCTTGGCTCCCGTCAATCCTGCGAGCGGTATGGCCGGGGTCGCGCCGGGGTTCGACTTGAATGCGGATTTTTGATTAAGGGAGGATTCCAATGAAGGCAACGAAAGCAAAAATCTCCGCGAATGCGGCTGCCCTTCGATGTGGCGCACTCGGCATCGCCCTTCTCCTATCGGCATGCGTCACCCATCCACCGCTGACCGCAACGCAGCCGGAGGAAGCCGCAGTCTCGGCGCCACCGCTGAGCAACTACGCCGCGGCCGATGGCCTCGCGCCAGTGGGCACGACGAAGATGCGTCTGAATTCGTATCCTGGCGGCCTTGAGCAGTTGCGCGTCGTGCGCCGTGATCACACGGGCCGGGCCGTGGCGTCGCAGGTGGCGCTCAACGTGGGCCTTGCAGTGGTGACAGGCGGGAGGGGAGGATACGTCCAAAGCTTCTCCAAGGACGAGCTGATCGGCGACGCCGTCCCAGAACTGGCGGGGCAATCATGGGCCAGCAATCCCGGTCTGAAGGAGCTGCCGCAGGCGCTCGGCGATATCGCCACCCGTGTCTATGCGGCCCGGGCGTGGAAGGAACTGGAGCGGGGCCGAAAAGAAGGCGGATGGACGCGCGAAGACATGCTTGCTGTCGCGCAGCTACCGGCCGAGGCCGACGCGCCGGTCAACCCCGGCGTGTGGCGGCTGGTCTATGAAAACCTGTCGGGACAAGACGAACTTTACCGCCTGCAGTTCAGTGCGGGGCTGGGCCTGGCAAGCTTGCGTTTTGGCCTGCCGCCCATGCCGGCCAACTGTTTCTACCAGTCCGAGCCGGTGACATGGACTGCTTGGCAAGCCGACGGATGGCAGCGTTTGCGCGAGGAACGCCCCAAGGCCTTGGCCCAGTGCATCGAGACACTGGGGCAAACCAAAGGGCGCCTGTGGTGACGGATGGCTCTTCGCAGGAAGGAACTGCCCACGGGCGTGCGGCACCGGCGCCGTTTATGCAGTGTGGGGCGTTCCAGTCGGTGCATGAAACCATGCCATGGGAAGCGGGTCGTTGATGGCTAGACGCACAGTGCAAGCCCCCGTCGAGTTTCAGAAGCGCCGGCGCGTCCATGGCGGTGAATCGCAGGTGCGGCATTCCCACACGATCGAGATAATTAAGGGCTCCGGTGATCGGGCTTCGGGCACTCGCAGCTGGCGATCGACAGTCGTCGGGGCTCTGATCGGCCTCCTGGTCGCCCTGATGTTGCTCATGAAGTGGCTCGTGGGGTTCCAGGTCGAGGCGGCGGCGGAGCGCCGAGCGAAGGAAGCAGGCAGACGCGCGGAGTTGGCTCGATGCTTCGAGCTGGCGTCACAGCGTGCGATTGGAACCTGTCGAACTGGGAAAGGTGCCGAGGCAAACCTCGACCCCAGATTGATCAAGAGCGATCGGCAATGAAGCAAGGGAAAGAAGTCGGCATGAATAAAAACTTCAAGGCCGTGGTGACTCTCGCATTGACCGCCGCGATGCTCGCGGGCTGCGCTGCCGCACCGTATCGCCTTCCTGGTACGGAGACGCAACCATTGTCCAGCCTCGCCATCGTCGAGTCAGGGCCGCGCGCCGCGACGTATTTGGCTTCGATCGACGGCGAACAGGTCCCACATGTTCTCCGCCCGGTCGTTCGTTGGGAGCTTTCGCCCGGCGAGCACGCGGTGGTGGTCGGCCTCAGGACGCACCCGCAGTTCCGGGCCGACCACATCCGCCTGAAATTCGTGGCGCTTCCTGGTCGAACGTACGTGACACAGTACGAGGTCAAAGCCTCGTGGGGTCGGGGCACGTGGCGTGGCTGGATCGAAGATGAAACTGGGGCTATCGTCTCGGTCCCGGACACCGATCAATCAAAGCCATGAAAAAAGAGAGTCGGAAACGTTGTTGTTCCGGGTGCGCCAGCCATGCCTTGATGCAGCGCAAGGCCCCGCAGCGCCCGAGCGGCGACGCTCGCGGCATGGCTACTTCTTCTTCATCCTATTTCGACCAACTGCTGCAGGCCGCGGCAGCGCAGCCCGAACCCCAGCGCCTGCTGTTCGTGTTCGCCGAAGCCGAACTGCCCGGCGATGCGGATGCGGCGCAGCGGGCCCGTTTCGAGGCGGGGCAGGGCGGTACGCTGACGCCCGTCGCATGCGTGGAAAAGAGTCTGCCGGAGCTCAGCACCTTTGCCGCGCTGGTGGCGGAGTCGCGCCGCACCAGCCTGCCCTGGCGCGTGATGTTCGCGGCCGGACTGTCGGGCGCGAACGGCCAGCCGCCGTCGCCCGAACGCATCGACAGCGCGCTCGAGGCCATGGTCGAGGGCGTGCGAAGCGGTGCCTTCGGCGGCTATCTCGCGCTCGATACCGAGGGCCGGCCGGTGCAGTTCGGCTGACGGCGCCCAAGCTACTTTTCAATGCCGCGGCGCGCAGCCAGCAGTCCTTGGATCAGGCGGTCCTTGTCTTTCCACTGGACCTCGATCCACTTGCGGATGCGCTGGCGGTGCACCTTGCCGCCCGACGGATTCCCGCCCAGCAGATGAGGCGGAATGGCACGCTGGCGGACGTCGACGGTGACAGCCCCCATGTTGCCGCACAGCAGCGCCCAGAAGCTCGGCGTTCCCTCTGGGTAGACGATGGTCACGTCGAGCATGGCCTCGAACTGCTCGCCCATGGTGGCCAGCGCCACGCCAAGGCCACCCGTCCGGGGCTCGAGCAGATGGCGGTAGCTGCTGTTCTGCGCGGCATGCTTGGCCGCCGTGAAGCGCGTGCCCTCGACGAAGTTGATGACTGCGGTCGGAACGCGCCTGAACTTCTCGCAGGAACGCCGGGTGGTCGCGAGATCCCCGCGGCCCGCACCGCGGCCACGCTTCATGAACGGAAAGTCGAGTGCCCACCACGCCAGCCCGATGACCGGCACCCAGATCAGCTCGCGCTTCAGAAAGAACTTGAGCAAGGGAATGCGCCCGTGGAAGACGCGCTGCAGCACCAGGATGTCGACCCAGCTCTGGTGGTTGCTCGACACCAGGTACCAGCCGCGCGGGTTCAGGCCCTCGACGCCGCGGATCTGCCATGGCATGGGGCAGGCCCGTGCGATCCATGCATTGTTGACGGCAATCCAGCCGCCGGCCAGGGCGTTCAGCACCCGGTCGCAGCCGGTGCGCACGCGGTCGGACGGTACGAGCAGCTTCACCAGGGCCGGCGGCACCATCAGCGTGAATGCGAGCAGCGTATTCGCGCCGAGCAGCAGCCCGTTGAGCGCGCCGCGCACCGAAGCCATCAGCCGCACGGCGAAAGCTCCGGCGCGCCACCCAGTTCGCGCGTGTAGCGGCCCGGCGCGGGCCGCGCAGGACCGGCCTTCGGAGCCGTCACCGAACCCACGCTGACGAAGCACAGCGGCTCGTCGTGCCGGTCGAGTGCGAACAGGGCACGCAACTCGTCCGACTGCAGCGCCTTGCCGCTGGTCAGCGCCGAGCCGTAGCCCAGCGCGGTGGCGGCCAGCAGCATGTTCTGGATGGCACATCCGGCCGACAGGATGCGCTCGGTGGCTGGGACCTCTTCGCTGCCGGGGCCCATCCGCACGATCGCGAGCATCAGCAGCGGCGCGCGGAAGGCCTTCTCGCGCGCCTGGCCTTGCTGCTCGGGCGTGGCGGCGGCATCGCGCTGCAGCAGGGCCAGCGCGAACACGTCGGCAAGCCGTCCGCGCTGCGGCGCCGGCACGATGACGAAGCGCCACGGCACCAGGCCGCCGTGGTCCGGCGCCGAGGCGGCGGCCTCGAGGATCTGCGCGAGCTCGGCTCGATCGGGGCCGGGCGCACCGAGCCGCTTGGGCAGCACGGTGCGGCGCGCCTGCATCAGCGCGGACAGTTGCCGCGCGCTCACGGGCGCCTCGGCCGCGGCGTCGGCCGGCGCACTCATCCGCAGCTTCCCAGGTGCCCGCATTGCGTGCAGTAGTCGCAGCCATCCTTGCGGATCATGGCGTGCGCGCCGCATTCGGGGCACTTGGCGCCTGCCATCGGGGCCGCGGCGGCAACCAGCGGCACCGGCGCGTCCGGCGCCGCGCCGGCCTGCCCGCCGCGGCGCGCGATCAGCTGCTGGATCGCGTAGGCGATGGCGCCCACTTCCGAGTCGTGCCACATGGGCACCCGGGTGCCGTCGGCCTTGACGTGGTGGCCCAGGCGCACCGGCCCGCGGTCCCAGGCGACCTTGCGCATGTCGGCGAGCGCGCGTTCGAGAAAGCCGCCGCGCGCGGCCAGCGACAGCAGCCGCATGCTCGCGGTGATCCATTGCTGGGATTCGCCGCTCTGGCCCACCGGCATGAAGAATTCCACGGCGCGCTCGCGGCCGTCGGCCAGCGGCAGGAACGACACCACCAGGTAGAGCGTCTGCCGCCCCTGCTGCGTCCAATACTCGATCTTCTCGGCAACGGCATCCAGCGCACCTTTGGGGCGGCTCTCGATCATCGCGCGCATCGGATCGGCCGCCACGCTGTCGGCGGCGGGACGGGCCTCCGGCGGCGCGGCCGGCGTGAGCTCCAGCACGGATCCCAGGATGCTGTTGGGCCGGTAGGTGGCCAGGCCCTTGAGGCGGGCGGTCCAGGCCTGCAGGTAGAGGCCCTTGAAGTCCTCGTAGGGATAGTCGGCAGGCACGTTCACCGTCTTCGAGATGGCGGTGTCGACGAAGGGCTGCACCGCCTCCATCATGGCCAGGTGACCGGCCGCGGGCATCGACTGGGCCGAGACGAAGTACGCCGGCAACTGCGCGGTGTCGCCGCCCAGGAAGCGGTACAGGCGCCAGGCGTGGTCCTCGACGTCGTACTCGGTGGTGCTGCCGTCGGCCTCGCGCTTCTTGCGCCGGTAGGTCCACGAGAACGCCGGCTCGATGCCGTTCGAGGCGTTGTCGGCGAAGGCCAGGCTCACGGTGCCGGTGGGGGCGATCGAGACCAGGTGGCTGTTGCGGATGCCGTGCATGCGGATCTGTTCCTGCAGCGCCGGGTCCAGGCGGCTGGCGAAGCTGCCTTGCGCCAGGTAGCGCTCGGCGTCGAACAGAGGGAAGGCGCCTTTCTCGCGCGCCAGGGCCACCGAGGCGGCATAGGCCGCGTCCCGCAGGTCGCGCGCGATGCGCACCGCCATGGCGCGGCCCTCGGGCTGGTCGTAGCGCAGGCACAGCATCGCGAGCGTGTCGCCCAGGCCCGTGAAGCCCACGCCGATGCGGCGCTTGGCCATGGCCTCGGCGCGCTGCTGGGGCAGCGGCCAGAAGGTGAGGTCCAGCACGTTGTCGAGCGCGCGAACCTGCAGCGCCACCGCTTCGCCGAAGCGCGCGAAATCGAACTGCGCCGCACCGCCGATGCCGAACGGATGGTCCACGAAGCGCGTCAGCACGACCGGCCCGAGGTCGCAGCAGCCGTAGGGCGGCAGCGGTTGCTCGCCGCAGGGGTTGGTGGCCTCGATGTGCTCGCAGTAGCGCAGGTTGTTGTCGTTGTTGATGGTGTCGGTGAACAGGATGCCGGGCTCGGCGAAGTCGTAGGCCGAGCGCATCACCAGCTCCCACAGCTCGCGCGCCGGCAGGCGGCGGTAGACCCAGCTGCCGTCGCCGGCCTGGACCGCGCCGCGCGCGATCAGCTCGGCGCCCGGCCTGGCGCTGTGCACCAGCGGCCATTCCTCGTCATTCGCCAGGGCGCGCATGAACTTGTCGGTCACCGCCACCGACACATTGAAATTGTTCCAGCGCCCGGGGGTGCGCTTGGCCGTGATGAAGTCCAGCACGTCGGGGTGGTCGATGCGCAGCACGCCCATCTGCGCGCCGCGGCGCGCGCCCGCGCTCTCCACCGTGGCGCAGGAGCGGTCGAACACATCGATGTAGCTGCACGGGCCCGACGCCGTGGACGCGGTGGTGCGCACCTGCGCGCCGCGCGGCCGGATGCGCGAGAAGTCGTAGCCGACGCCGCCGCCGCGGCGCATCGTCTCGGCCGCTTCGCGCAGTGCCTCGTAGATGCCTGCATAGCCGCCGGCGTCCTGGCCCTGGATGCAGTCGCCCACCGGCTGCACGAAGCAGTTGATCAGCGTGGCCTCCAGCTCGGTGCCGGCAGCGCTCATGATGCGGCCGGCACCGATCGCGCCGGCGCGCAGGTTGGCGAGAAAGCGCGCTTCCCACCGGCCACGCTCGCCTTCGGCCTCGACCGAGGCCAGTGCGCGGGCCACGCGCACGAACAGGTCCTCGGCATCGGCTTCGCCGGGCTTCAGGTATTTTTCCCGCAGCACGTCGCGGCTGATGGGCTGCACGGGCAGCGGCTCCATCATGGCGTCCTCGCGCTTCATGCGGCGGTCCCTCCGCTCAGGCCCGCCGGGCGGAGGCCGCCGAGCAGCCATTGCAGCAGCTCGCGCACGGGCCGGATCTCGCGGCCGAACGGCAGCACCCCGGCGCCGCGGAAGAACAGGCCGCGGTCGAGGTGGCCTTCCAGCGCGTGGCCCAGCGTCTTGTCGATGCAGAACTGGCCCCAGCTCGGGGTGCCGTCGCGCAGGCCGCAGTGCGCGAGGCAGTCGAAGCGCATGGTGCAGCTCTCCTTCTTGTGCGCCTTGTGCTGCAGCCGCGGCTCCAGCCGCAGGTACTTGTCGAGCCACGGCGTGCGCACCGCGCGCGCGGGCAGGCCCGCGGTGCTGACGAACTCGACGATGTCGGCGGGCTGGGCATCGGCCAGCACCTGCTTGAAGGCCGGGTGCGCATCGCATTCGGCGGTCACCGCGAAGGCGGTGCCCAGCTGCACCGCCGAGGCGCCGAGCGCCTGCAGGCGCCGGATGTCCTCCAGGCTGCCGATGCCGCCGGCCGCGATGAGGGGAATGCGGCCCTCGAGGCCGGCCGTCCTGAAGAACTCGAGCACCTGCGGAATGGCGACGTCGAAGTCGAAGCGCGGGTCCTGCAGGTCGGCGACCTTGGCTGCGCCCAGGTGGCCGCCCGCGAGCCGCGGATGCTCGATCACGATGGCGTCGGGCAGGCGCCCCTTCTTCTCCCACTTGCGCACCACCAGCTGGACGCCACGCGCATCCGAGAGGATGGGGATCAGCGCCACTTCGGGATGGTCGCGCGCGATCTCGGGCAGGTCCAGCGGCAGGCCCGCGCCCACCACCAGCGCGTCGATGCCGCAGGCCATGGCGTGGCGCAGGTAGGCCTCGTAGGCGGTCAGCGCCTTCATCACGTTCACCGCCACGAGGCCGCGCCCGCCGGCGAGCTCGCGGGCACGCGCGATCTCGCGGCCCAGCGCCTCGAGGTTGGCGGCGTCGATGCGCGGGCCGGCGTCCGGCTCGGCATTCAGGTGGGCCGTGCGGGCCATCAGGTCGGGATGCAGCCGGCGCAGGTCGACGGCGGAGATCGTGCCCATGCCGCCCAGCCCGGCGACCGTGCCGGCAAGCCCGCCGGCCGACACGCCGACGCCCATGCCGCCCTGGATGACGGGAAGGAGTTCGGTGCCCTTGAGGCGCCAGTTGCGCAGGCCCGAATCGCGCGAAAGCGCTTGCAGGGCGGTTGCTGTCTCGTCAGAGGATCGATCCATCATGTTCCACATAAGGTTGATAGGGGCCGGTACCGGCGTTGGAGGCGAGCGAGGCCGGCAGGAAGTCGCCCGCCTGTGCATCGAACACATGGACTTCGCCTTCCTCGATCACGTAGTGCCAGCCATGCAGCGTGAGCGCGTTGCGCTCGACACGGCTGCGCACCATCGGGTAGGCCATCAGGCGCTCGAGCTGCAGCACGACCGCGCGCTGTTCGCTGCGGCGCAGCGCGGCGGCGCTGGGGCGCACCGGCAGCAGCGCCTCGTCGGCCAGCCGCAGCCATGACTTGAGCGCCACCGCTTCGTCGGCCACGCCTTCGTAGGCCGCGCGGATCGCACCACAGTGGCTGTGGCCGCACACGACGATGCGTTCCACCTTCAGCTCGAGCAGCGCGAATTCGATGGCGGCCACCGTGCCATGCAGCCCGTGCGTGCCGTCGCAGGGCGGCACGAAGGCGCCGACGTTGCGGATGATGAAGAGCTCGCCGGGGCCGGTGCCGGTCAGCAGGTAGGGCATCAGCCGCGAGTCCGAGCAGCCGATGAAGAGCGTCTTCGGATGCTGGCCTTCGGCGACCAGGTCCTGGAAGCGCTGCTGGTGCCGCGGAAAATAGTCGGAGCGGAACCTGCGCAGGCGCAGGAGCAGGTCGTCCGGTTCCTGGGCGGTCATTGCACCAGCGGGGAGTCCGCACCTTCGAGGACCAGGCCGCTCACCTCGGCGCGGCCGGCCAGCAGCTGCATGTACTGGTGCAGGGCCTTGGCGCGCGACTGCTGGGCGAGCTGCACCGCGATGCGCTGGCGCACCTCTTCGAAGGATTGCTGGCGGCCCGCATCGCGCGCGAGCACCTCGACGATGTGGAAGCCGTAGCGGCTGTGGACCAGGCGTGGATGCAGGCCCGGCGCATCGAGCCGCTCGCTGTTGTGGAACAGCTCGGCCGTGAGTTCGTCGGCGCAGTCGTCCGGGCCGATCCAGCCCAGGTCGCCGCCGTCGGCGCCGCTCGGGCAGTTCGACAGGGTCCGGGCGAGTTCGGCGAAGCGGCCCGGCGCGGTCTCCTTGTGGCGCAGTTCGAGCAGGGCCTGCTCGGCGCGCGCGGCCAGCGCCGCGACGTTGATGCCATCCGTCACGGCGAACAGGATGTGGCGTGCATGCACGCGGCGGCCGATGGCGAAATGCGCGATGCGCGCCGCGTAGTAGCGGCGGCATTCGTCCTCGCTGGGCGCGGGCACCTCGATCTCGTCGTCGAGCATCTGCTGGATCACCGCCTGCTCGCCGGTGCCCAGGCGGGGCGCCAGGTGCGCCAGCGAAGGCGGCAGCAGCCGGCGTGCGGCGGCCTCCTGCCGCAGCAGCTCGGCCCAGGCGAGTTCGCGCAGGCTGTAGTCGTCCGGACGTTCGCCGGGCTGGTGCAGCGCGACGCCGTTGATCGCCGCGCATGCGACCTCGGTCGCAGCTGCCTCGATTGGCAACGGGCTTGAAGCCACCGCGGGTGCCGCGGTTTCGCGGCACTGGCAGGCGCCGCCGCCGCATCCGCCGGCGCTCACGAGGCGGCTCCCGTCGACTTGGCCACGGCCGCGGCCGGTGCCGTCTTCGGCGGTGCGTGCGGCACGGCACCCGGGGCGGCGGCCGAGGCCGGCCTGCGCGGTGCCAGCGTGCGGCGGCTGCGCACCACCTGGTAGGGCCGCAAGACGTAGCCCAGCGTGGCAAAGCCGCTCCAGACATGCACCAGCCGCGTGAACGGGAAGATCAGGAAGATCGACATGCCGAGGAACATGTGCGCCTTGAACACCCAGCCAGCGCCTTCGAGCAGCTCCACGGCGCCGCCGCGGAAGGTGACGATGCGCTGCGCCCATTCGGCCAGCAGCACCATCATGCTGCCGTCCAGATGCTGCGCCGACAGCGGGATGGTTGCCAGGCCGAGCGCCAGCTGCAGCCACAGCAGCACCAGCAGCACGATGTCGCTGGTCCTGGAATGGGCGCGGATGCGCTCGTCGCCGAGCCGCCGGTGCAGCAGGATCGTGACGCCGGCAAAGCCGAGCAGGCCCGCGATGCCGCCCGAGATCATCGCCATGAGCTGCTTGCTGCCGGCGCCGATGAAGGGCTCGTAGAGGAAGTGCGGCGTCAGCATGCCGACGCTGTGGCCGAAGAACAGGAACAGCACGCCCACGTGGAACAGGTTGCTGCCCCAGCGCAGCTGGCCGGCGCGCAGCAGCTGCGAGGAGTCGCTCTTCCAGGTGTACTGGTCGCGGTCGAACCGGATCAGGCTGCCGATGAGGAAGACGCTCAGGCAGATGTACGGATAGATGCCGAAGATGAAGTTGTCGAGGGCGTTCATACGGGGGCTCCACTGGCGGCGGGCGCCGCCGCCTTGCGAACGATGTGGATGGGCTGCGCAGCGCCGGGCCGGGCCTGGCCCTTCGTGCTGCAGCCGTCGAAGACAATGGGCTCGGCCCAGCTCTCGTCGATCGGCTGGTCGTCGGCCACCGCCACCGCTTCGGCCTTGTGGCCGGCCAGTTCGATGACGGCCGCCAGAACGCTCGCGTAGGCGCTCTCGCGCTTGCGCAGCGCGCTGAAGATGGACGCCAGGATGTGCGCCATCTCGCCGAGGAACGCACGCGCCACCGCCGGCGGCTGCGTGGAGGCGAACTCGAGCAGCACGCACAGGTGGTCGGGCGCTTCATGCGGTCCGAGCAGCAGCCCTGACTTCTCGTAGGTCTGGACCAGGTCGATCATGGCCGGGCCGCGCTCGCGCGAGTCGCCGTGCACATGCTCGAACAGGTGCAGCGAGGTGCTGCGGCCGCGGTCGAACAGTTCGACGAACTGCGTCTCGGCCTCGATCGGGTCGACCGAGACCAGCGCGCGGGCCAGTGCCCGCAGCTCCTTGCGGCGCGCCGGCGAAAGCGCCGCTTCGGCGTCCATCGCATCGGCCAGCTGGGGCATGAGTGCGCGCGCCTCGGCATCGGGATAGCCGAGCAAGAGGGCGAGCGCGCGAAGGGTGTGGCGTTGGGTTTTCATCGTTTCGCTCCCGGCGTCAGACCTTGGCGTGGATCGGAATCGTGCGGCGCTTGGCGGCGCCGAACAGGCTGGCTTCGGAGCTGCCGTCGGAGCAACCGTTGCCGAACGAGAAGCCGCAGCCGCCCTTCATGTCGAAGGTGTTCTCTGCGTACTCGCGGTGCGTCGAGGGGATCACGAAGCGGTCTTCGTAGTTGGCGATGGCCATCACCTGGTACATCTCTTCCACCTGCGCGGCGCTAAGGCCGACCTGCGCGAGCACGGCGGGGTCGGCGAAGTCGTCGACGTGCTTGCCGCGCTGGTAGGTGCGCATGGCCAGCATGCGCTCGAGCGCACGGATCACCGGCTCGGTGGCGCCCGCGGTCAGCAGGTTGGCCAGGTACTGCACCGGGATGCGCA
>Ga0307408_100001813_pt1 | contig 15561 bp, 13 predicted proteins | sample 322Cmetagenome_FD_202116 | JGI IMG/M metagenome (GOLD analysis project Ga0307408, IMG submission 202116) | Maize rhizosphere microbial communities from greenhouse at UC Davis, California, United States - 322HYB-C-3 | ecosystem: Host-associated > Plants > Roots > Rhizosphere > Soil | place...
CTTTGCCGTTCGTGTATTCGAGGCTCGATCCCACCGGCGTGTTGAGCCGCAACGAGAGCAGCCCCTCGTCCGCCTCCGGAACGAACTCGGTGCCGACGAGCGGCACGATCGCGAAGCTGCCGAGGAACGTGACGAGCGCGATCGCGAGCACCGACTTGCGATGCGACAGCGCCCACGCGAGGACGTCGTCGTAGACGCGATGCACCCAGTCGATGAAGTGCTCGACGCGGTCCATGATGCGGCCGAGCCACGGCGCCTTGCTGAACCGGGACTCCGGCGGGTCCGGCCACAGTGACGAGAGCATCGGGTCGAGCGTGAAGCTGATGAACAGCGACACCAGCACGGCCACCGCCACGGCGATGCCGAACTGGAAGAAGAAGCGGCCGATCACGCCGCTCATGAACGCGATCGGCACGAACACGGCGACGATGGCGAACGTCGTGGCCATCACGGCGAGGCCGATCTCCTCGGTGCCCTCGCGGGCCGCCCGCACGTGGTCCTTGCCCATCGCGACGTGGCGCACGATGTTCTCGCGCACGACGATCGCGTCGTCGATCAGAAGACCGATCGTCAGCGACAGCGCCATCAGCGTCAGGAAATTCAGCGTGAACCCGAACGCGTGCAGCGCGATGAACGTCGCGACGACGGCGAGGGGCAGCGTGAGCCCGGTGATGATCGTGCTGCGCCAGCTGTGCAGGAAGAAGAACACGATCAGGATGGTCAGGAAGCCGCCCTCGACGATCGTGCTCTTGACGCGGTTGACCGAGCTCTCGACCTGGTCGCTGCGCGAATAGGTGACCGGCAGCTCGACGTCGGCCGGCAGCCGCGCCTTCAGTTCCTTGACCGCGCCGACGATGTTGCGCCCGGTCTCGACGATGTTCGCGTCCTGCGCCTTCTGGATGTCGAGCAGGATCGCCGGGCGGCCGTTGATGCGCGAGATGGAATCCTGCTCCTTCTCGCCGTCGATCACGTCGGCGACCTGCGACAGGTACACCGGCCCGCCGCCCTGCTGCGCGACGATGATGCGGCCGAACTGCGCCGGATCCTTGATCTTGCCGTCGATGCGCACGACGGCGTCGCTCGCGCCCTTCGTGATGCGGCCCGCCGGCACGTCCTGGTTCGAATCGCGGATCGCGTTGATCACCTGATCGACGCCGAGCCCGAGCGCCATCAGTGCATTCGGCTTGATCTGGATGAGAATCTGGCGCGCCGCGCGGCCGCGGACGTCGATGCGCGCGACGCCGGGCAGGTTCTCGAGCGCCTTGACGATCGTCTGGTCGGTCAGTGACGTGAGCTCGCGCAAGCCGGTCGTCTGCGACATCACGCCGAGCGTCACCACCGGCTCGCTGTTCTCGTTCTCGACGCGGAAGACCTGCGGATCCTTGACGTCGCGCGGGAACGTCGAGCGGATCGTGGCGATGCGGTCGCGCACGTCCTGCACCGCCTGCTGGACGTTCGTCGACAGGCGGAACTCGGCGAAGACGTCGCTGCGTCCTTCGCGCGAGTTCGAGATGATCCGCTTGATGCCGGACACCTGATTGACCGCATACTCGACCGGCTTGGTGACGTCGGCCTCGACGGCCTCCGGCGCCGCACCGGGATAGGCGGTCTGGATGTACACGAACGGCAGGCTCACGTCGGGCATCTGCTCGACCTTGAGCCGCATGTACGAGAAGACGCCGAGCACCGTGATCGCGACCATCACCATCGTCGCGAAGACGGGGTTGTTGATCGACGTGCGGGTGATCCACATGTGACGCTCTCCCTGATTTCGCTGACTTCGGGGTCAGAGCAACAAGTCGACTTGCCTCTCTGACCCCGAAGTCAGCCGGCGCCGCCGGCCTTCGTGCGCGTCGCGTTCTGCGACGACGTCGGCGCGCGGACGAGCGCCGGCGCGCCGTCCTTCAGGTTGTCGAAGCGCGCCGCCAGCACCGGCGTCTGCGCCGGCAGCGACGTCTTGATCTCGACGCGGCCATTGGTCTCGTCGCGGCGGCCGGTGATGACGATCCGCCGCGCGAGCTTGCCGCCGTCGATCAGCCAGACGTACGACTGGCCGGCTTCGCTGCGCACGGCCGCGAGCGGCAGCGTCGGCGCCGGTGCGCTCGCGGCGAGCGCAATGCGGCCGGTGGCGAACATCCCGCTTTTCAGCGCCGCGTCGGGGTTGGGCAGGCTCACGTAGACCAGGATCGCGCGCGTCCCCGGCTCGGTCGACGGGTTGATGCGCTCGACGCGGCCCTTGAACCGGCGTTCGCCGAAGCCGTCGACGGCGAGGTCGACCGGCATGCCGACCGACAACTCGGGAACGTCGAGCGCGGGCACCAGCGCCTGGACCTCGAGGTCGCGGAGATCCACGATCGTCACGACCGGCGCCTCGATCGCGACCTTTTCGCCGGGCTGCACGTGGCGCTTGGCGACGATGCCCGCGAGCGGCGCGACCACGTCCGCGTCGAGCAGCGCGTTCTGCGCGAGCTGCAACTGCGCCTCGGCGGATTTGAGCGTGCCGCGCGCGACGCTGTACGTCGACTCGGTGCTGTCGAACGCGTTCTGCGAAATGAACTTGTCGTTCAGAAGGCGCACGTTCATCGCGCGCGTCTTCTCGGCCAGCGCGACCTGCGCGCGCGCGCTTTCCACCGCGCCCATCCGGTCGACGAGCTTCGACTGCAGGTCGGCCGATTCGACGTGCGCGATCTTCTGCCCGGCGCGCACCGGCTCGCCTTCACGCACGGTCAGGCGCGTGACGTCTCCGGCGACCTTGGCCTTCACGACGGCCTGGCGCACCGGCTGCAACGTGCCCGACACCGGCAACCAGCGCGCGAGCACGTTGTTTTCGACGTAGGCCAGGTCGGCGGGCGTGAACTGCAGTGCAACGACCGCCTTCGCGGCGTCCTGGCCGTTCGCTGCGGCGCGCTTCGCCGCGCGGAGCGCAACGGCCCCCGCGAGGCCGCCGACCAGCGTCAGCACAACCAGCCCGGCCACCACACGCCGGCGCGTCATGCGTAGATTCATCGAGTTCCCCTCGCGTCCTCGTAGAACGCGTTCACGAACGAAACCGCGGCCCGCGCGATGGGCGAGGGCCCGTGCGGCCCGCACCCCGGTTGGATGCAGCCGCGGCCGGCGCCGGATTCAGCCGATGCCGGCGCACGATAAGCGTACTCCCCGAGGACCCACAAGCGGCGTGCGACGGAATGCGCCTGCGCCGGACAGGATGCATGGCGGCCCGGTCGCCGCGTCGCGGGCATGATCGGCCGCGCCGCGTCGATTGACAGTACATTTCGCGGGGACTCATAATTCTACGTTATTCTTTTTTTCCTGACCTCCCACTCCCGGAGAATCGAACGATGCATGCGCCCACCATTGGCCGCGCGATCGGCCTGACGCTCGTCGCCGCAGCGCTAGCCGGCGCCTACGGCTGCAGCAAGGAAGAACCCAAGCAGCAAGCGGCGCCGAAGGCCGCCGCACCCGCCGCGGCCCCTGCACCCGCGCCCGCCGCCGAAACGATTACCGTGACGATCGGCCATGCCGGCCCGCTCACCGGCGGCATCGCGCACCTCGGCAAGGACGACGAGAACGGCGTGCATCTCGCCGTCGACGAGGCGAACGCCAAGAAGATCAAGCTCGGCGGCAAGACGGTCAACTGGGTGATGATGAGCGAAGACGACCAGGCCGACCCGAAGCTCGGCCCGACGATCGCGCAGAAATTCGTCGACGCCAAAGTCGCCGGCGTCGTCGGCCACCTGAATTCCGGCGTGTCAATCCCCGCGTCGGCTGTCTACAACCAGGCCGGGATGCCGATGATTTCCGGCTCGGCCACCAATCCCAAGCTGACCGAGCAGGGCTTCAAGTCGATCTTCCGCACGGTGGCGCGCGACGACCAGCAGGGCCCCGCGATCGCCGCCTACATCGTCAACGAGTTGAAGCTCAAGAAGGTCGCGATCGCCGACGACGCCACCGCATACGGCGAAGGCCTCGCCAACGAAGTCGAGAAGACGCTGAAGGCCGCCGGCGTGGATGTCGTCGCGCGCGAGAAGACCAACGACAAGGCCACCGACTTCAAGGCGATCCTCACGAAGATCAAGGGCAGGAACCCCGACGCCGTGTTCTACGGCGGCATGGACGCCACCGGCGGGCCGATGCTGAAGCAGGCGCGGGAACTCGGCATCAAGGCCACGTTCGCGTACGGCGATGGCGCATGCACGTCTGAGATGAACAAGCTCGCCGGCGACAAGGCGGCCGACGGCATGATCTGCTCGCAGGCCGGCATCCCGACGCAGATGTCGAGCAAGGCGTTCGTCGACGCGTTCACCGCGAAGTACGGCGAGATCAAGCAGTACGCGCCGTACTATTACGACAGCGCCAACCTGCTGATCGCCGCGATGCAGAAGGCCGATTCGCCCGATCCCGCCAAGTACCTGTCCGAGCTGCACAAGATCAGCTACGACGGCGCGACGGGCCACATCGAGTTCGACGATAAGGGCGACCGCAAGGACGCCGAGATCACGATCTTCCAGATGAAGGGCGGCAAGGTCGAGCCCGTGGCGATCGTGAAGGGCGGCAAGTCGACGAAGATCGGCGGCGAAGCGCCGAAGGCGGCGGCGGCGCCCGCGGCCCCGGCGATGGCGCCCGCGATGGCTCCGAAGAAGTAAGCCGGTTCGGCCTCCGTCGAAAACGGCGCCCGCGGGCGCCGTTTTTGCATCGGTCGCGCGGGATTCCCGCGGCCGCGTGGGCGGCGAGGTTGCCCGAACGCGCCGGCTGCCCGCACAATCCGCACTGCTTAGGGCCTGTCTGGCCCTCGAACCAGCCGCCTGCGTAAGGCCCCCGGCGCCGGACCTTGGACATCTTCATCCAGCAGCTCGTGAACGGCCTGACGCTCGGCAGCGTGTACGCGATCGTGGCGCTCGGCTACACGATGGTGTACGGCATCATCCAGCTGATCAATTTCGCCCACGGCGAAGTGGTGATGATCGGCGCGATGGTGTCGCTCACGGTGATCAACGCGCTGCTCGGCGCGAACCTCGCGCTGCCCCCGCTCGTCGTCGTCGTCATCGGCGCGCTGGCCGCGATCCCGGTGTGCATGGCGGTGGGCTACGCGCTCGAGCGTGTCGCCTACCGGCCGCTGCGCCGCGCGCCTCGCCTTGCGCCGCTCATCACGGCAATCGGGCTGTCGATCGTCCTGCAGCACGTCGCGCTGATGATCTTCAGCCGCAATCCGCTCGTGTACCCGCAGATCGTCGACATCGTGTCGTATCACGTCACCGGCAATCCCGACGGCGCGCGCATCACCAATGTGCAGATCGCGATCATCGGCATCTCGGTCGCGATGATGGGCGGCCTGCTGCTGCTCATCTACCGGACCAAGCTCGGCATCGCGATGCGGGCGACCGCGCAGAGCCAGCAGATCGCCGGGCTGATGGGCATCGACATCAACTTCGTCATCGCCGTCACGTTCATCATCGGCGCCGCGCTCGCCGCCGTCGCGGGTGCGATGGTCGGCACGTACTACGGCATCGCGCAGTACCAGATGGGATTCCTGCTCGGCCTCAAGGCGTTTTCGGCCGCCGTTCTCGGCGGCATCGGCAACATCGGCGGCGCGATGCTCGGGGGCCTGCTGCTCGGCGTGATCGAGGCGCTCGGCGCCGGCTACATCGGCGACCTGACGAATCTCTGTCCGCTGTCGCGCTGGTCGGCGACGATCGCCGAGCGCTGCGCGAGCGACCCCAATCTTTCGCTTTTCGGCAGCAACTACCAGGACGTGTTCGCCTTTTTCGTCCTGATCGCCGTCCTCGTGTTCCGCCCGTCGGGTCTGCTCGGCGAGCGCGTATCCGACCGCGCCTGAAAGAATCCGCGATGCCGCACGCACTGCTCGACCTCAAGCATCCGATGATCGCGAAGACCGGAGTCATTCTGGTCGCGATCACGCTCGCGCTCCTGCCGTTCGCACTGGCGAACATCGGCACCGCCTGGGTGCGCATCACGAACCTCGCGATCCTCTACATCCTGCTGTCGCTCGGTCTCAACATCGTCGTCGGCTTCGCCGGCCTGCTCGACCTCGGCTACATCGCGTTCTACGCAGTGGGCGCGTACGTCTACGCGCTGCTCGCGAGCGCGCACTTCGACCTGCACCTGCCGTTCTGGGTGATCCTGCCGATCGGCGCGCTGGTCGCGTGCGTGTTCGGCGTGCTGCTCGGTACGCCGACGCTGAAGCTCCGTGGCGACTACCTCGCGATCGTCACGCTCGGCTTCGGCGAAATCGTCCGCATCTTCCTGAACAACCTGTCGCGTCCCGTCAACGTCACCAACGGCGCGATGGGAATCACGGGCATCGATCCGTTTCGGTTCGGCACGTTCAGCTTCGCCCGCACCGACACGGTCGCCGGCCTGGCGTTCACCGGTCCGATCAAGTACTACTACCTGCTGCTCGTCGTGCTGCTGGTCGTCATCGTGATCAACCTGCGCCTGCAGGATTCGCGCATCGGCCGCGCCTGGGAGGCGATTCGCGAGGACGAAGTGGCCGCGCGCGCCATGGGGATCAACACGCGCAACATTAAGCTGCTCGCGTTCGCGATGGGCGCCTCGTTCGGCGGCATCGCGGGCGGCATGTTCTCCGCGATCCAGGGGTTCATCAGCCCCGAGAGCTTCGTGCTGGTCGAGTCCGTCAACGTCCTCGCGATGGTCGTGCTGGGCGGCATGGGCAACATCTTCGGCGTGATCCTCGGCGCGCTGCTGTTGTCGTTCGTTCCCGAGGTGCTGCGCTACACGGTCGGGCCGGCGCAGATGGCGATGTTCGGCCGCACGATCATCGATCCCGAGGTGATCCGCATGCTGCTGTTCGGCATCACGCTCGTCGGGATGATGCTGTTCCGCCCCGCCGGAATCCTGCCTTCGGCGCTGCGCAAGCGCGAACTCGCAACCGCCGCCCCGCCGGCGGCCACCGCGGCCGCATGAGCGGAGCTCCGGATCCGGCACGCGCGCTGCTCGTCGCGCGCGGCGTTACCAAGCGCTTCGGCGGCGTGCAGGCGCTCTCCGACGTGTCGTTCGACATCCGGGAAGGCGAAATCTACGGCCTCATCGGACCGAACGGCGCCGGCAAGACGACGCTGTTCAACGTCCTGACCGGCATCTATCCAGCGGACGGCGGCGAGTTCGTGTTCGACGGACGGTCGCTCGGGACGGTGAAGCCGCATGAAGTGGCCGCGCGGGGTATCGCCCGCACGTTCCAGAACATCCGCCTGTTCGCGAACCTGTCGGCGCTCGAGAACGTGATGATCGGCCGCCACGTGCGCACGAAAGCGACCGTGTTCGGCGCGATCCTGCGCAACGCCCGCACGCGCGAGGAGGAGCGCGCGATCGAAAGGCGCGGCTATGCGCTGCTCGAATACGTCGGCGTCCACCGGCGCGCCAACGACCTCGCGAAGCACCTGGCTTACGGCGACCAGCGCAGGCTCGAGATCGCGCGCGCACTCGCGACCGATCCGCGGCTGCTCGCACTCGACGAGCCGGCCGCCGGCATGAACGCCACCGAGACCGGCGCGCTGCGTGCGCTCCTCGAGCGCGTCCGCGGCGACGGCACGACGATCCTGCTGATCGAGCACGACATGAAGCTCGTGATGAGTCTCTGCGACCGCGTGCTCGTTCTGGACTACGGCAGGAAGATCGCGGAAGGACCCGCCGCCGTCGTGCAGAAGGACGAGAAGGTCGTCGCCGCGTATCTCGGCGCGGACGTGGCACTCGACGTGAAGCGCGCCTGAGTCCGGTTCCGATGAAAAGCTCCGTGCCGCTGCTCGCGCTCGAGCGCCTCGCCGTCGCGTACGGCGGCATCCAGGCGGTCAAGGGCATCGACGTGACGGTCGGCGACGGCGAGCTCGTGTGCCTGATCGGCGCCAACGGGGCCGGCAAGACGACGACGCTGAAGGGCATCTGCGGGATGTTGCCGATCAAGTCGGGACGGATCGGCTACGCCGGCGACGACATCACGGGGTTCGCGCCGTTCAAGCTGGTGCGGCGTGGCCTCGCGATGGTCCCCGAAGGCCGCGGCATGTTCGGCGCGCTCACGATCGAGGAAAACCTCGCGATGGGTGCGTATGCGCGCAAGGACCGCGACGTGATCCGCTCCGACATCGAGCGCGTGTTCGCGCTTTTCCCCCGCCTGAAGGAACGCCGGCGGCAGACGGCAGGCACGCTGTCGGGCGGCGAGCAGCAGATGCTTGCGATGGGCCGCGCGCTGATGTCACGGCCGCGGCTTTTGCTGCTCGACGAGCCGTCGATGGGACTCGCCCCGCTGATGGTGCAGAAAGTCTTCGAGACGATCATCGCCGTGGCCAGGGAAGGCGTGACCATCCTGCTGATCGAGCAGAATGCCAAGCTCGCGCTCGAGGTCAGCGATCGCGGCTACGTGATGGAATCCGGGGAGATCACGCTTTCGGGACCGGCGGCCGCGCTGCTGCACGATCCGAAGGTGCGCGCCGCGTACCTCGGCGAAGTCGCCTAGGAATTCGTGCGTGCGTGAAATACGGCGCGTGCCGGCAGCGCATGCGATCGCGTGGTATGCCGAGGCGATGCGCCTTTGGCGGCGCGGCCCCGTGGCATTCTCGCTGCTCGCGTTCTTCCTGCTCGCGGCGAATCTGCTGCTTGCGCTGGTACCGGTCGCGGGCGTCTTCGTCGCGCAACTGCTGCTGCCGCTGCTCGAATGCAGCCTGCTTTATGCCAGCCTGGCCGCCGATCGCGGCGATCGTCCGCGAATGCGCCATCTGATTGCAGTGCTGGCGGCGACGCCCGCCGCTGCGGCGGCGATCGTCGTCGCCGGCCTGCTGATCTTCGCCCTCGAAGCCGTCGTGGCGCAAACGGTGGGAGGTGTCGACCTGCTGGCGCCCGCGGCCAATGCGCAATCGTTCACCGGCGCTTCGCTCGTCGCGACCTATGCGGCCGGCATGGCCTTGTCTCTGCCGCTGCTGTTCGTGCCGTTCGCGGCGCTCTTCGACGGTGCGGGATTCGGCGAGGCGTTTGCGCAAAGCGCGACGGCGTGCGCCCGCAATGTCGCGCCGCTCGTGCTCTTCGGCGCCCTGTCGCTGGCGCTGCTGCTGCTCGGCCTGCTGACGAGCGGTCTCGGCCTGTTGCTCGCGCTGCCGTGGTCCGCGGCGGCCTCATACGCCGCATGGAAGGATATCTTCCGCGTCGATTAGCGGCGTTCGTGAAGCCATGTTGTCGGCGGATTCCTACAAGAATCTGGTCGTTCGTCCTCTAGGTCGTTGTACGAGGCAATAGCTACGATGGGCGCGTCCTCGACCAGGGACGCCACCAGGGACCACCGCGCCATGCCTCTCGATCATGCAATCTCGTCTTTCAACGATTCTTCTCCCCGTACCGAGCGACGCCGCGGTGACGACACGCGCGCACGCCTGCTCGACGCCGTCGAGGGGCTGATCGCCGATCATGGCTTCAAGCCGCTGACCCATCGGACGATTGCGTCGCGCGCAGAGGCGCACGTCGCGCTGCTCAACTACCACTTCGGCAGCAAGGAGCAACTGATCGAGGAGGCGCTGGCGCGCCGCGCTTCGCAGCTGCTTGCGCTTCAGCACGATGCGCTGGCGGCGTTGCGCGCCCGCGGCGACTTTCAGGTCGAGGACGTGCTGTGGGCCTATGGGCGCCCGTTCTCGACGCTCGACCAGTCGGCGCCGTCGACGTGGCGCAACTACCTGTGCCTGGTGGCGCGCCTCGCCGGTCACGATCCGTCCGATTCGATCCTGATGCGGCACTTCGGCAGCGTTCACCGCGAGTGCCTTTCGGCGCTGCGCCATGCGCTGCCGAACGTCGAGGACGCCTCGCTCGCGGCCGGATTCCGTCACTGCCGGCTGCTGCTCGAGCACGATGCGCTCGCGCGCTGCAAGGCCGGCGGCACCGCGCCGGCCGTGGTCCCGAAGTTCGAGGAGTTGATCGCGTTCCTCGCGGGCGGCCTGCGGGCGCTCGCCGGGCACCACGAAGCGCGCGCACACTAGACCTAGACCAAGGCGAAGCGCGCGCTAGACCAAGGCGAAGCGCGCGCTAGACCGACGCTCGAAATTCGAAGGTTCGCAGCGCGTTGTCGGGCGGCACGCGCTCGACTTCCACGAGTGTCACTTCCGCGGCGGAAGGGCCTTCGGCGCAGGCGTCTGACAACCGGTCGCACGCGTCGCGTGAGCCCTGGAACACCGCCTCGACCGACCCGTCGCGCAGGTTTCGCACCCAACCCGCAACACCTGCAGCGCGTGCGCGGCGGAGTGTCCAATCGCGGTAGCCCACCCCCTGCACGCGCCCGGTGACGCGCACGCGCACGCTGCGGTTGGCAGCAGCCGTCCAGCGCGTATGCATCGCGAGCGCCGCCACCGTCTTGGCGTCGGTCAGGCGCCCTTCGTCGAGCGCGGCGTAGAGCGCGTCCACGCCGAGCAGACCCACTTCCAGGAATTCGCCTGCGTCGAGGCGCGCGCCGACATGCGACAGGCGGCGCGCCGCATAGATCGCGATCGTTTCGGTCGAATACGAGATCACCGGGTGCACGACGCCGAGGCGCGTCCAGTGCATCGCGCGGTACCCGGCTTCCTCGACGAGTTCGCGCGCGCCGGTCTCGAGCGCCGATTCGCCCGGATCGAGCTTTCCCGCCGGAAATTCGAGGAACGTGCGATTCGGCGGGTAGCGGAACTGCCGTTCGACGACGAGCCGCCCGTCGTCGGCCACCGGCACGACGAGCACCGCGCCGGGATGCACGATGTATTCGCGCACCGCGGAGCTGCCGTCCGGCATTCGCGCACGGTCGCGCCGCACGTCGAGCAGCGCGCCGCGATACACCTGCTCGCCGCTTTCGCGATGCTCGACGAGCGCCGCGTCGCCCGCTGCGGCCGCAAGCGGCGGGCGCGGATCGGGGGTCGCGGGCTTCGTCATGCGTCGATCCAGTCGCGCGGCGGCAGAAAGTCCGTATAGAGCCGCGCCTCCGCGGATCCGGGATCCGGCGTCCAGTCGTAGCGCCACGCCGCCGACGGCGGCATCGACAGCAAGATGGCTTCCGTGCGGCCGTTCGACTGCAGGCCGAACAGCGTGCCGCGATCCCAGACGAGGTTGAACTCGACGTAGCGGCCGCGCCGATACGCCTGGAACGCCCGCTCGCGCTCGCCGTACGGAATGTCGCGACGCCGCTCGAGAATCGGCAGGTAGGCGTCGACGAAGCGCTCGCCGACGCTTTTCGTCATGGCGAACGCGCGCGCGAATCCGCCTTCGGCGTAGTCGTCGTAGAAAATGCCGCCGATGCCGCGCGCCTCCTGCCGATGCCGCAGGAAGAAATAGCGGTCGCAGTCGCGCTTCATGCGCGGATAGAGATCGCTGCCGAACGGCGCAAGCGCGTCGCAGCACACGCGATGGAAGTGTCGCGCGTCGTCGGCGAAGCCGTAGATCGGCGTCAGATCCATGCCGCCGCCGAACCACCAGGCCGCGGCGTGCGCCGCGTCCGGCTTCGCGACGAAATGGCGGACGTTCAGATGCACGGTGGGTGCGTAGGGGTTGCGTGGATGCACGACGAGCGACACGCCGAGCGCCTCGAACGCGCAGCCCGCGAGTTGCGGCCGCGACGCGGTGGCGGACGGGGGCAGTGCGTCGCCGCTGACGTGCGAAAACAGAACGCCCGCACGCTCGAGCACGCGGCCGTTCTCGAGCACCATCGAGACGCCGCCGCCGCCGCCGTCGCGCACCCACTCGTCGCGGCGAAACGCGGCGCCGTCGACGGCCTCGAGCGCCGCGACGATCGCCGACTGCAGCTCGATGAGGAATCCACGGACCGCCGCGACGTCGGGTACGTCGGAAGTATTTTCAGCGATCACCCGCGGCGATCGAGCGCGCGATGCCCGATGTCGGTGCGGCACTGCATGCCGTCGAAATGGATTTGCGCCACGGCGTCGTACGCGGCGCGCTGCGCCTGCCGCAGCGAATCGCCGAGCGCGGTGACGCCGAGCACGCGCCCGCCGGCAACCTCGACGCGTCCGCCGGCGGCGAGCGTGCCGGCATGGAAGACGATCACGTCGGGGCGTGCCCGCATAGCCTGTTCGAGCCCGGTGATGACGTCGCCGCGCCGCGGAGCGTCGGGATAACCGGCCGCCGCCAGGACCACGGTGAGCGCGGGGCGTCGATCCCACTGGGCGTCCGCGCGGTCAAGCGTCCCGGCAAGCGCGTGCTCGACGAGTTCGATCAGGTCGGAGCGCAAGCGCGCCATGATCGGCTGCGTCTCGGGGTCGCCGAGCCGGCAGTTGAACTCGAGCACGCGCGGCGCGCCGGCCGCGTCGACCATCACGCCCGCATAGAGAAAACCGCGGTACGGCGTGCCTTCGGCGGCCATCCCGGCGAGTGCGGGGGCGATGACTTCGCGCATGATGCGCGCGTGCACTTCCGGCGTGACCACCGGCGCCGGCGAATACGCGCCCATGCCGCCGGTGTTCGGACCGGCATCGCCGTCGCGAAGCCGCTTGTGATCCTGGCTCGATGCGAGCGCGAGCGCATGCTTGCCGTCGGCGACGACGATGAAGCTCGCCTCCTCGCCGATCAGGCAGTCCTCGACGACGACACGCGCGCCTGCGTCACCCAGCGCATGTCCCGCGAGCATCGCGTCGATCGCGGCGTGCGCCTCGTCCTCGCGCTGCGCGACGACGACGCCCTTGCCGGCGGCGAGCCCGTCCGCCTTGACGACGATCGGCGCGCCTCGCTCGCGCACGTACGCATGCGCGCCGGGCGCATCGGTGAACGTCCGATACGCGGCCGTCGGTATCGCATGGCGCGCCATGAAGGCCTTGGCGAAATCCTTCGAGCTCTCGAGGCGCGCGGCGTCGCGCTGCGGCCCGAAGATCCGCAGCCCGGCTTCCTCGAACGCATCGACGATGCCCGCCGCGAGCGGCGCCTCCGGACCGACGATCGTCAGCGCGATCGGCTGCGTCTTCGCGAACTCGACCAGCGCCGGCACGGACGTGATCGGCACGTTGACGACGTTCGGCTCCGCGCCGGTGCCGGCGTTGCCGGGTGCGACGAACACCCTGGCGACGCGCGGCGACTGCGCGACCTTCCACGCGAGCGCGTGCTCGCGGCCGCCGCCGCCGACAATCATCACGTTCACGGAACCAGCACCCGCCCGAACATGAACAGCGTGCTGCCGTGGTTGATGCCGCCGCCGAGCGACGGGATGTACGTCATGAAGAACGTCGCGTCGCGGTAGCGCAGCGACGCGAGCGGCAGGATCGCCGGGAACGGCACGCCGTCCGCGATGTCGGGACGCTGGACAATCATCAGCGTGTATCCGAGCCCCGCCTGCAGGCCGGCACGCGAGCCCCAGTACGTCGAATGCTCGAAACCGAGGTTCCACTGGATGTTCTCGTGCGAGTCGAGGAACGCGAGCAGGAACACCGACCGCGAGTCGCCCTTCTCGTCCTCGGTCGTGCGCACGAGGCCGCCGCCCCAGGCATTCGCGTTGAGCTCGGCGCGTCGCTCCGAGCTCCACGTCGACGGCAGATGCCAGGCGTAACCCGACAGCAGGATGCCGGTCCGGCCCTGCTCGTACGTGTTGACGATGCGCTGGCACGCGGGCGACAGCGCGGTTCCGAGATCGGCGCACGACGCGGCGTCGCCGGCGATCGGCCACGCGATCGCCCACCCGGCGGCGAGCGCCGCACCGCAGCGTGCGAGTGCCACACATTGAAGCCGCGATGTTGCCGTGCGCGTCACGGTGCTAGTGGCGAAAATGCCGCACGCCGGTGAACACCATCGCGATCCCGCGCGCGTCGGCGGCCGCGATCACCTCGTCGTCGCGAATGCTGCCGCCCGGCTGGATGACGGCCACGGCGCCATTGTCGGCGACGACGTCGAGACCGTCGCGAAACGGAAAGAACGCATCGGACGCGACGACCGAATTCGCGAGCGACAGGCCCGCTTCCGTAGCCTTCAGCGCGGCGATGCGCGTCGAATCGACGCGGCTCATCTGGCCGGCGCCGATGCCCAGCGTGCGGCGGTCCCGGCAGTAGACGATCGCGTTCGACTTGACGAACCAGGCGACGCGCCACGCGAAGAGCAGGTCCGCCATCTGCGCGTCGGTCGGCCGCACGCGCGTGACGACTTCGAGCCCGTCGCGGTCGATCGCCAGCGTGTCCGCCGACTGCACGAGGAACCCGCCGCCGATGCGCTTGACGTCGATCTCGCCATCGTGAGCAACGGGCCGCGCGAGCTCGAGTACGCGCACGTTCTTCCTGCCCGCGATGGTGGCGCGCGCGTCGGGCGTGTAGCCTGGCGCGACGACGACCTCGACGAACTGCGCGGCGACCGCCTCGATCGCCGCGGCATCGACTTCGCGGTTGAACGCGATGATGCCGCCGAACGCCGACACCGGATCCGTCGCGAGCGCCGCCCGATAGGCGTCGAGCGAGCTCGCCGCCGTCGCGGCCCCGCAGGGATTCGCGTGCTTGACGATGACGCAGGCGGGCTCGTCGAGCACGTTGACGCATCGCCACGCGGCATCCGCGTCCGCGACATTGTTGAACGAAAGCGCCTTGCCCTGCAGCTGCCGTGCCGTCGCGAGCGTGCCGGCCGGCGCTCCGGGCTCGCGATACAACGCCGCGCGCTGATGCGGATTCTCGCCGTACCGCATGTCCTGGACCTTGTCGGCGGCGAAATGCAGCGATTGCGGAAAATGCTGCGCGGTGCCGGTGACGTCGCGGGCACCGATCCAGTTGGCGATCGCGCCGTCGTAACTCGCGGTGTGCGCGAACGCGCGCTGCATCAGCCGGAATCGCAACGCCGGCGACAGCGCATTGCCGTTGCGCGCCAGGTCGTCCAGCACCTCGGCATAGTCCTGCGGCCGCACGACGACGCCGACGTGCTCCCAGTTCTTCGCGGCGCTGCGCACCATGGCCGGGCCGCCGATGTCGATGTTCTCGATCGCGTCGTCGAGCGAGCAGTCGGGCTTCGCGACCGTCTCGCGAAACGGATACAGGTTGACGACGACGAGATCGATCGGCGCAATCGCATGGCGCTCGAGCGCGGCGGCGTGCTCGGCGACGTCGCGCCTCGCGAGAATCCCTGCGTGCACCTTCGGATGCAGCGTTTTGACGCGGCCGTCGAGCATCTCGGGAAAGCCGGTGTAGCTGCCGACGTCGGTCACCGGAAGCCCGGCGGCAGCAAGCGCGCGCGCCGTGCCTCCGGTGGAAAGCAGGCGGATGTCGCGGGCGGCGAGGCCGCGCGCGAAGTCGACGATGCCGGACTTGTCGGAAACCGACAGCAGCGCCTGCGTGACCTTGCCGCTCACGTAGGGCCCGTTCACACTATGGTCGCGAATGCGTTGCATCGCGAAAACGGCACTGAGCTAGGCGTGAAAGCGAAGGCGGGCTGGCCGCCCGGCGAGCTTTCGCAACGACGCGCAGTGCCGTTTTCGCAGCAACCCGAAGGGAAAGGGCGGCCTGGGCCACCACTCTGCGTTGCTCTCCTCGCAAAGACAGCCAGTCTTCGCATCGTCAAGCGCCTTGATTGGCGGCCCATTCCGCCCATTCGCATTCGCGACCATAGTGTGAACAG
>Ga0307408_100001814_pt1 | contig 15559 bp, 13 predicted proteins | sample 322Cmetagenome_FD_202116 | JGI IMG/M metagenome (GOLD analysis project Ga0307408, IMG submission 202116) | Maize rhizosphere microbial communities from greenhouse at UC Davis, California, United States - 322HYB-C-3 | ecosystem: Host-associated > Plants > Roots > Rhizosphere > Soil | place...
ACATCGAAGACGTGCACCGCGCGGGCGGCATCATGGCCATCCTGGGCGAGCTGGACCGCGCGGGCAAGCTGCACACCGACGTGCCCACGGTGCACGCACCCACCCTGAAGGACGCGCTGGACCAGTGGGACATCGTGCGCACGCAGGACGACGCCGTGCGCACCTTCTACATGGCAGGCCCCGCAGGCATCCCTACCCAAGTGGCGTTCAGCCAGAACACCCGCTGGCCCAGCCTCGACCTGGACCGCGCCGAGGGCTGCATCCGCTCCTACGACCACGCCTTCAGCAAGGAAGGCGGCCTGGCCGTGCTGACCGGCAACATCGCGGTGGACGGCTGCGTGGTCAAGTCGGCCGGTGTGGACGAAAGCATTCTGGTGTTCGAGGGCACGGCCCACGTGACCGAGTCGCAGGACGAAGCCGTGGCCAATATCCTGGCCGACAAGGTCAAGGCCGGTGACGTGGTCATCGTGCGTTACGAAGGCCCCAAGGGTGGCCCCGGCATGCAAGAAATGCTTTACCCCACGAGCTACATCAAGTCCAAGGGCCTGGGCAAGGCCTGTGCGCTGCTGACGGACGGGCGCTTCTCGGGCGGTACCTCGGGCCTGTCGATTGGCCACTGCTCACCCGAAGCCGCTGCCGGTGGTGCGATTGGCCTGGTGCAGAACGGCGACCGCATCCGCATCGACATCCCCAACCGCACGATCAATGTGCTGGTGAGCGATGAAGAACTGGCCAAGCGCCGTGAAGCACAGAACGCCAAGGGCTGGAAGCCCGCCCAGCCACGCCCACGCAAGGTGTCGGCCGCGCTCAAGGCCTATGCCAAGCTGGTGATGTCGGCAGACAAGGGCGCCGTGCGCGACCTGTCGCTGCTGGACGACTGACGCCCGTCAGGCTGGCACGGGGGCGCACCCCGCCCAATAAAAAGCCGCATCCAGGGATGCGGCTTTTTTGCGGCCAAATGCTTCCATTTTTATAGCTGCCGGCGCTTGATGGATAAGCGCCAAAGCCTGATTTTTTTCAGATTTCGCTACGCCGTGGCGTTGCCCATCTGTGACTGCAGGTAGTTGGGCAGGCCGATCTTGTCGATCAGGCCCAGTTGCTTTTCGAGCCAGTAGGCGTGGTCTTCCTCGGTGTCGCGCAGTTGCACCAGCAGAAGATCGCGGCTCACGTAGTCGCCCCCTGCCTCGCACAGGGCCATGCCTTTTTGCAGGGCGGCGCGCACTTCATATTCTGTGTCGAGATCCTTTTTCAGCATCTCGGGCACGGTTTCGCCGGGGGTGAATGGATTGGGCCGCATGTCGGGGCGGCCACCCAGGAAGAGAATGCGGCGCAGCAACGCGTCGGCGTGCTGGGTTTCTTCCTGCATCTCGTGGTCCAGCCGCGTGTAGAGCTTGAGCAAGCCCTGGTCTTCATAAGTGCGCGAATGCACAAAGTACTGGTCCCGTGCGGCCAGTTCGCCGCGCAGCAGTTCTTTCAGATATTCGATGACTTGTGGGTTTCCCTGCATGTTGTTGTCCTTGAATTTCAGCCGGGGAGTATCGCGTGGACAAGGGCTCGGGCGGAGAAAATCCCCGGACCTGTGCTCTGCATGCTTAGCGGGATCAGAAGTGTTCGCATCTCCTTTGAACAGCTACTGGAGCGCCCCTCCGTCATTGCTGAAGGGATGCACGGTCTGGGCCCAGCGTCAGCATCAACGCCTTGGCGTCGCTGGCCGTGGCCACCGTGGCCAGGCGCGGCAGCACGATCTGGGCAAGGTCGTGCGCCATCATCGCGGCCAGAGCTTGCGGGCCATGATCTTCCAGCCGGTACCAGTGGTCCCGGCCGTGGGTGAGGTAGCCCATGCGCATGCCTGCGATCCACATGGCAGGGTCATCGCACCAGAAGTCTGCGAGCGTCGCCGGGGCCACATGCTGGAACGACACATTGCCCGTGAACGCGAATGAATCCTTTCCATTGGTGCGGCTGCCCTCGTAGCCCAGGTACTGGAAGACTTCGCCCACGGGTCGCCGGAAGCTTTGCTGTCCCCGTGCTTCGAAGCCCGCGGCCTTCAGCAGCGGCACGATGGTGTGCCGCAGCAACTGCTTGAAATCGGCTTTGAAGTCCCGGGGTGTTTCCATGGGCATATGGTAGCCAGCGGACATCGGTCCCCTCACCTCTGCCTTGTGCGGGGGGCGGATTGCGCTGCGGCCCGTCCTGAAGCGGGGCTTTCCATTCTGGGACTGCATGTGGGCGGGCACAATACCGGCCACCATGTTGACCTACCCCCACATCGACCCCGTCGCACTGCAGATCGGCCCGCTGGCCATCCACTGGTACGGCCTGACTTATCTGGCGGCCTTTGGCCTGTTCATGCTGCTGGGCATCCGGCGCCTGCGCCACGAGCCCTTCGCATCGATCACTGGCCCTGGGGCCTGGACGCGCAAGGACGTGGAGGACATCCTTTTTCTGGGCGTGGCGGGTGTGGTGATCGGGGGGCGGCTGGGCTACTGCCTTTTCTACAAGCCGGGCTACTACCTTAGCCACCCGCTGGAGATCTTTGCGGTATGGCAGGGTGGCATGGCCTTCCATGGCGGGCTGCTTGGGGTCATTGTGGCGATGATCTGGTTCGCGCACTCGCGCCAGCGCCCCTGGCTGCAGGTGGCCGACTTCGTAGCGCCCTGCGTGCCCACAGGCCTGGCTGCAGGGCGGGTGGGCAATTTCATCAATGGCGAGCTCTGGGGCCGCTTTGCGAGCCCCGACCTGCCCTGGGGCATGGTGTTTGCGCACAGCGGCTCGCTGCAGCCGCGCCACCCTTCGCAGGTCTATCAGTTCCTCATGGAAGGGCTGCTGCTGTTCATCCTGCTGTGGTTGTACGCGCGCAAGGAGCGCCGGCAGGGCCAGGTGGCTGCGGCCTTCCTGTTCGGCTATGGCGTGTTCCGCTTTATCGCCGAGTATTTCCGGGAGCCCGACGCCTTCCTGGGCATCCTGTCGCTGGGCATGAGCATGGGCCAGTGGCTGTGCCTGCCCATGATCGTGGGCGGCGTCGCGCTGTGGCTGTGGGCACGGCGCCAGCCTGCGGTGGCGTTGGGGTCTCCATGAAAATGACGGCTGGCGCTTGATGGGAAAGCGCCGAATGCTATCAATGTTGTAGCTTTTCAAGTGCTTGAAGCCGCCGCCCCTCTTCAGGCCGGCGGCTTTTCCATGACGGCAGGGCGCGGCCTGGCGCGGTGTTCATCGGGCAATCAACCTGTAGCGGATGCGTTGCGCCGCAGCATGGTCCACAGCGCCGCCACCACAATCAGCGCGCCTCCGGCCCAGCCGGCGGCGCTGAGGCTCTCTCCCAGCCACAGAACGGCAAACAGGGCGCCAAAGGCTGGCTCGCTGCCCATCAACAGGCCCACGCGCGAAGGGGAGCTGTGGCGCAGCGCCCAGTTCTGGGCCACAAAGGCAAACACCGTACAGCCCACCACCAGGTAGATGCAGGCCCACCAGAAGCTGGCGTCGTGGGGCAACGGCGGCAGGCCGCCCGGCAGGGCGAACGCCAGCACCAGGCTGCCCAGTGCAATGACCCCGGCCTGCACGGCGGTGAGCGCCAGCACCGGTGCATTGCGGCGGCGTGTGAGGCGGCTTGTCTGGCAGACGGTGATGGCGCGCAGCACGGCCGCGGCGAGCATGAGCGCGTCGCCCCAGCCCCAATGGCCCGAGAACCCGCCGCTGAGCAGCGCCGCCCCCACCAACGAGACCCCGGCGAAGACAAACATCGCCCGCGCGGGCCGCTGGCCCAGCAGGCCCCACTCGGCAAACGGCGTGAACACCACGCACAGGCTGATGAGGAAGGCTGCATTGCTGGCTTGCGTGAGGGCGAGGCCAAACGTCTCGCACAAGAAAATGCTCAGCAACAGCCCGCCCAGTGGCAAGCCCGCTGCAATGGCATCGCGCCGCTGCGTCCGGGTGGCGCGCAGCAGGGCCGGCAACAGCAATGCGAACGTGAGCCCGAACCGCACGGCCAGGAATCCCAGTACCGGATAGAACGCCAAGGCTCCCTTGGCCACGCCGTAGCTGGTGCCCCAGACCACAGCCACCAGCAGCAAGGCGGCGTCGGCGAGGCGCGGGGCGAGGGTGTAGGGGGCGGGCGTGGTCAGGGTGGTCATGGCGAGAGTTGGGGGAGGGGGTAGGGGGCGCCAGTGGGTGTGGCGGTGCGCATCATTATCAATTTAGGCTCCTGTGTTGATAATGGGAGTTGCAGAACATCACCTGTGCGCCATGAGCATCAATCATTCCTTGGATAGCCTCCCCGACATGGCCGTGTTCGCGCGTGTGGTCGAGGCGGGCAGCTTCTCGGCCGCCGCGCGTCAACTGGGCCTGACGCCCTCGGCCGTGAGTCGGCAGGTGGCGCGGCTGGAGGCGGCCCTGCGCGTGCGGCTGCTGGAGCGCACCACGCGCAAGATCAAGCTCACCGATGGCGGGGCTGCAGCGTACGCCCGCTGCCAATCCCTGGTGGCCGCTGCGCGGGAGGTGTGGGCACTGTGCGACACCCACTCGGGCGAGCCCGCCGGCATGGTGCGCATGAGCATGCCCAAGGCCGTGGGGCGGCAACTGGTGCACCCGCTGGTGCTGCCCTTCCTTCAGCAGTATCCGCAGGTGGATGTGCAGTTGCTGATCACCGACCGCACGGTGGACCTGCTGGAGGAGCCCATCGACCTGGCGCTGCGCGTGACCGACACGCCGCCGCCGGGCTTGGCGGGCCGCCCCCTGGCCCCGCTGCGCCACTTGGTGTGCGCCAGTCCCCAATACCTGGCAACGCATGGCCAACCCGTGCATCCGCGCGACCTGGAGCACCACGCCTGCATCTACCTGGGTGAAGAAGAGCGCGACCGCCACTGGCGCTTCGAGCGCGGCCATGAGGCGGCCACCGTTGCCGTGCGCGGGCGCTACGTGGCCAACCACAGTGAAGTCCGGCTGGAGGCCGCGTTGCACCACCTGGGCATTGCAAGCCTGCCCGGTTTTGCCGCGCGTGCGGCGCTTCAAAGCGGCGCTCTGGTGCAGGTGCTGCCCGACTGGGACCACAAAACGGCCTATGCGGGCATGGCTTGGCTGCTGTATCCGCCCAACCGGTTCCTGCCCGCCAAGGTGCGAGTGTGGATCGACCACCTGGTGCAGGGATTCGAGCACATCGGCTGATGAGCGGTGCCGGGCGTTGCCGCCGGGGCGTTCAATGACCTGGCTCTGCCAGGCCGCGCGCGCCGGCCAGAGCGCCCCACACGAGGGGCCGTGGTGGAGGTGTGTCGCATTTCCGCTGCAGATAACCGCTTTTGTACCGTCACTACATTCTTCGCTGGCCTTTTGTACGGGTCCTTCTCATAATTATGGAAAATTATGAGACTTGCTGGGGGAACCTGCCTCTGGAAAGATTTTTAAAGGACGATAGCTTCCAGATATCGACAGTGGCGCCTTCGCCGAGGCGTTTTTTACGGATCACACGCCGCACACCATGCGCCCCATCCCCAATTCCCTGCACGACGAAGCCGCGGCGCGGTTGCGCGAACAGATATTTGCGGGTGCCCTGCCGCCGGGCAGCTTTCTGGATGAAGCAGCCTTGTGCGAGAGTTTGGCCATTTCGCGCACGCCGCTGCGCGAGGCCCTCAAGGTGCTGGTCGCCGAAGGGCTGCTGCGCCACGAGCCACGCCGCGGCTGTTTTGTGGCCGAAGTGACGGAGCGCGATCTGGACGATCTGTTTCCGGTGATTGCACTGCTGGAGGGGCGTGCAGCCCATGAAGCCACACGCAAGGCTGTTGCGGCCGACGTGGCGGCACTGGAGGTGTTGCACCAGCGCCTGCAGCAGTTTGCGGCCGAAGGGCGTGTCGCCGATTACTACGAGGCCAACTACGCCATCCACGAAGCTTTCATCACGCTGGCGGACAACCGCTGGCTGGCGCAGGTGATTGGCGACCTGCGAAAGATCCTGCGCCTGGCCCGGGCGCAAACGCTGCATGTGCCCGGCCGCCTGCAGCAAAGCCTGGCCGAGCATCTGGCCGTGTTCGCTGCGCTCAAGGCGCGCGACTGCGATACCGCTGAAGAGGCCATGCGCAACCACCTGTTGCGCCAGCGCGATGCGCTGCGCGACGTAGCCCGCAACCAGCAATCGAGGCTGATGCCATGATGAACAGTACCCCTGAATGGATCGCACGCAGCGTGTCGCGTCTGCGCACTGCCGCGCCTGTTGCCGCGGTTGGAGATGCCGGGAAAGCGGCCGAGAAATCGGTGGACAGACCCGCCGAAAAGCTTGGCGAACGGCCCGCCCGGGCAGGGCTCGACAAATCCGTGACCGATGTGGTCGCGAAGGTCGCAGTTCCACGGTCCACGCACGAGCGGCTGCAGGCCACGCTGCGGCGCGGCCAGGAGGCGCTTTCGCCCCGTGCGCTGCGTCGCTTGCTGGCCGACCTGCAAGAGGTGGTGGCGCCGCAGGTCAGCGAGATCGAAGGCGGGCGCCGCGCCCAGGCCGTGGCCGAGTGGTACGCCAAAGCCGAGCCCGAGGAACGCCGCGACATGTGGCTCTTGATGTGCGAGCAATTTGCGCCCGATGCCACGCGCTTCAAATCGGCCCGCCAGCGCTACGAGGCCGCCGCTGGCACTGCCGAAGAGGGGCAGGCCGAAATCAGTCTGCGCCGCGCGCTGGTCTCGCCCCGCACGCGGCTGCTGCAACGGTTTTCAGCGTTCCCTGAAGGTATGCGTTTTCTGGTGGACATGCGTGCCGAAATCCTGCCCCTGCTCAAGGCCGACAAGCGCCTGCTGCCGCTGGACGCCGAACTCGAACATCTGTTCTCCACGTGGTTCGACGTCGCGTTCCTGGAGCTGCGCCGCCTCTCCTGGGATTCGCCCGCTTCGCTGCTCGAAAAGCTCATCAAGTACGAGGCGGTGCACGACATCCGAAGCTGGGCTGACCTGAAGAACCGCCTGGACAGCGACCGCCGCTGCTACGGCTTTTTCCATCCCCGCCTGCCGGGCGAGCCGTTGATCTTTGTGGAAGTGGCGCTGCTGGACAAGATCTCCTCCAGCATCACCCCGTTGCTGGACGAGGCCGCCGCACCCGCCGATATCTCGCGGGCCACCACGGCCATCTTCTATTCGATCAGCAACACGCAGACGGGCCTGCGCGGCGTGAGCTTTGGGGATTCGCTCATCAAGCACGTGGTGGAGACGCTGACGGCCGAGTTTCCGCGCCTGCGCACCTTTGCCACGCTGTCGCCCATTCCGGGCTTCCGGGCCTGGCTCTCCAAGCATGCCGGGGCGATGCTGGAGCGCCTGGACGACAAGCGCCGCAGCGAGCTGGGTCGCGCCGTGGGGTTCGAGCCGCCGCAGGCCACGCACTTCCTGGGGGCTCTGGACAAGGCCCTGGAGCTGGATGCGCGCTCGCCTGTGCGACAGGTGCTGCTCGAATGTGCCGCGTACTATCTGGGCCGCGAGCTGCACGAAGGCAAGCCCGTGGACCCGGTGGCGCGTTTTCACCTGGGCAACGGGGCGCGGGTCGAGCGTCTCAACTGGGCGGGCGACCCCTCGACCAAAGGGCTCAAGCAGTCGTATGGCCTCATGGTGAACTATCTGTACGACCTGAAGCGTCTAGACAAGCACCGCAGCCTGCTGGCCCAGGGCAAGGTGCCTGTGTCAGGAGACATCGACAGCCTTTGCCGCGACTGACGGATCGATGGCACCTGCCCGGGTGCGCATGCATGCAGCGCAATGCATCGGGGCTGGGGCCAGCCGACGATTTTTACAACGACAGGAGACAAGGAAATGAACATGAACCCATCTCGAATCCGGCGCCGGGACGTATTGCTGGGCGCAACTGCTGCAGGCCTGGGCCTGGCCAGCGGAAGCGGCTGGGCGCAGGCTTCCGCCTGGCCTTCCAAACCTGTGAACCTGGTGGTGCCATTTCCGGCAGGGGGCGGCACCGACGCCTTTGCCCGGCCCCTGGCGGCACAGTTTTCCAAATCCACCGGCAAGACACTGGTCATCGACAACCGCGGCGGGGCGGGCGGCACGGTAGGTGCCAGCTATGCCTCCAAGGCGGCGCCCGATGGCTACACGCTTTTCATGGGGGCCGTGCACCATGCGATTGCCCCGTCGATGTATCCCAAGCTGGACTACGACATCGAAAAAGACTTCATCCCGCTCTTCCTGCTGGCCAACGTGCCCCAGGTGGTGGTGGTCAACCCGAAGAACGTGCCGGCAAGCAACTTTCAGCAGTTCATGGATTTCGTGAAACGCAACCCGGCCAAGCTCAACTATGGCTCCGCAGGCGCTGGCACTTCGCACCACCTGGCGGGCGAACTGTTCAAGCAGCAGACAGGCACGTTCATCACCCACATCCCCTACCGGGGCGCGGGACCGGCGTTGCAAGACCTGATCGGCGGCCAGGTGGACATGATGTTCGATGGCCTGGGCTCGTCCGCAGCCCACATCAAGGCCGGGCGCATCAAGGCACTGATGGTGTCGGGCCCCAAGCGCAATCCCGCATTCCCGGACGTGCCCTGCGCGTCGGAAGTGGGCTTACCAGACTACACCGTGACGACCTGGTACGGCCTCTGGGCTCCCAAGGGCACCCCCCCCGACGTGCAGGCGCGCATCGTGGAGGAGATGCGCAAGCTCGGAACGGCCGATGAACTCAAGACCATCTGGGCCAACAACGGGGCCGAGTACGGCGGCATGACCCAGCAGCAGTTCGCGGGCATGGTCAGCAGCGAGGTCCGCCGCTGGGCGACGGTGGTGAAAGCTTCGGGCGCAAAACTTGACTAGCCCCCTGAGGCGCTTCGCGCCATCCCTCTGAGGGGGGCGCCACCCATGGCCCGGCAAAGCCGGTTCCAGGGTGGCACTGGCGATAGCGCCGTGCGAGTTTTACGGGCTGTGAACGTTGCAACGGGACGGATAGCAAATATGTCGGGTGAAGTGTGGATGGATGCCGGTGAGCGGGGGGTGGTGCATGTCACCTTGCGCCATGCCGGGAGGCTCAATGCCATGTCGCGGGCCATGTGGCGGGAGTTGCGTGCGGTGTTTGAGGACATCCAGAGGCGCAGCGATGCGCGTTGCGTGGTCATCGCAGGAGAGGGCGACGCCTTCTGCGCTGGCGGCGACATTTCGGAGTACCCCGACTTTCGTTTTGACGCGGCCGCCCTGCGCGACTTTCATGAAGGCGATGTCTGGGGTGGCCTCAACGCCATGCTTTTGTGCGATGTGCCCATCGTGGCGCAGATCCGCGGTGCCTGCATGGGCGCGGGCGTGGAGATTGCCAGCTGCTGCGACATCCGCATCGCGGGGAATGGCGCACGCTTTGGCGCGCCCATCGCCAAGCTCGGCTTTCCCATGGCCCCGCGCGAGGCACAGCTGGTGGCCGGCGCGGTGGGCGATGTGGTGGCCCGGCAGATGCTGTTGGAAGCGGCCACGTTCAGTGCCACCGACATGCTGGCGCGCGGTTTCCTGAGCCGGGTGGTGGCAGACGGCATGGTGGCCACTGAGGCCCTGGGCAGCGCCCAGCGCATCGCCGCGCTCGCGCCCCAGGCAGCCCGTATGAACAAACAGACTTTTCGAGCATTAAAAATGCCTCTGGCGCTGGATGGAAAAGCGCAAGTAGCTATGAAAAGCATAGTGAATGCCGCCCCTGACCCTTATGCCTATGCGGACAGCGCGGAGCACCGCGAAGGGATCACGGCGTTCCTCGAAAAACGTGCTCCCTTGTTTTGACCAGTCCGTCCTCCTAGCTCCCCAATTTCTTGAAAAACCGCCCTCTGCCATGAGCCAACACAACCTCTTCAGCGCACTGCGCGCAGCCTTCCCTGCCGACCTGAGCGGCATCGCCGTCGAAGCCACGGCGCCCGATGGCACCCCGCTGCTCTACACCTGGGCCGACCTGGACCACGCCAGCGCGCGCATCGCCAACCTGCTCGCCTCGCTGAAGCTGCCCGAAGGCAGCCGTGTGGCCGTGCAGGTGGAAAAGTCGGTGGAGGCCATGCTGCTGTACCTCGCGACATTGCGCGCGGGTTACGTGTTCCTGCCCCTCAATACCGCCTACCAGAGCGCCGAGATCGAGTACTTCATCGGCAATGCCGAGCCTGCGGTGGTGGTTTGCAGCCCCGGCAATTTCGGTTGGGTGTCCAAAATCGCCTTCACGCTGGGCACCCAGCATGTCTTTACGCTGGGCGACGACCGCACCGGCAGCCTGCTGGAGCGCGCCGCGCACCACGCCGACGCCCACGTGCCCGTGCCGCGCAAGACCGATGACCTGGCCGCCATCCTCTACACCAGCGGCACCACGGGCCGCAGCAAGGGCGCGATGCTCACGCACGGCAATCTGCTGTCGAATGCGCAGGTGCTCAAGGACTACTGGGGCTGGAAGGATGGTGATGTGCTCATCCACGCGCTGCCCATCTTCCACGTGCATGGCCTTTTCGTGGCCATCCACGGCGCGCTCATCAATGGCAGCAAGATGATCTGGTTCGCCAAGTTCGATCCCAAGGCGGTGCTGTCCGCCATGCCGCGCGCCACCGTCTTCATGGGCGTACCCACGCTTTACGTGCGGCTGCTGGCTGAGCCGGGCCTCAACAGGGAAACTGCGAAGAACATGCGCCTGTTCATCGCAGGCTCCGCGCCGCTGCTGATCGAGACTTTCAACGAATGGCAGCAGCGCACCGGCCACACCATCCTGGAGCGCTACGGCATGAGCGAAACCATCATGCTCACCTCCAACCCCTACGCAGCCGACGCACGCCACGGGGGGCAGTCGGAGCGCCGTGGTGCCACGGTGGGTTTCCCGCTGCCCGGCGTGGGCCTGCGCGTGGTGGACGACGCCAACCAACCGCTGCCCGTGGGCGAGATCGGCAACATCCAGGTCAAAGGCCCCAACGTGTTCAAGGGCTACTGGCGCATGCCCGAGAAGACAGCGGAGGAGTTCACCCAGGACGGCTGGTTCAAGACCGGCGATGTGGGCAAGGTCGATGAGCGCGGCTATGTGAGCATCGTGGGCCGCAGCAAGGACCTCATCATCAGCGGCGGCTACAACGTCTACCCCGCCGAGATCGAGGGCTACATCAACGAAATGTTCGGCGTGGCAGAAAGCGCGCTGGTGGGTGTGCCCCACCCCGATTTTGGCGAGGTGGGCGTGGCGGTGGTGATCGCCAAGCCCGGCGCCAGCCTGAACCCCGACGCCATCGTGGCGCAGCTCAAGTCGCAGCTGGCCAACTTCAAGATTCCGAAGAAGTGCTTTGTGGTGCCCGAGCTGCCCCGCAACACCATGGGCAAGGTGCAGAAGAACCTGCTGCGCGAGCAGTACAAGGGCCTGTTCGTTTAACTATCGTTTTGATAGCTGCTAGCGCTTTTGGGATAAGCGCTAGAGGTCGATTTGGCTGGAAATCCGCAGAGGTGGGCCGAAGCTGGAGCCTGGCACTTGCGCAGCCCGTGGCCGCCGTGGAACCGGCTTTGCCGGGCCACGGATGACGCACCCCTGGGGGAAGACGCGAGGGCGGCCCAGGGGGAAGGGTTACCTCAGCACCAGCACCGGAATGTGCGAGTGCGTCAGCACATGCTGCGTTTCGCTGCCGAGCAGCAAGCGCTTGAGCCCCTTGCGGCCATGCGATGCCATCACGATCAGGTCGCACTTGTGCTTCTTGGCGGCCGAGATGATGGCTTCCGCCACGAGGTCGGACTTGGCGATGACGGCCTTGACCGCCACCCCCTGGGCGTCGCCCTGGGCCTTCACGCCGTCCACCATGGCCTGTGCCGCATCGCCCCATTGTGATTCGATGCGTTTCACGTCGTTTGCATCGACAGGCATGCCGCCTTCAAAGTAGCTGCGGGGATAGCGGGGCACCACCTTGAGGGCCACGGCAGAGGCGCCGGTGAGGGCCGCCAGTGCCAAGCCATGTTTCACGGCCTTGTCCGAAAGGTCTGAGCCGTCCGTTGCGATCAGGATGCGTTTGTACATACAAGGATCTCCTCAAAGTGATGGACCAAGCTTAGGTTGAATCATGTTCCGCGGCTTGATGCAGGTCAATGTACCTGCCACCTCCGAGCGATAGGCTTGAACCATGTCAATGTTTCGACCCGGTGCACCGGTTTCCATCCCGGCCCAACCGACCGCCGCTGATCCCGAGCCGCCGCCCGCAGCCCAGGCTGCGCTGCTGGACGATCCGCAGGAGTGGTCGGCGTTCGGCCGTCCGGTGGTGCCCGCGGGCATTGCCCCCGTGGATCCCGCCAGCTGCACCTGGGACTCCCACGTGGTGCTGGAGGGCATGCATTGCGCGGCCTGTGCACTCACCATTGAAGACGCCCTGCGCAGCGTGCCTGGTGTGCTGCAGGCCGATGTGAGCGCCGCCACGCGCCGTGCGCGGGTGATGTGGCAGCCCTCGCAGGTACAGCCTTCGCAGTGGATGGAGGCCGTGCGCAAGGCTGGCTACCGCGCGATGCCTGCCATGGATGCCTTTGCCCGCGAGCAGCGCCAGCGCGAGAGCCGCCGCGCTTTGTGGCGCTGGCTGGTCGCCGGCTTTTGCATGATGCAGGTGATGATGTACGCATGGCCTGCGTACGTGGCTCAGCCTGGCGACCTGACGGGCGAAATGGAGCAATTGCTGCGCTGGGCGTCGTGGGTCATCACGCTGCCGATGATGGTGTTCTCGTGCGGTCCATTTTTCAGCAGCGCGTTGCGCGACGTGCGCCAGCGCCGCGTCAGCATGGACCTGCCGGTGGCGCTGGGCATGGCCATCACGTTTATCGTGAGCACGGCGGGCACGTTTGACCCGGCGGGCATCTTCGGCAAGGAGGTCTACTACGACTCGCTGACGATGTTTGTTTTCTTCCTGCTCACCGGCCGCTGGCTGGAGCTGCGCCTGCGCGACCGCACGGCGGGCGCTCTGGAAGCCGTGATGAACCGCTTGCCCGACAGCGTGGAGCGGCGTGCGGCGGATGGAAGTTTTGTGCGCGTGGCCACGCGCCGCGTGGTGGTGGGCGACACCATCCGTGTGCTGCCCGGCGAGGCGTTCCCGGCCGATGGGCGCATCACGCTGGGCAACACCCATGCCGATGAATCCCTGCTCACGGGTGAATCCACGCCCGTGCCGCGTCCCGTGGGCAGTATGGTCACGGCGGGTAGCTACAACCTGCAGGCGCCGGTCGAGGTGCATGTGGAAGGCACGGGCGGGCAGACCCGTTTCGCTCAGATTGTGGCGTTAATGGAAAGCGCGTCGCTGCAAAAGCCACGCCTGGCCCAGTTGGCCGACCGCATCGCGCGGCCGTTCCTGGTGGCGGTGCTGGTAGCGGCCACGCTCGCGGCGGTGTACTGGTGGCCGTCCGACCCGGGGCATGCGCTGATGGTGGCAGTCGCCGTGCTTATCGTCACCTGCCCCTGCGCGCTGTCGCTGGCCACGCCGGTGGCCATGCTCACGGCGGCGGGCACGCTGGCACGCCATGGCGTGCTGGTGCGCAATCTGCAGGGGCTGGAGGCGCTGGCCCATGTGGACACCGTGGTGTTCGACAAGACCGGCACGCTCACGCGTGACGGCATGGCCTTGCAGGCCGTGCGCACTGCCCACGGATGGACCGTAGAAGAGGCGCTGATCCTCGCGGCTTCCCTGGCGCGCCACTCGATGCACCCGGCGTCGCGTGCCGTGGTGGCGGCCGCGGCTGCGTTGGAAGGCGACCAGCGCTGGATGGTGAGTGACCTTCAAGAGGAAGTCGGGCAGGGCTTGGTGGCCACCGTGCAGGATGCCGCGAAGGCGCTGCCCCCCCGCCAGATCCGGCTGGGGTCGGCGCACCACGCGGGTGTGGAGGTGGAGGCCGCGGGCGCGGCATTGCAAGTGGTGTTGTCGGAGCAGTTGGCGCACGGCGCGGTGTCGGAGCTGGCCCGCTTCGATTTGGTGGAAGACCTGCGTGCGGAAGCCCCGACCGTGGTGGCTGCCTTGGAAGAGGGGGGTGTCACAGTGCAACTGCTGTCGGGCGACCGCCGGGGTGCAGTGCAGCGCGTGGCGTCACAGGCCGGCATTGCTCAGGCGGCCGGCGAATGTACGCCCCAAGGCAAGCTGGCTGCATTGCAGGCACTGCAGGCTGGGGGGCACCGAGTTGCCATGGTGGGCGATGGGCTCAACGATGGCCCGGTGCTGGCCGGGGCCCACGTGTCGTTCGCGTTTGGCCGGGCGGTGCCGCTTGCTCAGTCGCAGGCCGATTTCGTCGTGCTGGGCGACAGCCTGGCGCTGGTGCCGCAGACCGTGATGCTCGCGCGGCGCACCCTGCAGGTGGTACGCCAGAACCTGTGGTGGGCGGCTGGCTACAACGCGCTGTGCGTTCCGCTGGCGGTGGCGGGCTGGATGCCCGCCTGGCTGGCCGGGCTGGGCATGGCGCTCAGTTCGCTGCTGGTGGTCGTCAACGCGGCACGACTTGCGCGCGATCTGCCCCCGTTGTCCTACGTGCGCGATGGCGCGCTGGCGCATGACGAGCCATGGCCTGCGGCCATTTCTAAACCAAAGCTGGAGACCGTCTGATGGACATCCTGTATTTGCTGATCCCGCTGTCCGTGGTGCTGGTCCTGATGATCCTGGCCGGCCTGTGGTGGGCCGTCTATCGCGGCCAGTTCGAGAGCGTCGAGCAAGAGGGCGAGCGCATTCTCCGAGACGGTTGACTTGTGTCAATGCTCAAAAAAGGCCGCTGCAACAAACTCTTACTGCATTACAAAGAGGTGCCCGATGGATTCTCCAAAAACTAATGCTGCGCACTACAACGATACGGTGGTGCGGCAGTTTTCTATCCTTGCCGTGGTGGTGGGTGTGGTCGGCATGCTGGTGGGCGTGGTTGTCGCTGCCCAGCTGGCATGGCCTGAACTCAACTTCGGCATACCATGGCTTAGCTACGGACGCTTGCGACCCTTGCACACCAATGCGGTGATCTTCGGGTTTGGCGGTAGCGCGCTTTTTGCTACCAGCTACTACGTGGTGCAGCGCACCTGCCAGGTTCGCCTGTTTGCCGGCCCGCTGGCCGCGTTCACTTTTTGGGGATGGTTGCTGGTCATCGCTGCCGCAGTGGTCAGCTTGCCGCTGGGCTACACCTCGGGCAAGGAGTACGCTGAGCTCGAGTGGCCTATTGACATCCTGATCACGCTGGTCTGGGTCTCGTATGCCATCGTGTTCTTCGGCACGATCGGCACACGCAAGGTCAAGCACATCTACGTGGCCAACTGGTTCTTCGGTGCGTTCATCCTGGCGGTGGCACTGCTGCACGTGGTGAACAGCGCTGCGATTCCAGCTGGTTTCATGAAGAGCTACTCGGCCTATGCGGGCGTGCAGGACGCCATGGTGCAGTGGTGGTATGGCCACAACGCCGTGGGCTTCTTCCTTACCGCGGGCTTCCTCGGGATGATGTACTACTTCATTCCCAAGCAGGCCGGCCGCCCCGTGTACTCGTATCGCCTGTCGATCGTGCACTTCTGGGCGCTGATCTTCACCTACATGTGGGCCGGCCCGCACCACCTGCACTACACGGCGCTGCCTGACTGGACGCAATCGGTGGGCATGGTGTTCTCGCTCATCCTGCTGGCTCCCAGCTGGGG
>Ga0307408_100001815_pt1 | contig 15559 bp, 18 predicted proteins | sample 322Cmetagenome_FD_202116 | JGI IMG/M metagenome (GOLD analysis project Ga0307408, IMG submission 202116) | Maize rhizosphere microbial communities from greenhouse at UC Davis, California, United States - 322HYB-C-3 | ecosystem: Host-associated > Plants > Roots > Rhizosphere > Soil | place...
CGATCTGCAGCGGGATCATCCAGTTGGCGAAGCCGACGAAGGCCGGCATGATGGCGCCGAACACCATCACCAGGCCGTGCATGGTGGTCAGCTGGTTGAAGAACTCAGGCTGGAAGAACTGCAGGCCAGGCTTGAACAGCTCGGTACGGATCATCAGTGCCAGCACGCCGCCGGACAGCAGCATGATGAACGAGAACCACATGTACAGGGTACCGATGTCCTTGTGGTTGGTCGCGAACAGCCAACGGCTCAGGCCGTGTGGGTGATCGTGTGCGTGATCGTGGTCGCCGTGGGCGTGATCGTGTGCGTGATCGATAGTGCTCATGTAATGCTCCTAATTACTTGGCGCGAGCAGCCACAACTTCGGCTGGCTGGACGATGTTTTCCGCTGGCTTGTTCGACCAGGAGTTGCGGGTGTAGGTGATGACAGCCGCGATATCGGTGTCGGACAGTTGCTTCCATGCCGGCATTTCGGATGGGAACTTGCCGGATTTCTGGCCGTGCAGCAGGACCTTGATCTGGTCGGCTTTCGGGCCATTCACGACTGCGGAGCCATCCAGGGCTGCGAAGGCGCCAGGTACGCCCTTGCCGGTCGCCTGGTGGCAGACTGCGCAATTAGCGGTGTAGACTTTTTCGCCCTTGGTCTTCAGTTCGTCGATGGTCCAGGTCTTGTTCGGATCGTCTGCCAGGGCAGCCATTTCCTTCTTCTTGCCGTTGACCCAGGCGGTGTACTCTTCGGCGGTCACGACTTTGACCACGATCGGCATGAAGGCGTGCTCTTTACCGCACAGCTCGGCGCAGTTGCCGCGGAAGGTGCCGGTGTATTCAGCCTTGAACCAGGTGTCGCGCACGAAACCAGGGATCGCATCCTGCTTGACGCCGAAGGCCGGGATCATCCAGGCGTGGATCACATCGTTGGCGGTGGTGACGATACGGATCTTCTTGCCGACCGGGACCACGACTTCGTTGTCCACTTCCATCAGGTAGTTTTCGTTGCGCTTGCCGGTGAATTCTTCGCCCGGGTTGCCCACTTGCGAGCGCGGGGTCGACAGGTTTGAGATGAAGGAGATGCCTTCGCCTTCGCCCTTCAGGTAGTCATAGCCCCATTTCCACTGCATGCCGGTGGCTTTGATGGTGATGTCGGCGTTGGAGGTGTCTTTCATGGCAACCACGGTCTTGGTTGCTGGCAGTGCCATGCCGATAACGATCAGGAAAGGCACGACGGTCCACGCAATTTCGACGGCGGTGGATTCGTGGAAGGTGGCGGCTTTGTGGCCGAGCGACTTGCGGTGCTTGAAGATCGAGTAGAACATCACGCCGAACACGGCGACGAAGATCACCATGATGATCCACATCATCATGGTGTGCAGGTCATAGATGTTTTCAGCGATCTTTGTTGCAGGAGCCTGCAGGTTCAACTGATGGACCATCGGACCGCCGGTGCCACCGGTCTTTGCCGTATAGTCGCCGGCCGCTGTCGCCGCAGGCTCGGCCCACGCCGGCATTGCTGCGGCGGTGACGGCCAAGCCGAGCATCAACGATTGAAGTCGCTTCGCAAGTTTCATGTTTTCCCCAACCACCCAAAAATAAAGAAGATTTTTGAGCGCCAGGCCCGCCTAACCGCGGACCCGCCGCACGCTAAACACCTAAAGGCTCCGAGCCAAGCCAGCGCGAAACTACGCGTCCGGACTGTGCTGGAACCTTGAAAAACACTGCCGATGACCACACATCATCGATAGCTTTGTTGCCATATTTGCCTGGCCTGAACCGCCTTGTCGCGTTCGCCTGGGCGAAGTCTTGGCAAAATTAGCTAAAGATTATACTCAGTGAACATGTCCTGCATCAAGGGCAGCACACCCCTCACTGTGGTATACGCAAGTAACTTCGCCCTTCCCTGCCTATTTTTTAGGCTTCCTTGGCAGGTCAAAACGGATGATCGCTTCGCCGCTGCTGGTGACCTTTGGGGCGGGGCGGAAGGCATGGCCGTAGATCACTTCAAAGGTCAGCGCCAGCTTGCCGTCCGCACGGCGCTGCTTTTCCAGGCCTTGCAGCATGCGCTGGTATGCCTGTTTTCCGAGCAGTCCCTTGCGGCGCGTCTGCAGCGGATTGCCGCCCAGCGCGCGGGCATCGGCCAGTAGCTTGTCGGCGCTGTCGTAAGTCACCGTGATCTTTTCCATATCCATGACCGGCTCGGCAAAGCCGGCTTCCACCAGCTGGTCGCCAAAGTCGTGCATGTCGACGAAGGGCAGCGTATGCGGCGCCAGGTCGACTTCGGCGAAGGCGGTACGCAGTTCCTGCAGCGTATCCGGGCCGAAGCAGGAGAACATCAGCAGGCCACCCACCTTCAGCACCCGATGCCATTCCGCAAACACGCGGTCAGGCTGCGGGTGCCAGTGCAGCGCAAGGTTAGACCAGACCAGGTCCACGTTGTTCCGCGCCAGCGGCAGGTCGGCCATATCGCCGCACAGGTAGTCAATGCCGGATTTTGCTGGTAGCAATTTGCCAATCAACTGGCTCAGGCCAGTCTTGCCGGCCTGGCCGCGCGCGGCGGCAATCATGGCGGGTGACGTATCGACGCCCACGATCTGGGCGGCGGGATAGCTTTTTTGCAAGGCCGGCAAGTCCGGGCCGGTGCCGCAGCCGGCGTCGATCACACGCAGCGGGTTCACTTTGACCAATTGCAGGCGTTCATGCATGCGGCTGGCAATCTCGCGCCGCAGGAAATCGGCTTCCGCCACGCGGGCCGGGTCGGCGAACAGGGCACGGACTCGATCCAGGTCAATGGGAGCGCTTAATTTCGGCGGTTTTGCTGGGGCTTGCATATTTAATACAGTTCTTTAATGGGATAATCCGGGCAGTTTACTCGTTCGCGGGGATTTGCGATGGGTAGTGCAATTGCCAACGGCCTGCTGGCCGCCCTGTTGCCCTGTAACTGCGTGCTGTGCGGCGCCAGCGATCCGGCCCTGCTTTGCCCCGGCTGCCGCCAGCAATTCTTCAGCGCCGTGGTCGCGCGCTGCCCGGTCTGCGCCAATCCCCTGCCGCCCGCACCGCTGTCGGTGGCGCCGCTGCCATGCGGCCGCTGCCAGTCCGAACGCCCTGCCTTCGACGCCACGGTGGCCGCGGCCGACTACGCGCTTCCTGTGGACCGCCTCGTGCTTCAGTTAAAATTCGCCCGCCAGCTCGCGCTGGCACGCCTGTTTGCCGGACTGCTGGCGGAGGCGGTGCTGCGCGCCGACGCCAGGCTTGTCCCGCGCCCGGCCCTGCTCTGCCCCGTGCCGCTCGGCCTGCAGCGCCTGTCCGAGCGTGGCTTCAACCAGGCGCTGGAAATCGCCCGTCCGCTGGGCAAGGCGCTCGACGTTGCCGTCCATGCCAGGCTCGCAGTACGCGTGCGCGACACACAGGCCCAGAGCAGCACGCCGCATGGCGCGCGCCATGCCAATATCGCGCATGCCTTCGCGATCCCGGACCGGGCGCAGGTCGAAGGCCGGCACATCGGCCTGGTGGACGATGTCATGAGCAGCGGCCAGACCTTGCAGGAACTGGCCGCGACTTTGAAGCGCCACGGCGCCGCGCGCGTGACGAATTATGTGTTCGCCCGCACGCCCCCGAATATGAATTAGGAGAAGAACTTGTTTCACGTAGTGCTGGTCAACCCGGAAATCCCGCCCAACACGGGCAACGTGATCCGCCTGTGCGCCAACACCGGCGCGCAGCTGCACCTGATCGAACCGCTCGGCTTCCCGCTCGACGACGCCAAGATGCGCCGCGCCGGCCTCGATTACCACGAGTATGCGCAGATGAAGGTGCACAAGGACTGGGCGGCCTTCCTGGCCGACGTGCAGCCGGACGCCAGCCGCCTGTTCGCCATGACTACCCACGGCTCGCGCCCCTTCGCGCAACTGGCTTTCCAGCCGGGAGACGTGTTCGTGTTCGGCAGCGAAACGCGTGGCCTGGCACCCGAGTTCCGCGAATCCTTCCCGACCGAACAGCGCATCCGCCTGCCGATGATGCCCGGCAACCGCAGCCTCAACCTCTCCAACACCGTGGCGGTGGTGGTGTTTGAAGCCTGGCGCCAGCATGGCTACGCGGGCGGCGCCTGAGTAATCGCCAACTTTACGGCTTGTAGGCCGCCAGGATTTTCTTCAAATCCGGCTCCACGGCACGGAAAACCAGTTGCGCGCGCGCAGCGTAAGCCTGGGAGACCGTGCCGAATGCCTGTTGCACAGATTTGCTCAACTCCGCCCCCGCCTTCTCCACCTGGGCGGTCTGGTCCTTCGGCAGCAGGTTGAACTCCAGCTCCATCGTCATCTTGCGGATACCAATCCCAGTTGCAAGCGCATACAGGCGATTCTTATCCGCGCCTGGCGGCAGCGGATGCGGAGGCTTCGAACTCAACTCGATCAAGGCTTCGCACATTGCGCCGTCCATCATCGTATCCCAGTAAAGGCGGCCGCCCTTCTGCTTTAGGAAGGCCTGGAATTCCGTGCGCTGGGCCGGGGTCCAGCCACTCACCATGGTATGCAGCAAAGGGGACAAGCCGGCGTCAAGCAACGGCCCGTTGCTCACCTCATCATCCTGAAAAGCCATTTCCAGTAGGTCGCGTGCCTGGCGATAGTTTTCATTGCCCGGCCCCCATTCCGGCCCCATTTTCGCCAGGTCGCGCGCGCCGTCCAGCATCAGGTCGGGCAGGATGCTGCGAAAATGATTGTTCGAAATGGTGAGTGCCTCATCGACGCACTTCAGCGGCGCTTCTGCCACCAGTTTGCCGGTGATGTATTCCACTTCGTCCGCCTGCGCCAGCACTGGCAACAGGCTGCTGCACAGGCTCAATACGGCAATCGCATTCTTCATCAAACATGTTTCCGTAAATCAAGATCGAACATTCTGGGATATTGACCCGAGCCCGTCAACCGTGCGTTGCCGGATCGAAGCGTGTGGCCGGACACAGGCGAATCGTCGTATAACCGGACAGCAAGGAGGCTGCAATGTTCGACCTCGAATTGCCCTGGTGGGAATATGTCGTGCGCGGCATCGCGATATACGGCGCGCTGCTGGTGATGATGCGCCTGAGCGGCAAGCGCACCATCGGCCAATTCACGCCATTCGACCTGCTAGTGGTGATGCTGCTCAGCGAATCGGTATCGCCCGGGCTGACGGGCGGCGACGATTCAGTTGCCGGCGGCTTGATCGTGGTGGTCACCCTGGTGGCGCTGAACGTGGCAATCGCCTTCATCATCGCCCGCAGCAGGAAAGCCGCCGACCTGGTTGAGGGCACTGCCGTGCTCCTGGGTCGCGACGGCAAAATCTTCAAGGAAGCGCTACGCCGCAACCACGTGGCAGAAAGCGACCTGGAGCAGTCGCTGCGCGAAGCCGACTGCCCGCGCGAAAAAATGAAATATGCCTTCCTTGAAGCAGACGGCAAGATCACCATCCTGCAGCACTAATCTGTCGCAACTCAAACTTGATCTGACTAAACGCGCCAGGGGGCCGACAGCTTCCGCCCCACAGCGGATGCTCATGAATTTGCAAAGCGGTCATTCAACGTTGGATTTAACTGGCCGCCGCAGCGTCCAGCTCAGTCCGCCATACCGTGATTCCAATTAACCTCAACGAGCTTGTTGCCCTCGAAACGGAAATAGACATCGCTAATTGCCTCTCCCCCAGTTGAATAGAGGATGGTGTCCGAGCTAAGCGCTGTCGGAGGCCCCAGTTGCCTTTGAACCTGTGTCATTGTCTGGCCGAACTGTACACCGAAAGGGAGCGGAAATTGCCTCGATCTAGTGGTCACCCCCCACAGAATTCTCTTGCCATCGTTGCCAATTTCAAAAGTTGCACGGAAGGTCTTGAAAACGGCTTCGTGCATTTCAACTTTTGGTCCGTCTTCATAAACACTATCTACAGTCACTGAGTCGCGCGTGGGCTTGATTCGGGCGTATTGGCCAAAAATCCGATCAACGTAATCCAACAGCCTAATTGTTGTTAATCTCGATTTAGCATCATCACACGTGGCCGTGACCAAGAGAGAATCCTCTTTAAGTTCAGCGGCCTGGACGCATGAAAAGAACAAAAATAGTACGAATAGGATTAATGCGATATCGCGCATATTCTGCAATGCTCCTAACGCGTGTGGATCAACCGACGCACTTTTACTGCTAATGAGAGGGTCCGGTCCTGGCCGTTCGCGTCCAGTCAGGCCTTAAAGCTCTCAAGCCAACGCTCATAAAAGGCCCGCTGATCCTTGACCGTCGCTGACTCAACAAGATCATCGTCCTCGAACGTTCTAATTAGGTCTTCAGTCATTGCTCGCTCCCCGAGTCGCAACCGATAAACGGACAACCCACTCCCCATGTCTCTGGCCATGCCGGAAGGGTAACGTCCAAGCCCGACACCATTTACCAGCGGGAAGATATTCCGCGGCTCCAGCTGGAAACGAACTTTATCAAGTGCGCCGAAAAAATCAGTAGATGTAGCCAGAATTTCCTCAGATTGAAAGGTTAAGACTAATCGACAAGGTGCATCAAAATTCACCATTGAATCATCAAAACACCGAAACTTGGCATCAATGATCGAACCATCAGCATCCCGAAGTTTCACTTCATACTCAGCTCTTAACTCGGATTCTCTAGGCATGGATTTGGTCATAAAATATTCGAAGGCCGCTTATGGCCGTTGGCCGAACTCTAACGCCGCTACTGTCTCCGCTTGCTGCCTTTGGTTTTTCGGTTATCAACCTTTAGATGCGGCGATGGAAACTCACCGAGATGCTCGCAGAGCGCTCTATATTGTCCCGATGGGAACTCAGAATTTCCCCATTTGTCACGGTAGCCTGACACGCCGAACTCCAGCAGCAGCGCATTTAATGACAAGAGCAGCGCATGCGCAAAGTCCTTAAGCTGACATGTTACGTCCAACAATACAGCGCCTTCCTCGTCGGGCTTGCGTCCCCAGAGTTCAGGAAAATCCAAAATTCTAACTGCCAACCCGCCATCCTGAGTTCGGCGCATTATCCAGCGAAACTCGCCAGGTTCTTCATCAAAACTAAACCTAGCCTCGTTACCACCAGCAAGGATGTGGTTGGTGCCGCTGACCAGCTCGAGCAACGCATCTGAAAGATAAGATGCTGTCACGGTGAACTTCGTCCCATAGAAATCCAAGCTACACTCGGCCCAGCCTTTTCCCACGATTTTATAGTCAAGTGCTACATCTGTCGCCATACACTGGTTTCTTAAATTGTTAAGCGGCAGCTACTGGCCGATTTCGGGAGAAAATTCTCATCTCTCTCGAAAATCAAGTCTAAGCTCAGCATCGACAGATCCATCTGTCCGTTGGGGACTGATGAATTAGAAAGCTGACACTTAAATTCCTGCTCACTTTTTCATCTCGGGAATAACGCGTATTTGCGCTTACTTTTCGGATCAGCGCATCTCGATACCCATCACCAACGGATTCAAAGCTCAGTACACTACCTTGATTGCTGTGCTGCTGGGCAAAAGTAGCTTCACAGGTGAATAATAATAACGTTAGTAGGAAGATTTTTTTCATTAGAAATTCGAATAATGTCCGGTATTGGCTGCGGATTCAACCGGTACGTCTACATTCAATGGTCGATTGTAGTCGGCAGCCGAAATCATACCGGCGAATCTCCGGTCTACGCGGCCTGGGCCGGCTCGTAGAGACCTGCCTCCGTTAGCGCCGCATGTAACGCGAGGACTGTCGCCTTAGCATAGCAGCTGAGCTTGGAGTCCGTCTGATTATAGTCCCCGTCCACCACTCGAATAACCGTACCATAGAGGTAGTCGCCAGCAAACCCATCCTCGGTCATCACGTGTTTAATCGCCGAGATAACTCCATCTAGAAAAACCAAAGGAATTTGAGACTCACTGACTTCCCAGCTTAGTACGCAGTGTCCAAAGCTCTCCTTAGTTGGCTCCAAAATCAGATCTATGACACCGTAACGTCCGGGCGGCCCCATCTGACGAACGAAGCGCCCTTCACCCCTGCATCTACCAGGGACAGCCACGCCTTCTTTTCCAGTCATGTACAAATAAAACTGCATTTGTCTTCCAAACGATTACTTTATTGCGAAAGCGGAGGCGCTTACGCCACCGTCGGTTATTGGCGGTCAGTTATCTTCCCCGGCTTTTTGGCGAAATGCCCAATGGTAGGCCTCCACACGAATCGTATCGCCAGATTGCATCTCGATTTCAAACAGCCCGTCACGCTCCGATACCGAGTTGACCGATGATGACGGGCCCCATTCTTCGCGTCGTGGAAGTTCGATGTTCTTGAATCCCTCGAACACCAAGAGATGCGGCGGCATGCCAACTGGACGCAAGCTTATGTCGCACCGGGCTGCGTCCCAACAGATGCAAATCGCCAACAACGTAGCATCGTGCAAAGGTAAGGCGCTAAAAGTCATCGACTCATCCAAATTACTTTCTGCGGCGGCTCATGGCCGGCATAGGCTCCGAGCGACTACTAACCATTTTATTTTTTCTGGTGACTCAGCGCGACTTCAAGCATCTCAACTGAATTGAGTTCTCGACCATCATACTCAACGCCAAAGTAGGCCTCAGGCCAGAAAATTAGGTCCGAGACCCTGCTATCGCCAGTGCCAAGCTCCAAACAGCGAAGCCAATAATCAATGGTCACCTGGTCTCCTCGAACTTCGCAAATGGCGTTCAATAACTCAAGGAGTTCGGACTTTGAAAAGTCGCTCGGGATCAGGCGCCAGTCTATCGCCAGCCTTTTCGCAAATTCACTGGAGCTGACGCTACCAAAAGCACCGAGAACGTCGATTTGGCCTACTATGCGCCCAAGAGCCCGAGAAATCTCATTTAGTACCTCGGCGTACGGCTCTCCGGACTCGTGCAAGTAATACACTCTCTCAGTCAGTGGGTGCAGCTTTAGAATTTTATCCTGGTCACCAGGACTATTAATTTCTGGTCTCATGTGTACGTCTGGTTATGGCCGTAGGTTGCCTGGCAGCCACAGTGTGCTAGCGCTTCGTTGCCGACGTCAACTTACTTATCAGGACCACTGTCATACTATTCTGACGATTCCTGTCGCAATCCAGCCAGTGCGCCCCTTGTTCGGCCGTTAAAACTGAATAGTGCAGGCCGTCGGCAAGCGCCCAGCCATAAACGCCCAGTTTATCCTTTATTGGGGCGCTACCGAACTGCTTGCTATAAAACCGAATGACCGATGTCAGATCTTGGTTCGATGAATATGACTGCCAATAGATCGATGTCGCCTCTCGATCTTCGGCACCAAAATCGTCAACGTGCTGGGAGCACACCAAGGCTGCACTAGGTGGCAATTCCTTTTGCGCGACTCCATCCAGGCCAGCGGAAGCCGCGCATCCGGTTAAGAGCAATGCGAGAGAAAGGAGGCTGACGATATTATGCTTCTTTCGGTTTCGGGTGCTGTTAATGCCCAGTAAGGCGTCACTGTTGGCCGTCCACTTCCCTCAAGGAGCTAACTTGGAGAGCGTCGAGTAGGTATCCAACTGTACCCGTTGGTTGAGTCTGTAAATTTGAAAACGCCGATATTTCGTTCTGACATGTCACGCGGAACTGTTGAGGGATCAATTCCCGTAGCACTGCCGCTATTTTTATCGATCACCCTTCCATTCATGAGGCCATCCACAACGAGCAAACGGTCTCCAGCGTCGACAACATACAGAGTCGCAAAACCGCCTGGGTCCGAGAGGTCAAACGATGCGAGTGTCTTTGAGGCCCTTTGAATCTCGACGTGCTTCGTATATTCGTTCAGAAACGGGTGCGATGGGGCCATCTCGACCGTGATTAGAAAACCATCGACATCAGCATTTGCACGATATGACACAGGCTCCTCATTACTGCACCCAGCTAGGGCAAGGGCCAAAAATAGCGATTGACGTATTCGTTTCATATGTTCTGTGACAGGCCGCTCCTGGCCGAAATCGGCCCTACCGAACTCCACATCACTGGACATTCCCGTCATGTCAAGTCTGAACGACTACAACTATCAGAGGAAGCCAATGTGCTTGCGCTCCAGCCCCGACATCACCAGCTTGATGTAGCGGTTGGGGATGTACAGCTCGACTTCCACCGCGGCCCCTTCCGCATTGCGCGCCTCGGATACCAGGTGGAAGAAACTGCGGTCGGGACTGGCCTCCTTGCAAGGCAGGAACTTGCCGGAAGGTCCGTCAGTCAGGTAATCCTTCAGCGTGGCGCCCAGTTCCGCCACGCCCTCGTCGGTCAGCAGCACACCAAAAGCCATGACGGCCTCCTATTTTCCAAACATGCGTACTTTGGCCAGCAGCTTGGTGGTCGAGCGGTCGTGCTCGAAATCGATGGCCACCGCCTTGCCGCCGTAAGCCAGCACCGCCTGCCCTTCCGGGATGGCGGTCATATCGTAATCGCCGCCCTTGGCGTAAATTTCGGGCCTTGCCTGCAGCACCGCCTCCAGCGCGGTGTCTTCGTCGAACGGCACCACCAGGCTGACCGACTCCAGCGCCGCCAGCAGCGCCATGCGGTCGTCACAATTGTTCAGGGGACGGTCATCGCCCTTGCCCAGGCGCTTGACCGAGGCATCGGTATTGGCCGCCACCACCAGCGAGGCGCCAAGCGAGCGCGCCTGCGCCAGGTAAGTCACGTGGCCGCGGTGCAGGATGTCGAATACGCCGTTGGTCATCACTACCGGCTTCGGCAGCGCCGCCACCCGCGCGGCCAGTTCGTCGCGCGAGCACATCTTCTTTTCAAACTCAATCATTCGCCTTCTTCTTCCTCTTCTTCATCCAGCTGCATGCTGAGACCGCCCGACGACTTCGGTGCGGCCGCGCTCGGCGCCGAGGCGTCCGGCGGCGGGCGATTGCTGTTCAACTTGATCTGCAGGCGCAGGCCGTTGGTCGAGTCGGCGTTGCGCAGCGCCTCTTCGTAGGCGATGTAACCCTTATTATAGAGTTCGAACAGGGCCTGGTCGAAGGTGCACATGCCCAACTCGCGCGACTTGGCCATGATCTCCTTGATCGAGTGGAAGTTGCCTTTGAAGATCATCTCGGCAATGGTCGGCGTGTTCAGCAGGATCTCGATGGCCGCCTTGCGGCCTTTGCCGTCTTCGGTGCGGATCAGGCGCTGCGAGACGATGGCGCGCAGATTGGACGAGAGGTCCATCAGCAGCTGGTTGCGGCGCTCTTCCGGGAAGAAATTGATGATGCGGTCCATGGTCTGGTTCGCATTGTTCGCGTGCAGGGTGCCCAGGCACAGGTGGCCGGTCTCGGCGAAGGCGATCGCGTGTTCCATGGTTTCGGTGTCGCGGATCTCGCCGATCAGGATCACGTCCGGCGCCTGGCGCAGGGTGTTTTTCAGTGCATGGTGCCAGGACAGGGTATCCACGCCCACTTCGCGGTGGGTGATCAGGCAGTTTTTGTTCTTGTGCACATACTCGACCGGGTCTTCCACCGTGATGATGTGGCCGGCCGAATTCTGGTTGCGGTAATCGATCATGGCCGCCAGCGACGTCGATTTGCCGGAGCCGGTACCGCCCACCACCAGCACCAGGCCGCGCTTGGTCATCACGACCTCTTTCAGCACTTCCGGCAGGTCCAGCTTCTCGAAATTCGGGATTTCGGAGGCGATGGTCCGGCAAACCATGCCGACCGCCTGCTGCTGCACGAAGACGTTGACGCGGAAGCGGCAGACATTGGGCAGCGAAATCGCGAAATTGCACTCGAGCTCGGTTTCGAACTCGCGGCGCTGCTTCTCGTTCATGATGGCATAGGCCAAGGCGCGGGTCACGTCCGGGGTTAGGCGCTGCTGGCTGAGGGCGCGCATCGAGCCCTGCGACTTGATACTGGGCGGGAAATCCGCCGAAATGAACAGGTCGGAGCCGCCGACCTGGTGCATGGCGGTCAGCAGTTTAAAGATATATGACTGGGCCTCTTCATGGCCGAGTGTGGAAGACATATTCGCCTCGTGTTATGGTTTTGCAGGTCATTATAGCCAGTGCCCTTCCCCATTCACGGCATTGCAACAAGGCATTCAACTGTGTTCAAATGGATTCATGACACTGACCGAGCTCAAATATATCGTAGCAGTTGCCAGAGCGAAACACTTCGGCCATGCCGCCGAGGCATGTTTCGTCGCCCAACCTACACTTTCTGTCGCAATTAAGAAACTGGAAGACGAGCTCGGCGTCGTCCTGTTCGAGCGCGGCGGGGCGGAAATCTCCGTTACCCCGCTGGGCGCCCAGATCGTGGCCCAGGCCGAACGGGTGCTGGAGCAGACGGCGGCCATCAAGGAACTGGCAAAACAGAACAAGGACCCGCTGGCCGGCCCCTTGCGGCTGGGCGTGATTTACACCATCGGCCCCTACCTGCTGCCGCCCTTAGTCAAGCGGATGATTGAAACCACGCCGCAGATGCCCCTGGTCCTGCAGGAGAATTTCACCGTCAAGCTGCTGGAAATGCTGCGCCAGGGCGAGCTGGACGCCGCCATCATGGCGCTGCCGCTGCCGGAACATGGCATGGCGGTGCAGGCCCTGTACGACGAACCTTTCGTAGTGGCGATGCCCAAAAACCACCCCTGGGCCGAGCGCAGCGCCATCCCGGCCGAGAACCTGAAGACGGAAACCATGCTCTTGCTGGGTAATGGCCACTGCTTCCGCGACCAGGTGCTGGAAGTGTGCCCCGAAATGGCGCGTTTTTCCTCGCCCGGCAACGGCATGCAGCGCACTTTCGAAGGTTCCTCGCTGGAGACCATCCGCCACATGGTGGCCAGCGGCATTGGCCTGACCGTGCTGCCGCGCGCCTCGGTGCCGGACATGGAAGGCCGCGACGGCATGCTGGCATTCCGCTATTTCGAGAACCCGGAGCCGAACCGGCGTGTGGTCATCGTCTGGCGCAAGAGTTTCACCCGCAAGGCCGCCATCGACGCCATTGTTGCCGCGGTTGGCGACTGCCAGCTGCCCGGTGTCCGCATGCTGAATGGCCATGCCGAGTAAAATAATGGGATGCAAGCGACAACTCCACCCCTGAGCAAACTCGAACTCTACTTCCGCCTGGTCCGGCTGGACAAGCCGATCGGCACCGTGCTGCTGCTGTGGCCGACCCTGGCCGCACTGTGGCTGGCTTCCGGCGGCGTGCCGGACTGGAAGCTGTTGCTGATCTTCTCGCTGGGCACTTTCCTGATGCGTTCGGCCGGCTGCGCCGTCAACGATTACGCCGACCAGGATTTCGACAAGCACGTCAAGCGCACAGCCGAGCGCCCGATCACCAGCGGCCGCGTCAGCGGCAAGGAAGCGCTGCTGATTGCTGCCGGCCTGTCGCTGGTGGCATTCCTCCTGATCCAGCCGCTGAACGCGCTGGTCAAACAGCTGAGCGTGGCGGCCCTGATCATTGCCGGCACCTACCCTTATTTCAAGCGCTTCTTCGCCATCCCGCAAGCCTACCTCGGCATCGCCTTCGGTTTCGGCATGCCAATGGCCTTCGCCGCCGTGCAAAACACGGTGCCGCCGGTGGCCTGGCTGCTCCTGGCGGGCAATGTGTTCTGGGCCGTGGCCTACGACACCGAATACGCCATGGTCGACCGCGACGACGACTTGAAAATCGGTATCAAGACTTCCGCCATCACCTTCGGCCGCTTCGACGTGGCCGCCATCATGATCTGCTACGCGGTGCATCTTGCCATCCTGCTGGTGGTTGGCTGGCAGTTCGGCCTGGGCCTGCCTTTCCTGGCAGGCATGGCGGTCGCTGCAGCTTGCGCGGTTTACCACTACTTCCTGATCCGCGGCCGCGAGCGTGCGCCCTGCTTTGCCGCCTTCCGCCACAATAACTACCTAGGCGCGGCAGTCTTCGCAGGCATTGCGCTCGACTACGCGCTGCGCTGACCTATACTGGAATTTACTCCGAGTGCTGTTCACTGAGACGAGGCGATCATGGACCAGACACCACAAAGTACGACGGCGAAACCAAACGGCGGCGGCGTTGCCAATGGCAAGAGCCATAGCCACAACGAAAGCATGGAAGCCCGCGAAAAGCTGATGGGCGACCTCAAACAGGCCGTGCAGGACGCCGAAACCTGGCTGCGCAATGCCGCTACGGCCAATTCCGAAGACCTTGGCCTGGTCAAGGCCAAGTTCGAAGACACGCTGCGCACCGCCAAGCGCGATCTGCTGAAGCTGGAAGACAGCATGATTGCCCGCGGCAAGATGGCCGCCCAGGCTACCGACCACTATGTGCACGACAATCCGTGGAAGGCGGTCGCCACCGGCGCCGCCATCGGCGTGATTGTCGGCCTGCTGGTCGCGCGCCGTTGATCCTTCGCTTCAGCCGCGCCGCGCAGCCGCCGCTGCGCGGTAGGCTGCGGGCGTGGTGTCGAACAGCTGGCTGAAGGTGCGCCGCAGCATGGCTTCCGTGCGGAAGCCCGATTGCAGCGCCACCTGCAACAGCGACAGGCCAGGACGGGCCAGCAACTCCTTCGCATATTCGCCGCGGCAGCGCGCGATGTAGAGGTGCGGCGGCATGCCCACCGCATGCTGGAAGCGGCGCGAGAAATTGCGCACGCTCATGGCCGTGCGCTGGGCAGCACCTTCCACCGTCAGCTCCTGCTTGAAGCAGCGCTCGATGTATTCCTGCGCCTGGCGGATGCGCTGGTCGCCGTGCTGCTTCAGCCCCGCATTGCGCAGGGCAAGGTGGCCTGCGCTGGGCTGGCTGGGCGGATTGGTGTAGCGCGAGAGCTTGTGCGCCACCGCGTCGCCATGGAAATGCCCGACCAGGTAGCTGCACGCATCGAGGCAGGGATTGACCGAGCCGGCGCTGATGATGCTGCCGTCGATAACCAGCGGCACGTCCGGGCTGAAACGCACGTCTGGATAGTGCTGGGCGAAGACACGCTGGTCCGACAGGTTGCCGGTGACTTCGCGGCCATCGAGCAGGCCGGTTTCGGCCAGGATGCGCATGCCGCCTGCCATGCCCACCAGCACGGCGCCGGCGGCGTGGGCTTGCAGCAGCCAGTCGCGCAACGCCTGCGGGATCGGCTGGCGCGCTGCCAGCGGCAGGTAGTACGGCGGCACGATCACCGCATTGGGAGCCGGCATGTCAGCCAGCGTCGCTTCCGGCTGCAAGGGCGGCCCCGTGAATGAGCGTACGGGACGCTGATCGATGGCTACCAGGCGCGCCCGGAACAATTCGGCGGCCCGCAAGTCGGCGTTGCGCGCATGCAGCGTGCCGGCGATGGCGAACGCCTCCCGTGCCAGCAGGGCCAGGCCTCCCCAGCAGTCGTCCCCAATGCAGATGGCGATAGTAACCGGCGCTCTCATCCTGGCCGATACTAACAGCAGAATTGGCCGATCTTGCACATATCATTTCAACAATGGACAGATATACTGGCTTCGCTGCTGCATCCCTACAACAATAAATGGGAGACATGTATGTACAAAGCCATCGGCGCGCTCGCGCTGTGCGGCCTGCTATCCGCCTGCTACAAGACCACGCCTTCCCTGCCGGCGCCTGCCTCGGCTGCCGACCTCGCGTTCCAGAAGCAACTCCAGGAACAACTGCTCGACGCCAAGCCCGGCT
>Ga0307408_100001816_pt1 | contig 15551 bp, 10 predicted proteins | sample 322Cmetagenome_FD_202116 | JGI IMG/M metagenome (GOLD analysis project Ga0307408, IMG submission 202116) | Maize rhizosphere microbial communities from greenhouse at UC Davis, California, United States - 322HYB-C-3 | ecosystem: Host-associated > Plants > Roots > Rhizosphere > Soil | place...
AGACTCCTTAAGTTATGCAAGTATTAAACCGCTCGTTAATGGCGCTGATATTCAGGGAAAAGTAACTGTAAAATCTTTCATTAAGGGAGGAAAAAGGGGCTACCTGAATTTAAGTTCGCCAGTATATGACACTATTAGTACCGTTAATCCTGCAATAAAAGGCTTCACATATAGCCAGTTAAAAACATGCATGCCGCTTACTGGTAATGGAGGGCCTGCAAACGGCTTTGATGCAGGGGCTATTGTTAATCCTAACGGGCCAACAGTCCGCCTTTACCGTGAACAATCGTCGCCAACTCAGGCACAGTATACTTATCCATTAACAGTGAGAGACACAATAAGTAGTGGCAAAGGCTTCTTCTTTTATTTCAGGGGAAACCGGGACAATATCTATTATAAAGTGAATCCACCTTACATAACTCCCGAAAATATTGTGATGGAGTACAATGGCTTTGTTAACAGAGGCGATATTAACGTTCCTATCACTTTTACAAATTATTCCAATCCTGGCGATGATGGTTTTAACGTTGTAGGAAATCCTTATGCGGCTACCATAGATCTGCATTTACTTTTGGCAGGTACGCCATATACCAAAGTGTGGATCCAAACATTGAATAATACGTTTGCTATTTATGACCTGACACTTCAAAGTGGCACGAATGGCGCTTCACGTTATATTATGCCTGGTCAATCATTTTATGTTCAGGCTAAGGCCCCAGGTGTACTTACGTTTACAGAATACTGCAAAGTGAATTCAATAACTACATCCAGAGTAATGTCTGTTGGAAGAAATGCCGGAACTGCGTTTGACAGGACGTTTGAATACATTAAAATACGGGCAACCGGAGGAAAAGATAATATATCCGACGAGGCAATGATCGTATTTAAGGATGGCAGCAGCAGTGACAGAACGGTTGAAGATGCCAGTCAGATTAGCGGAGCCACGAGTTTGATTGCCAGTATTTCTTCTGATAGTTCGGCTCTGGCGATTAATTACATCCCAATGCCTGATACAGATCAAAATATAAAACTTAAGCTGAGCGGAGACGAGGGCGGAGCCTTCAGGTTAAGCATTTCTGAAGGTACGGTAAAAAAGTTTGCTGATATTTTAATCAGGGACAATTATACAAACACGATAAAAAGCATTAAAGATGGTTCGGCATACTCATTTGTTATCACACCTAAAATAGCCGCTACCTATGGCGCCGAAAGGTTTGTGTTACAATTTAAAGGACTGTCTGAAATGCCTTCAGATACAAAAGATCTTAGCCTTGTTGTGAGTAAAGGAACCGGAGCCGAGATGCAAGTATTTCCTAATCCGGTTTCAGATAACCTTCAGGTTAGAATTGACAACAATAACCAGCCCATTGAAATAAGGATTTTTAATACTTCAGGTAAGTTGATGAAAAAAGCGGCCTATACTGCTTCAGGTTTAATCAGTTTAGATGTATCGGAGCTTAATCCAGGCAACTATATTCTGGAAGTAAAAGGTCAGAACAAATCCATCATTTATAACACAAAATTCATAAAAAAATAATTTGCTTTCGTTACAAAGGGGCTGCATCTATAGCAGGTGCTAGCCCCTGTATTGACATAAAAAAACGCGGAAGCCTATCCCCTGCTGCTTTAGCGAGGAATAAAAGATTTCACCTACATCAAAACCAATGAAACGGAATTTATTTACGCTTATGATTTTTATATTTATTTCTTTCTCTGTTCGGGCTGATCCGGGAGATGGAGATCCACCATTATGCGACGATCCGGATTTACCTCCTGACGAATCTTGCTATTACCAGGAGCCTGACATACCATTGGATAATGGCACTCCCTTTTTAATCGCTGTAGCCTTGTTTTGGGGGCTATATCAAAGGAAAAACCAGTGATGTATAAGTAGTTTAATTCTGAAATAAGCAGTGAGGGGAATTTCAATTCTTTAAAACAAAATCGACTATTAAGTCTTTTCTTCTTGTAAGTTAAAATCTAAACAAAGTCTTACTCACTATGCAAAGGAATTACCTGTTCACTTTTACCTTATTATTCATAGCGCTTTTATTATTTCTGCAAGCAGAAGACCTGAAAATAGCAGAAGGCGACTCCGCTAACCCGACGGACCTATGTTATCATGAGGATGATCCATTTATGCATCTTGATAAAGGTGTGCCCTATTTGCTTATCGTTTCTTTATTACTGGGAGTTTGGCAGCTTAAAATAAAAGAACGGTAGATCTTGTCGCTTTTAGTAAGACAATGGACCTAGTTATAAGATAAGGCAGAATTCCTTTAGTATTCGGGTCAGCACCCCACCTATTCGCTACTTATCATACTCAACTATTTTTGCCCCTGCGTATGAAGAAATTACCGAATTTTAAAACCCTACTTTATCAATTTTGCCAAACCGTAAAGTATCCCTAAAATGAAGATGCTTCCAAATATTCCGGATATTTTTTGAGAAGTTGACACTCGTTGGCCGTCGCTGGGAATAGTGTATTGCTTAACACTATCTCTATCAGCTACCAGCCGGAAAGAATTAAAAAAGAGCTCTTTTTCCTTCTCAATATCCTTTACCGGCAAGCCGTATATTGACCCACAGATATTGCAAACAGCTTTTTATCAAAAAAGATGAACCTTCTTGTTGTTCGCTTATCAATATTATCCTTATCGCTAAAGTCCAGCTCAATAGCTTTTAAACCATCCATCGTCTTTTCTCCCTGCGACCAAAGTCTCCCAGCCTTTACATTTCCAACCGTACTGGTTACGTTCCCCAGGTAGTAGAACGACAGATCCTGAGGTCTGATTCTGGGCTGATCCTTAAGAAATTCGACAACCTCTACTACATATTCTATATCTGATTCCTTAAAAGATGCAATGTATTTGATAAACTCCTTCTTTCCGGGAGCAATGGAATAAACGGGTTTGTCGGGAAATTTTAATTCGCAACTATTCAGAAATACTTGGATATAGCGTAGCTGGGCGCTTAGGCAAATAGGCATGAAACCTAAAAGAAGAAAAATGAGGGCTTTCATTAATGGAGTTAAGCTTTTTAAAATTGTGTATTTAGTTAATCGGAGCATTATCCACTCCAGTGCTTTAAGTTAATTTTTTATTTTGTCGAATATAAAACTTTATCTCAGAGATATCGAATTCTCCAAGAAAGGACATCGCCGTTAACCTAAGAGCACTATCCATTGAAAATCAATATTTTGTTTTTTAGTACAAATTTGATTAGGAATGTCCGCTGGCAAAGGTGCTGATAGGAGGTGGTTAATGCGCTTAATTAAAAAATCATCCCCAATAGAGATTTACGTATTTACTCCGTTCATTTTATTTTTTTGTCCCCCGTTATTACGATCAGAATAGCTTTAATTTGAATTTTGATTTTTAAACATTAAGCATTTACGATCTTCAATGAAAAATATCCTACTGAAAGCAACTTTATTTTTAAGCCTCTTAACCATATTTTCTGCAAAAGCGCAAACCAAAATGTTCCGGAAAAACATTCCGCTTGATTCCATAAGACTTAGCGATCCTTTTATAATGCCGGATAGCGAAACAAAGCAGTATTACATGACGGGTACCGGTGGACTGATGTGGAAAAGCAAAGACCTGAAGCGCTGGGATGGTCCATACAAAATAGCGCAACCAGACCCAAAATCATGGATGGGTGCTGATCCGATGATTTGGGCGGCTGAAATACATCAATACAAGGGCAAATACTATTACTTTGCCACCTTCACCAACAGATCCTTAAAAATTGACACCGTAGACGGCAGGGAAATTGAGCGCAGGGCCTGCCATGTATTAGTAAGCGATAAACCTGACGGACCTTATGTACCAATGAAAGATTCTGTTTATCTGCCAGCCAACAAACCTACCCTGGATGGAACGTTGTGGATTGATAAAGATGGTAAACCTTATATGGTTTATTGTTATGAATGGCTTCAAAACCTTAATGGCACAATAGAAAAAATTGAGTTAAAGCCCGACTTAAGTGGTACAACAGGCGAAAGCATTTATTATTCCGGGCCAGCGAGTCGCCCTGGAGCCGCGAAAAAGACAGTGTCGGCATAGACAGACCAAACAAAGTAACGGACGGCCCTTACCTTTTCCGTACCACGTCCGGGCGCTTGGGAATGATCTGGACCAGCTGGATATACAATGCCTATACTCAAGGTGCTGCATACTCTAAAAGCGGCACATTAGACGGTCCCTGGTTGCAGGAAGAAAAACCCATTACGCCTCCAAACTATGGACATGGTATGCTCTTTCATACCTTCGACGGACGTTTATTACTTTCCATGCATAGCCATAAAGATATTAATGGTAAGTACGTAAGAGTTCCGCATTTATTTAATGTTGATACATCTGGCGATAGACTTATTGTTGGAGATGCCTATCAACCCTGATTCAATACCCTTAGGATTTATTATCGTATCGCAACTAGCAATTACGGGCTGTTTGATTTTTTTTAATTTTGACTTATCAATCAATGTTATTCCTGCAAAGGTATGCGTATGTAAAATTTCACGCCCTTCCCTTCTTCCGACTGCATATCCAGTTCCCCTTTTAACATGTGTACCCGGTTGGCGATATACTGCAAGCCAAAACTTTTCTTCATGGTAGCTGTCCCCGTCTTTTTTATGCCGATACCCTTATCCTCAATCTTTATACTAAGAAGACGATTTGATCGTTCTATTTCAATCCTTGCTACACTGGCTTGAGAATGCTTCACAATATTATTTATGATTTCCTGAATTATCCTGTATACTGCAATTTCATCTATCGGATTTAACCTTTTGTTTAGTCCACTCACCACAGAAGTGCAATTTATGCCGTTATCAAGCAACTTGCTGTCACAAAGATCCTTCAATGCTATTTGCAAACCATAATCCTGTAATATGGAAGGCATCAGCTCGTGCGAAATTGATCGTACTACGGTTATTGCCCTGTTTAAAAGTTCTTCAGCTTCCAAACTGCCTTTGGGTAGTTTAAACTTTGCAATGCTCAGCAACTGACCGAATTCATTATGAAGCGCTTCTGCTATACGGCGGCGTTCTTCTTCCTGTGTTTGCATTACTGCATTCACAATCTCTTTTTGCTTTTCATCCTCGGCCTGTTTTAATTTTTGCTCGGTTTCCTTTCTTTGGGTAATATCTAAATTGGTAACCACCAAACCATCGTTCAGCTTAACGTACATAGCAGAGTACCATTTATTAAACCCTTCGTAAGGATAAAAATATTCCAAACGTGCAGGCTCCCCGGTTTCCATCACTCTTATTGCGGTATCAAAAAGGCCAGCTTTTTTAACTCCCGGATATTCTGCACTGAACAGTTTTCCAACAAGGTCGTTTCGCCCGGTTTCTCTTTCAAACTCCCGGTTAACTAAGCCGAAGCTCAAATCCAGGATCTTTCCTTGTTTACTTCTAACAGCTTCGAGAATAAACATGCTGATCAGTGTGGTATCAAATACCGATTGAAGCATATCCCTGCTCTTTTGCAGATCGGCGGTACGCTCTTCCACTTTGGCTTCCAGCATTTTGCTGTAATTTATTTCAGCCTGCAAAATCAGATCTTCCTTACGTTTCAGCTCGCTAATGTCATTCACAACAGAAACGGCACCGATGGTTTTACCCTCATTATCAGTGATCGGCACAGCCGCTACCCTGGCCCATATTTCATTGCTTTCACTTTCCTGGTACAGCATTTCAATACCAGGAACCACCGATTCTCCCTTCAATGCACGTGCGCCAGGAAAATTGCTCCGTTCAATGCGTGTTTTATCTTCGTTATAGCCTATCCACTTGTTGTAGCGTTCATCGTCTTTTGAAGGAATTACATTGTTTGGCAAATAACGAAGCATCTCTTTGTTAGAAAAGATCATTTTACCATCGGGATCTACAAAACCAATTCCCACAGGCAGCACCTCAAATACGGCGGCCAGCTCGGCCTGACTTTTACGCAAGGCCTCCTCTGCCTTGGCCCTCTCCACCGCTGCCCAGGTACGTTCTGCGGTTTCATCCATTAACAAAATGTCTTCTGACGTCCATTCTCTGGGGGTGTTTTGATGCATTCCAAAGGCAGCAACCCAACGTCCTCCTTTCAGTAAGCCCATGCTGGCATTTGCAACTACCTGAATGGATGCAAAGTTTTCCCTGTCATTTTCAGTAAGCCGAGCGTCTGAACTTACATTGTTGAAAACCATTTTTTCATTACGTTTGTAAGCGGCGATTAGATCTTCACCAAATTGTTCGGCATTAAGCGTAGCAATAAGAGGCTGTACACCGTTTACATAATTATTGCTTATAACCACCAGCTTTTCGTCTATAACCTCTCCATACAGTACACGGTTTACTTTTAAATGCTCTCCCAATATCCTGCAGGCCGTTTTTTGAATATCAACGGGATCGGTTAATTCTTTCAAGGCATCGCTCAATCTCAGTAAATAAGCCTGCCGCTCTTCTTCTATTTTAGCTTTTGTGATATCATTAAATAATACACCTATCTGATGTAATTCGGGCTCGCCTATGGGGAAAGCATAAACGCTCCACCAGCGACCCAAGGGCGTGGAAAAATATTCAAATCGTTCTGATTTCCTGTCTTTGGCTATACGACCATATACTTTAAACCAAAACTCATCCTGATCGGCGGCAATGTCACGCATCCATTTGCCAGCAGCATTTTGTATGCCCGTTTGGTATTCGAACGAGGGGCTTACTTCAATAAACTGGTAGTCTACAGGCTCGTCCTCGGCGCCATATTTAACGGTAATGGTACAAAAGCCCTGATCAATGGACTGAAATAACTCAAGGTATTTTTTGGTTGCCTTTTGCGCCAGTTCCTCTTTTACCCGAATCAGTTCTTGTTCAGACATCTTACGCTCTGTAATGTCTTCCCAGGTATGAACCAGACGGTCGTTATCTAATGGTGTGTTAGAGAATGAAATCCAATGCGGACTACCGCCAAATTCGGAGTATTTGATATACCGGTTAAGCTTTCCGGATTCAATAACTTCAATAAAGTTTGATAATTGCGATCTTCCGTCTTCTCCATGTTCGCTGAGCAGCCTGCCAGTAAAGTCTTGTCCGAGATCCGCAAGGGTTGTACGGTTTATAAATTCGTGTACAAAATCAATAATACGGCCGGTCTCATCACGAAGGGCTTTGTAAACCGCAATTCCAATGTTTGGAGCATCAATTACAACCTGCAAAAGAGCTTTACTTTCGCGTAATTCCAGCTCGGCCTTTTTACGTTGGGTAATGTTGGCGGTAGAGGTAGCTACACCATCGTTTAATTTCACTACCGATTGATAGTACCAGCCATCAAACTGTTCATATACATAATGTCTTTCGGAAATGTTGGGAACACCCGATTCTATCACTTCTTTAAAGGTTTCGAAGATGCCGGCTTCCTTAACTCCCGGATTTAGTTTAAGCAGAGATTTACCGATCACATCGCCATAAATACTTTCTGACGCGTGGTTGTTTAGTACCCAACGAAAGTCGATAATCTCCCCTTCATTATTGCGAACAGCCTCGAAAACCTGTATCATTTCCAGCGTACTGTTCATCGTTGCCTCCAATAGTTCCTGCTTTTGAATCAGTTCGGCTTCTGCATTTTTCCTTCCGGTGATGTCACTTGCTGCGCCCACCCAACTTTCTATTTCTCCCTCCTTACTTAACAGCGGAACAGCCCGCGAACTTATCCAGCCAATTCTGCCGTCGTTCTTAATTACCCGGTGTTCCAGCTCGAAAATTGATTTACTCAAGGTAGCACGTTCAATCTCGCTGCGTAGAAGCTGATGATCACTTAAAGGGATATATTTTTCAAGCCAGGAATTGTTTTCAAAATGAGTATCGGCCAAAGCATTCTTTCCCTCTAACTGATAGAGTTGAGTCCAGTCGGCGTTCATTTTATAAACCACATCGGAAGTTGCGGTTACCAGCATCCTGAACTGTTCCTCCGCTTTTCGCAGATCAGTAATATCTCTTGCAATAGCCAATACAGTTTCAATTTCACCATTCTCGTTTATCTCAGGTACCATACGCGAGAAAAAGTAAGCTTCGCCCTTTGGCGTGGGAAACGCATTGTAATGCTCTGTTGCTTTACCAGTTTCAAAAACATTACGAAGCCGCTCCATCCAGGGCAGGGCAATTTCATCAGGTTGCCCCATCTCCTGGTTATTTTTCCCGTAAAGGTTTTCATTTTTAGTACCTGTTTTTTGTTCGAAGGCCGAGTTGGCAAATAACAGCCGGAGATCTTTATCCCAGCGGGTAATCACATCAGGCGTATTTTCAACTACCGAACGAAAATGGACAGCCCCTGTTTCCACAGATTTGCGGGATTGCTGTAAGGCGCCATGGGTTTCAACCAACTCGGTAACATCGGTAACCTTATGGATAATATAGGCTACGTTGCCAACTGTATCCAAAACGGGTGTATTTAAGGGTTTCCAGTACTTTTTCTCAAATTCGCCATCGGCTGCCGGCCGCAATACATCGTATCGTTGCACCGCCATTTCGTGGGCTTGTTTTTTGGTAAGAACTTCATTTAAGGAATTGCTAAGGTTCTTTACAGAATTGGCTTCCGGTGTCTCCGGATTATCGGGAAAAACTTCAAACACATTGCGGCCGGTAATTTCTTCGCGAACGGTAAAAGTTGCTTGCAGATAGGCATTGCTTGCGGTAATTATGTCCAGCTGTGGCGATAATATCAAATAGAGATCGGGAACTGTTTCGAAAAGGGTAAAATGATTATTTCCACCAATTAGATCGGTTGAGCTGGGATTATTTTTCATATCAGTGGTCTAAAACCTCAGTTATTAGGACGAAGCCTGTTGGTTAGTACGCCGCGGACCCAACCGTACTCTTGATTAAAACAAAATAGGCCCCTTTTGTTAGATGCAAAAACAAAATTTTTATTTGAACTGGAGGTATGGATAAGGGTTTCTCAGGATGTTGGTTTTTGCGTTTGAAAGTCCGGCTAAAGGTTACATAGTTTTATACCCTCACTTCCGCGGCGGCTTTCTCCTAATGCTATTAAGTTAAGATTTGGTACAAATTTGATTAGGACTGTCCTCCGCTGGTGGCCTGTCCCGATTTTTCATCGGGAGGTGCCTATAGGCGGAAGTGGTTAATGCGCTTGACAATACTTATCGCTTAGTCGATATAACACTTTATTTCAATGAATTAACAAAAACAAACATGCTTAAGTTAACGACTTTGACCATTATATCTGAAATTTATTATCATAACGCTCCGCTGGAGCTATTTAAATGTTCTATACAACCTGTCCGTTAAAGCGCCTGCCTCTGTGATCTCTTTTTAAGCTTCGCTTTAAACCCTTTGTGTCAGAAATCCTCTGTGCCCTTTGCGCCTCCTCCATGCTCTTTGTGGTAAATAAACACGCCCCGAAATCTGTTGTTCCTTTATTGTTAACTCGTCGGCGCGATTGGGTGAATCGAACTCAGGTTAATAGCATTAGCATCTCTCCTTTGGGGTGGAAAGGCTCGCACACTGCGGTTCCATGTTGTTATCTTAGAAAATCAAGAGACATCAGTTTCGTGGTGGACTTCCCATCTTATACCTAATGACGACTTAACCTTTTGGGCCTGAAGCTTATTTTTTTGTCCGTTAACTTCAATCCAGGCACTTATCGTCGAAATATTTTGAACTTTTCCGGGGTCTGGCAATTGTTTCATGAAACTTTCCATTGCCTCTGTCAAGCTCTCCATTCGTTCCATCGGTTTCAGTTTATTGCTGTGATGAAAAACTAAAGCGGAACCTTGGCATAAGAACAACCCGGTACTGCCTCAGCGTTAATTGGTTAAAAGATTAACACCATATACTTCATTTAGCTTAGAATTTTTTAAAATCAGGTATAAACCCCGCCTGGCAAACTTATATAAAGGGCCTTATCGAACACATTGTAGCCTGAACCGTTATGCAGATAGTGATAGGTTAAAATTGAATTTTAGAATCAAAAACACAAACAACCTGTATCAGAGCAGGAATTACATTTATTCAGATATTATGGCTAGTAAAAAATCCTTTTTTTATAGAAACGGCTTAAGTATAGCTCTTCTGGCATTAATGATCGTGACCATAGTTGGTCAATTTATTACCGGATGGCATGTTAAAAACCAGGAGCTTGAGGAAGTTGGTCGTTCTGCAATTACAATTGTGCAATATGCCGAAAGCGGACACTTTTTACAGGCAACTTTCGAGAATTGGGAAAGTGAATTTCTTCAGATGGCACTTTATGTATTGTTTACGGTTTTTTTGAGACAGCAAGGCTCTTCTGAATCTAAAGGCCTGGAAGGCACCGAGGATGTAGACAAGGAGCCGCAGCCTCATCCCAATGCTCCATGGCCAGTAAAAAAAGGCGGTTTCTGGCTAAAACTCTATAGTCACTCTTTATCCCTTGCCTTTGCATTATTATTTATTTTAAGCTTTGTAGCACATTTATACGGCAGTTTAAAGAACCACAATGAGGAACAACTGGAAAAAAATCTGCCCATGGAACGCTGGACTTCTTATATCACAGAATCTCAGTTCTGGTTCGAATCGCTTCAAAACTGGCAAAGTGAATTTTTGGCTGTATTTTCAATTGTTGTGTTATCAATCTGGCTAAGAGAAAAAGGCTCGCCCGAATCGAAACCGGTGGATATGGCTAATAATGAAAATCCTGGTTAGCCGTTCGTTTCAATGGCTTTATAGATTTACTGATATTCCGCAAGCAGTGGCCGATTGAGTAAATTTCTTTGTGCCCTTTGCGCTTTCTTAGTACTCTGCGTTAAAACTGGTTGGTTAACGGTTGTTATTAGCATGTGCGGGTGATCATCCTTTGCGTCAAGCTTTGGTGCTAAATACTGGAAAACCGAAGGATAAATACCTATCCTAAAACAAGTATAAATAACAAATATTCCAGTATATAATCCCTTTTATTCTTCAAACAAACGAATGACCTTTGTATTGCCTCCTCCTTAAATAGTTTATCCGTCATCAACGGAACTGAGGGTTGTAATGCGGTATGCAAATACCTTATAAGACGCAACATACATCATATTTCCTATGAAAAACATAGCATTAGCGTTGACAAACGTTGTCGACAGAGAAGCTTTGAGTGTGCTTCTTAATGACAATTACATGTATTCAGTAGTGCATGAGGCAAAAAGTCTTGAAGATTTCACAACTGTATCTAATTTTAACTCTGTCCCAGATTTAATTATTACTGAGTTGGGACTTTATGACCATGACAACGGCATATTACATCTTAAAATTTTCAAAGAGAAATACCCGTCGGTTAAGATCCTGGTAATAGATACCTGCGAAAATCCGGAAGCCATCCATAAGGGATTTAAGTTCGGGATTGATGGATACCTGCTAAAATCGGCTGAACTGGAAGAACTACAGCATTGCATTAAAGAAATTTTTGCAGGTAAACGGATTTTGTCGAACGAGCTTGCTCTGCAATGGCTTTATCAGTTTGCAAAAACAGAAGCCGAAGCAAACGAAGCCGAAAACTTTATTAAGCCACTACTCACACATCGGGAGTATGAAATTCTTTCGTTAATTGCGGAGGGCCTGACCAACTGTGAGATTGCTGAAAAAATATTTATGAGCAGAAGAACAGTGGAAGGCCATCGTTCTAATCTCCTTAAAAAGCTGCACGTAAAAAACTCGGCCGAACTTGTTAAATGTGCTTATAATTTAGGCCTGATCGGTAAGCGGGCGTCATAACAATCTTTTAATAGCGTAACAGGCCAGTTCGAGGTTAATTTTAAACGTTTAAGAGCAAAAGAAATAATTGGTAGCTCTGAAACTTATTTAAATAGATCTTAAACATTATTTTTGCCTGCGTTATTATAAAGTATGGACTTATTTAAAATTGACAATAGGATTCCAAAGCATGAAGACTTGATTCTATTGGATGATCAAATTGTATGCGTTGCTGATGTGGACATCAGAAAAAAGATTATCTGGGTGGATACAACTCGAGAGTTGAAGAAAATCCCACTTAAAAAATATGATATTTATTCTACAGAAGAGCCGTTAAGCGAAACCCCATAAGCTTTCCGGGCTAATATTGCATTCATCACCAATCTGAAAAAAGGGCTGCTTTTTTATTTTAGCGGCCCTTTTTTCAATGTTTCCTGCTCAACCTTTCCGCGTTATCTATTCCTTAAGTACGCCAGACAATTCCAGCCTGTCCATACAAATCCACCTGTCACAAAGGAATGCTTGTCTGTAGTAGAAAAAATCTTATCTGCCGAAGAACCGAAATCAACGGATAGAGTTCGTAAGCGCTCAATTGCATTGTTTGAGGATTACCGCCTGCTCCTTCTCTTATCGGAGCGCTGATTTCTGGCGTTACCGGAAACAATCCTGTAAAGCATGTACCCTCTCTGCCTTCGGCTATGCTCCATGGGGAGAGAAAGGCTCCCACTCTCTGCAAACCGCATATTTTAATTCTATACAACCTGCCCGATAAAGCGCCTGCCTCTGTGATCTCTTTTTAAGCTTCGCTTAAACCCTTTGTGTCAGAAATTCTCTGTGCCCTTTGCGCCTCCTCCGTGCTCTCTGTGTTAAAATTAACACGCTCTGGAATCTGTTGTTCCTTTATTAGCACGTCGGCGGGATTGGGCGAATCGAACTCAGGTTAATATATTCATCCAAACTTTCAAATCAATTAAGGTAAAATTTACTCATCCGTTCGGAATGGCGATGCCGGTAACTTTTCGGCATTGTACAAATTTGGATCGACCGGATTATCAGCCCAGGCATAACGGACATATTTGGGTGCCGTAACTTCGTCCGACCAAACTTCAACCACATTTCCAACAATTCTGGCTTTGGCCCAAACAAACTTTTTATCTTCTCCGGCAATTGCAAACGGCGAAAGCTCTTCTCCATCAACAGATATTAAGCCGCCTCCCACATTACTAAAACTTACAACAATTTTATTCCCTTCGATTTTTGATGATTGATACACCGGACCACTATAAACAAGTTTGCTTTCTCCATAGTTGAAACGTCTTGCAATCAATGCCAATCTTTCTCCAACTTCTTGTTTCCTATCGGGATGAATGTCATTCCACTCACCAAGATCGATGGTTACAGCCATGCCGGTGTTTGGCACATGCAAGGTTTTCAAAGTACCCTCTCTGGCAATAGCCCACGAACTTTCGCCCGGCAGATAGGTATAATCGCCAAAGTTGGGAAGTTGCACATAATAAAAAGGCAGGTTAGGATTTGAAAATTTATTTCGCCAATCGCTTATTAAAGCCGGTAACAGTTTTTCATAGTCCTTCGCATTGCCGATGTTGCTTTCGCCCTGATACCATAAAACGCCTTTAATTGTGTAAGGAATAAACGGAGCAATCATGGCATTGTAGAGAGCCGTTGGCTGATTTTGGCTTGCAATTCCCCCCTCTGTAAATCTGCCTGAAAGCGGACGAAAAACCTGTCCAACTTTGTATTGCCAATCACCTTTTAAATCGATCTTCTCACCATCCACTTCAATAGAATATGGCTTATCAGATACGAAGCCGCCCTTACCCGAATTATTCTGAACACGCATAACCAGTATATTTTTCCCGGCTTTTAATAAGCCAGAGGGAATGGTGTACCTTCTTTGCGGATACATATAACTGGTTGATCCCACCTGTTTCCCGTTAAGGTAAGCAACATCTGCATCAATAATTCTTCCCATAAAAAGCTTTCCTGCTTTACCAGCCAGCGAAGCGGGCAGATCTATTTCTTTCCGGTACCAAACCACTCCGTTTAAGTCACGGACGCCCTGATCTTCCCAATATCCGGGCACATTAATATTTTTCCAGTTCTTAGGCACATAACTTTCATCAAACCATTTAACCGCAGCACTCATACCTTTATCTGTATCTGCTAAGGACTTTGCAGCAACCGGCTCCGGTTTTCTGTTCAATCGATTAATGTAGGCGGTGTCTTTATTCTGCGAAACGGTTGCCAATACAGCAGGAAAGTCCTTTAAGCCTTGTTCACTTGTCCAGGCTTCGATAGGTGTACCACCATAACTGGAATTGATAATACCGATGGGGATGTGATGTTTGGTATAAATGTCGCGGGCAAAAAAGTAAGCCACAGCCGAAAAATCCACCACATTGGCAGGATTGGCCCACTTCCATGAACCGCGTTGAAGATCGTTTTCGGGGCCGCTTAAACTGGCAACAGTGGGCACCCAAAACTGCCTTATTTGAGGATAGTTGGCTTTTTCGATATCCGCTGCGTAAGTAACATTGTGAATTCCCAGCTGGTGAACCATATTGGATTGTCCGGCACAAAGCCAAACATCCCCGATAAGGACATCCTTTAACACAATTTCATTTTTCCCCTGCAAATGCATTTCGTAGGGGCCGCCAGCTTTCATTGCTGGTAGTTTTGCGCTCCACTTACCTTCTGCGGTAGTAGTTAAATTTGTAGTCTTGTTGTTAAAGGTGATTTTTATCTTTTCGCCGGGAGCTGCCCAACCCCATAGTTGAATAGGACTTTCCCGCTGCAACACCATACTATCGCGCACTAAACGAGGTAAACGGATTTGCGCATCGCTTTTGAATATGGTAAAAACCGACAAAAAGAAAATTAAATGAGTGTGTATTCTCTTCATATTTTTGGTTAGTCTTTTACATGCAGGCAAGCTCGCAAAAATGCAATACCGGGCTGTTGCTGCAAATAATTTTCCCTTTCGGGATGATGTAAAAGTACCTTATAACGCAATTGATGGATGTTTCTAATGTGATAAATAGTAGCATTATTGTTTAAAATGGCGGTTTGCTTGGTAAGAGGAGGATAAAAATGAATTGCTAGTTGAATAGGTTTAAACACAGAGATCACAGAGAGGGCACAGAGTTCACAAAGTTTTTAAGAGCCAGAGAGAAGCATGGCATAAAATTTGTCCAAGGGCAATCCGTTGGGATTATGCACCCAAAGCAGCGTCATGGTGAGCTCCGTCGAACCATAAAGCGGGGTCAAAGCACAGATCACCGTTACTCACCGCACACCCTTCGACAAGCTCAGGGTGACGCCTACGCACTTCGATGTCACTTCCGCCTTCTGTGTTTGAAAAAAATCCCCCACTACCTATGACATAAATTTCAGGGAGTTGCTTTCTGTCGAGGTTTCGGCTTTTGATAACTTAATGAACTGCATCTAATCTGCTTTCTTTTACTTTTTTCTTGAAAAAAAAGTAACAAAAATTCAAGAAAAGAAATATGCTTCATCCCACATGGCTCACCCGGGCCCGCATTTCTTTTCGGCCCACCGCTCAGCTCTTCGCAACGAGGGTTATACTTAATCGGAAGGTAGAAGCTATTTCAAAATGTCATCTCCTCTTTCTATGTTTTGAAAAAAATACAAAACTACCTATGACATAAAAAATGTTTAAGGGGAAATCCGTTGGGATTATGCACCCGAAGCAGCGTCATGGTGAGCTCCGTCGAACCATAAGCGGGTTAAAGCACAGATGAGGTTACCCACCGCACGCCCTTCGACAAGCTCAGGGTGACGCCTACGCACTTCGATG
>Ga0307408_100001817_pt1 | contig 15544 bp, 12 predicted proteins | sample 322Cmetagenome_FD_202116 | JGI IMG/M metagenome (GOLD analysis project Ga0307408, IMG submission 202116) | Maize rhizosphere microbial communities from greenhouse at UC Davis, California, United States - 322HYB-C-3 | ecosystem: Host-associated > Plants > Roots > Rhizosphere > Soil | place...
TCCCAGGCGATCCAGCACCGCTTGGTGGGCCGCCTGCATGGCTCCGGCGGAAGGGTACGTGACGTCCGGAAGATCGACGGTCAGCAGGGCGAGGCCGGCGGGCCGGAACCCCAGCTCCACCCGGCGCAACCGGACGAAGCTCTCCACCAGGAGCGCCGCCCCCGTCAGCAGCACGAGCGCGAGCGCGATCTCGGCCACGACGAGCGCGCCCCGGAGACGCCCATCGCGCCCGGTCATCGTGCGAGCGGTGGCGGCGAGCGCGTCCCGGACGCTGCTGCCGGTCGCACGGATCGCGGGGATGAGCCCGAAGATCAGGCCCGTGCCGAGCGAGATGCCGAGTGTGAACGCCAGCGCCGCGGCGTCGACGCCGATCTCCCCGTGTCTCGGAATGCGACCGGCGGGAGCCAGCGCGAGGAGCGCGCGGACGCCCGCCATCGCGACGCCTGCGCCGGCGATGCCGGCGCCGACCCAGAGCAGTGCGCTCTCCGTGACGAGCTGCCGGACGAGCCGGCGGCGGCCGGCGCCTAACGCGGCCCGCACCGCCATCTCACGCCGCCGGGTCGTGGCTCGCATGAGCAGCAGGTTCGCCACGTTCGCGCAGGCGATGAGCAGGACGAGTCCGACGGCACCCGCAAACACGAGGAGTGATCGCGTGACATCGCCCACCACCGTGTCCTTGAGCGGCGTGACCCGGGCGATCACGGAATCCCGCGCGCGATCCGCTGCCGCGAGCGCGTCGAGCTCGGCGACCGCCTGCGCGCGGGTCGCCCCATCGCGCAGGCGCCCGATGACCGACAGGATCTGGAACCGGTTGGGTGCCAATTGAATCCGGAGCGGTCGCCAGAGCCGGGCGTCGAGCGGGTAGGCGAACCCTTGTGGCATGACACCGAGCACCGTGTGGCGAACGCCGTCGAGGGTGATCGGCCGTCCCACCACCGTCGAGTCGGCGCCGAACCGTTCGCGCCACAGCGCGTCACCGAGTATCACCACCGGGTCGCCACCGATCTGCTCGTCGTCGGGCCCGAAGGTGCGACCAAGCGCCGGCGTGATACCTAACGTTTCGAACAGCCCTGCGGCGACGGACGCCTCCTGAAGCCGGACCGGGTCGCCCGCGTTGGTAAGCGTGACGAGTCCCGGCGTCATCGCGGCCACGCGCGCGAACGATCGGTAGCGCGAACGGGTCTCGACCCACTGGCGGTCCGATATCCCGCCCTCGGTGATGAAGGGGCTCTTCGGGTAGTCGTACGCGAGCCGCATGAGGCGGTCCGAATCCGGGTAGGGGAGCGGCCGTAGCAGGACCGCGTGGACGACCGTGAACATCGCCGTCGTCGCCCCGATGCCGAGGGCGAGCGTCGACAGCGCGACGATCGTGAACGCGCGCGCGCGGCGCAGCGTGCGCACGCCGTAGCGAGCGTCCTGCACCAGGCGCTCCAGCCATCCGCCGCCCCACATCTCGCGTGTCACCTCCTTCACGACACCGAGGTTCCCGAACTCGCGACGCGCGGCGCGTTCCGCGTCCTCGCGACGCTCGCCGCGGGCGACACGTTCCTCGATGGCCATGCGCATGTGGCCGTTCAGCTCCTCGTCGAGCTCGAGGTCTCTGCGCGGCCGACGCCAGGGCGCGATCATGTTCCGGCCTCCCGTGCCGGCGGGGCGAGAATGCCGGCCATCGCTTCGGACAGCTGCTCCCACCGCGAGCGTTCGGCATCGAGCTGCTTTCTGCCGGCCGCAGTCAGCCGGTAGACGCGCACACGCTGGCGGTTCTCGGACACCTCCCACTCGGCCGCGATCGCGCCGCTCTTCTCGAGCCGATGCAGGGCCGGATAGAGGGATCCGGTGTCGACCTGGAGGACGTCGCGCGAGCTCGCGCGGATCAGCTGCGCGATGCCGTAACCGTGGCGCGGTCCCCAGCGCAGTGTCTGGAGGACGATGAGGTCGAGGGTTCCCTGGAGCAGCTCGATGCGGCTGAGGGCACGTTCCGGCTTGGCCATCGCGAATACCTCGTGGTTGTAGAGTGTCTACACCCTCGGGTGTAGGATGTCTACATGCCGGCGTGAGGTCAAGCGCGAACCAGTCGCCAGTCGCCAGTCCGCCAGTAAACGCCCCACGGTTCGCCGGCATCGTACCTCCCAACCGGAACCGTCCGACGCCGAACTCCCCGGACGCCGGCGGTCCGACATCGGCGGCCAGGCCGCGGAGGTGAGTGCGATGATGGCGAGCAGAGCGCTGCACGTCCTGATACCCGGTCTCCTCCCTGCCCTCATGGCGCACGCCGGCGGATGGGCAGTCATTACGGTGCAGGACCTGCCCGACTACGTCGAGGCAGGCAAGGGGGTCGACCTCTCGTACATGGTGCGGCAGCACGGCCACACCCCACTCGAGCTCCTGCGTGGCAGCATCCAGGCGACCTCCGGCCGTCTCAGTGTCACCGGCACGGTGTCTCCGGGTGGCAAACCGGGTCTCTACGCAGCGTCGATCACGCTGCCGAGTGCGGCGGATTGGTCGATCACGATTCGGAGTGGCTTCGGCAAGAGCGACATCACGCTCCTTCCACTCACAGCCGTCGAACACGGCACGAGCCTAACGCGCGCTCTCGGCGACGCCGAACGTGGGCGCCGGCTCTTCGTCGCGAAGGGATGCGTCACCTGTCACGAGCAGATTGACGTCGGTCCCAACCTGACCGGCAAGCGATTCGACGTCGCGTACGTCTCCGGTTTCCTCGCCAACCCGCCATCCACACCATCACGGCAGGGCGGGTCGCCGATGCCGAACCTCGGACTGCAGCAGCGGGAGATCGCATCGCTCGTTGCATATCTGAACAGCGATCGGCAGGTGCTCGGATCACGCTGAGATTCCTCGGGCTGGTACGACAACGGCCCTACCAGCCCGCGCTGAGCCGGCTCGAAACCGGCGGCGCATGGTCCTTGGTGCGCGTTGCCGCAGCGCGTATCGCTGCGTCATTGCAGCGTGCACCGTCGCACATTTCTCAGAGGGGCCGGCGTCGGCCTGGGAGCCGTGCTGGTTGGCTGCGGACGCCAGGTGGCGTTGACCGCACCGACCGCCGTACAGGCAGAGCACGTTCATCCCGGGTTCCTCTTCGCGACCGGCATCGAGAACAGCTATCCGCTGCTTCCCGACGGCAGCCGCCACGACCAGCTGGAACAGTGCGGGCATTACCACCGCTGGCGTGAAGACTTCGGCCTGGCACAGTCGCTCGGCGTCGACGCGCTGCGGTACGGGCCGGCCTGGTATCGCACCAATCCGGCGCCTGGTCGCTACGACTGGTCGAGCGTCGACGACCAGATGGCGTGGCTTCGCGAGGCCAGCCTGATCGTGATTGCCGACCTCTGTCACTTCGGCGTTCCGGACTGGATCGATGGGTTTCGGGACCCTGCGCTTCCCATCCACCTCGCCGCCTACGCGCGGGAGTTCGCCCGCCGATATCCGTGGGTTCGGCACTTCACACCGGTGAACGAGATGTTCGTCGCGGCGAACTTCTCGTCGATGGCCGGGTGGTGGAACGAGTGCGCGACCGGCGCCGACTCGTTCGCGTGCACGTTAGGCAACGTGAGCATGGCCCACGAGCTCGCCGTCGAGGCCATCCTCGCCGAGTGTCCCACGGCGATCATCGTCCAGGCGGAGTCGTTCGAGCGGTTCACGCCGGCCGACTCGAGTCCGGGGGCCATGGAGCAGGCGCAGTTCTGGAACGAAGCCCGCTTCGCTGCCCTCGACCTGACCCTCGCCCGCACACCATCGCCCGCGATGAGCGAGTTGCTCGTACGGTCCGGGATGAGGACGACGGACTTCGCGTTCCTGCGCGAGAAGCGCGCGCACCGGCAGCGATGGATCGGCGTGGATTACTACAACAGCTGCGAGCAGCTCGTGCGGGCGGATGGGCAGAAGACACGATCGCCGCGGCGCATCGGGCTCGCGGCGCTTGCGCGGGAATATCATGCGCGCTATCGGCTGCCGCTCTTCATCTCCGAGACGAGCCGCGCCGCCGCGCGCGCGACCGAGTGGCTGTCGGAGCAGTGGGACGAGGCGGCGCGCCTCGCGGCCCTGGGCGTCCCGGTACGCGGCTTCACCTGGTTCCCGTTAGGCGATGTGATCGATTGGCGGTATGCGCTCCGGGAACAGCGCGGCGACGTCGATCCGATCGGGCTATACGACCTGCGGCGCGAGCCCCGTGCCGTCGCGGCCGCCTACGCCGGCCTGATCGCCCGCACGCGCTCCGGATCGGGCGTCCAGAGCATCCGGGTGGCCGGGTAGCGGCGCACGCGGCAGCGCCAGCGTGAACGTCGACCCCACCCCGAGCTCGGTGGTCACGGACACGTCGCCCGCCATCCCGCGCGCGAGGTCACGGCTGATCGCGAGGCCAAGGCCGACTCCATCGTTAGGCCGGTTCAGCGCGCGGTGCCCCTGCACGAATGGCTCGAAGATCACCGGGAGCTGCTCCGGGTCGATACCGGGGCCCGTGTCCGTCACGTGAACGCGAACCGTCGCCACATCGGCGTCGCAGGCCAGTCGAACCGTGCCACCGACGGGGGTGTACTTCACCGCGTTCGACAGAAGATTCACCACGACCTGGCGCACCTTGTCACCGTCGGCGGCGGCCACGATGTCCGGCCCGCACGCGTCGTACGTGTAGGTGAGGTGGCGGGCGGCAATCTGCGGGCCCACGAGCGGCTCGAGCCCCGCGAGCGTGTCGTGCATGGGCACGTCCTGCACCACGTACCGCATCTGCCCTGCATCGATGCGCGCGAAGTTGAGGACGTCGTTGATGAGCGTGAGCAGGTGTGCCTGGCTGCGGACGATGCGATTGATCGCGTCGCGCTGCTGCTCCGTGACCGGACCATGAATCCCCATCTCGAGCAGCTGCGCGTACCCCGCGATCGCGTTGAGCGGCGTGCGGAGCTCGTGGCTCATCATCGCCAGGAAGTCGCTCTTCGCACGATTGGCCGCCTCGGATTCGCCCCGGGCGCGTTCCGCCTCCGAGCGAGCCGACTCGGCCTCCGTCATCGTCTGCTGCAACCGACGATTCGCTGCGGCCAGCTCGTCTGCCACGTGCTGAGCGTCCGACGCCCGCCGTTCGAGCTCGCGGCGCGCTTCGCTCACCTGCCCGGCCATCTCGTGAAAGCGTGCCGTCAACCGGCCGACCTCGTCGTTGCCCGCCACCGGTATCAGTCGCTCATACGTTCCCGTCGCGACCTGGTCCGCCGCCGTCGTCAGGGCAATGATGGGCGTCGTGATGCGCCGGCCAATCGCCCACGAGAGCGCGGCACCAGCCGCGAGCAGAAGCAGCGACCACCAGGCGAGGCGTTCCACGGTAGCCTTGAGCCGCGCGAGCAGTGTTTTCACCGGCGAGTCGATTACGATGAGCCACGGCGTGCCGACGACGGGCGCCTCTTCGACGATGAGCCGTCCCGTTCCGGGCCGCTCGTGCGTCACACCGAGTCGCGTCACCTCGCGATGCAACGGCGCCTGGATCGCCACGCCCGGCGTATAGTTCCACCCGCTGCCATCGATGTTCCGCGCGAACAGCATGAGATCTTCCCGCGTCAACTCCCGGAGATCCCTGAGCGCGTTAGGCGAGCCGAGCAGCCAGCGCGGTTCGAGGACGTAGCCGAGTCGCCGGTTCTGGCCAACGACCGGCGCCACGATCCAGAACAGCATTCGATCCCCGACGGTCACGAGCTGGCTCACGCGAACCGCGCCGAGATCGTCGTCGGAATTCGTCGGCGCGACGGATTCGGGGTCGACCACGCGAATCTCCGGCGGAAACGGCTTCCCGGTCGAAGCGAGGACGCGTCTCGCCGTGTCGACCAGCAGCACCGCGAGCGAATCACGCCCCCCGACGACGCGCGCGAGGACTGCCGTCGCGGCCGCGCTGTCCGCCTTCGATCGCGATGGGTTTGTCCCGGCGAGCTTCAGGAAGTCTACGATCCTTGGGCTGCGGGCCACGCTAGCGAACGCCGCCTTGCGCTGGCCGATCGCGGTCGTGATTTCCGACGCAACGAGACGGGACGCATGGGTGAAGCGGTCGCGCACGACCGTCTCCGAGCGCCGAGCCAGCGTGAAATAGGTGAACGCCAGAAACGCGGCGAGTCCCGCCGCGAGCACGGCGGTGATCAGCAGCGGCAGCTTCCACTCAATGGAGAGTGCGCGTCGGACGCCTCGCGGCGTTCGCGGCCCGGGCCTAGTTGGTGCGTCGCTCGACCTCATCGAACCTCGACAAACTGTTCTCCACCTCGACCCGCTCGGCCGATCCCGAGTTCTCGTCCGTATGGCCCAATGCGGTCCCGCACACATATTGAATCGGACCGCCGCAGGCCGCACCTGGATTCACGGATTCATTCGAGGGTCGGACGATGCACCCGACGATCAGCCGCTCGCTCGCCGTGATCATACTATCCGTGACGCCGGCCGTGACCGTGGCGCAGTCAGCCACGAAGCCACCCGAGTCACAAGAGTCGATCCCGCGCGAGCTTGTACTCGCGCTTCTGAACCTGGGCCCTGGGATGGGCGGCGCGGACATCCGCGTGGGCAAAGCGCCTGACGAAATCCCACCCGACCTGTTGCCGCCTGGTCTCGAGATACTTGGGAGCACAACACAGTTCGAAAGCTCGGTGATCGTGCTGGCCACGCGAGAGCAGCCGGATTCCGCTGTTTCGCGATACGAGGCGCATCTGCTCGGCGCCGGGTGGACCAAGCCGCCAGCGCCCCAGCCACCGCCGATGCGCGGCTTCGTCTCGGCCGATGTCGGGCAGGTGACTTACGACCGACCGGACATGGCATGCCGGGGCGAGGAGTTCGTGACGTACACCGGAACGTATCGCCGAAATGGCGGAAGCCTGGTAAAAGTCACGTACTCCCGCGGCAATCGATATTCGATGTGTGAAGCTCGACAGGACGTAACGACTTACAAGTCTCCGTACGATGAGGCGCCAGTCCCGCTGCTCCGCGCGCCGTTTGGCTCGGTCACCACAGACGATGGCGGGATGAGCGCATTCAGCAACAACTCGTTCTTGCTGTCGACGCGACTCGCCACGCCGCTCAAGCCGGGCGAGCTCGTCGACCATTATGACAAACAGATGCGCGAGCAGGGCTGGGCCTCTGTCGGGGATGGTTCGCTCAAGTTCCTTGCGGGTCGCACCTATCGGAAGAAGGACGATCAGGGCCGGCCATGGATCGGAACGCTTTTGTCGATTGCCACGCCGGACAGCTCTCAGCAGGATGTCACGCTCAGGATCACCCAGTCGCAAACGTCAGGGGCAAAATGAGTTGAGCGTCATGACCTGACCTTTCAAGACTGAAACGGGTATAGTCAGACCGACGTACGGGCTGAACGCCCCATCGTATCTGTATCCTGTGCTCGGAACGCAGGTCGCTCATCTACGAGGCTCACGCAGATGCAGGAACGCCCTACTCCACCTCCAGACGTTGCTCCCGCCATTGCACCAGCACTGCCTGGCCAGGTAATCGTCCAGATCCCGGGCGCTCCAGGAGCGAGCGCGGCCGCCACCTACGAGGCCCTCAAGGCACAGAGGAACGAGCTCGGCAACCAGCTCGAGAATCTCGAGGACAAGCGTCGAGACCTGTCGCAGCGCCTCGAGGAGCCGATGGTCGGGGGCGCAGATCGGAAGGGGCTTGAGCAGCGCATCACGGAGCTCGACGGGCGAATCTCTTCGATCGACAAGGCGATTGCGGAGAGTGAAGCGCAGATCGCGCGCGCCGCGGGGGTACCCGGTGCTGTCGTGCCGCCCAAACCCGAGCCGCGTAATGGCCCGCCTGAAGAAGCGTTCGTGCTCTCCGGCCTGTTCATCTTCGTGGTGCTTCTGCCGTTGAGCATCGCCCTAGCGCGTCGGATCTGGCGACGGGGCGTTGCCACGATCACGAGCCTCCCGGCCGAGCTTACGGAACGCCTGACACGGCTCGAGCAGGGTATGGACGCGGTCGCCGTCGAAGTCGAGCGGATCGGCGAAGGCCAGCGCTACATGGCGCGCCTGTTCGGCGAGGACGGATCGCTCCGGGCAATCGGTGCCGGCACAGCCGAGCCAGTCGAGGTGAAGGCCCGAGACGCCGAAGGGCGCTATCGACGTTAGGAGCGATTCCGACCGCCCGGCCTGATTGCTGCCTTTTCCGACTCGGCAGCAAACAACCGGGAGGCGGAACGTGGCGACGCGCGCATCGAAACGAGGGACCCTCTGGCAACCCATCAAACGTGGTCGCCGGTCGATACGACCCACGTCCCCGTTGCCCGCGTCCGCGCTCAGGTGCCGTCGCAAGTTCCTGCGGTTTTTCCCCCGCGGATTCGCCGACGAGACCTACAGCGATTGGGAGCGCGACTACAAGTGGGAGGCCCACGAGCGCTGGATGGCCGCGCTCGCGCCCGCCGCCTTTCGCACGCTGCTTCGGCGGCGGCAGTTCTCGCAAATCGCGTCGCACGCCGTGACGATCGAGTCGCGGACGAACCTGCTGTTCTCGTTCGAGAAGATGGCGCTGCGCGATGCCGTGAAGGCGCCCGACGGCGCGCAGGCATTCGCCGAGGGGTTGTATGAGTTTCTCAACGGTCGCGCGAGCGAGGAGCGGCGCTTCGAGCGGTGGTGCGAGACGGTGGCCGGGCTACCCCGTCGCCAGACGCGGGTGCTGACCTGGCCGATCGTCACGGTATTCGGCTTCGTGGCACATCCCGATCGACACGTGTTCCTCAAGCCTAACGTCACACGTGTCGCGGCACGCGAGTACGACTTCGACTTCCAGTATGCCTCGCGACCGAATTGGTCCACGTATGCGAGCCTGCTCGACTTCGCGGCGCGGGTCCTCAGAGATCAGCGCGACCTGGGACCGCGGGACATGATCGATGCGCAGTCGTTCATTTGGGTGCAGGGGTCGGACGAATACGAGGAGTAGCTCGAAGGCATAGATTCGGATAACAGGCCATGCCAATCGAACACGTCTCGGATACCGCCCGCTGGGTCGCGTATTACCGCGCGATGGAAACCGACCGTCGCGATGCAGTCTTTCGTGACCCATACGCCCGACGGCTCGCCGGACCCGAAGGGAAGCGGATCGTCGACGAGATGCCGCGCGGCAAGGCGACGGCGTGGGCCATGGTCACGCGCACCGCGGTGTTCGACGAGATCATCGTCGATGTCGTTCGTGCCCGAAACGCGGACCTCGTGCTCAACCTCGCCGCGGGACTCGATGCGCGGCCGTGGCGGCTGCCGTTCCCCGCCGCACTGCGATGGGTGGACGTCGACCTCCCGGCGATGCTCGACTACAAGGCCAGCATCATGGGCGCCATCGAGCCGACATGCCACTACGACGCCATCCCGGCAGACCTCGTGGACGCGAAGGTGCGGGAGGCGTTGTTCTCCCAGATCGGACGCGAGGCCACGAGGGCGCTCGTCGTAGCGGAAGGACTGCTCATCTATCTGACCGATGAGCAGGTCGCCGGGCTTGCGACCGAGCTCCACCGGCAGCAGAGCTTTCGATGGTGGCTGATCGATCTCGCGAGCCCTCGACTCCTGCAGATCCTCGAGAAAAGCTGGGGGCGCACGCTCGCGCAGGGCAACGCGCCGTTCCGTTTTGCGCCGCCTAACGGGACGGAATTTTTCCGCAAGCTCGGGTGGCGTGAAGTGTCGTACCGGTCGGCGCTCGAGGAGGCGCACCGACTCAAGCGCGAGATGCCGATGATGTGGTTTTGGAGACTACTCAGCCGCCTTTCGCCACCCGAGAAGCGCGAAGGGGTTCGACGGATCTCCGGATTCGTGCTGCTGGAGCGCGTCGACTGAACGCGGGCTCGCTCAGGTTGGAGCGAGCGCGGCCGACTGTGGATCGTAGCGGAACTCGACGTCGTCGCCTGGCGACGCCGACAGGTGAACGCCGCCCAGCCATCTGTCGAATCCGTTGAGCCGGACCCAATCCACGGCGCCGGCGAGCACGGCACGACCAGCGGCGGTGATGGAAACAGTCCCGTTAGGCAGCGCGAGGTAGCCGGACCGGTCGTCATCGAGCGGCTCGACGTCGAGCGCAACGAGCGGCGTCGCCCCACTCGCGAGGTCGAGAACGCGCTTCCAGAACGTCGTGTCGCCCATGAACACGCGCTCCTCGAGCCGCAGCTCGGCGAGGAAGAGCCGCTCCGGCGTCAACGGCTCGGCCGTGAGCAGCTCGAGGACGTGACGTTCAGTGCGCGGCAGGCCGGTCGTGAGCGCCGGGTACTCCTCGAGGAATCGCAGGAACGCACCGGCGAGGAACGGGAGGACGCGCGTATCGCCCGTGTGCACCAACGCCTCGAGCTCCAGGGGATCGCTCGCGGTGAACGCCCGCCAAGTGCACACGCCTAACGCGATCTGCTCCGCCGACACGGGCTCACGCGTCCCGAGCAGCGACGTGAGCTGCTCGGGGTTCAGCTGCCCGAGGCCGTGAAAGGGCTCGAATCCGGGGAACTCGCCAATGCAGATGAGACTGAGTGCCGTGCGACCCAGAGACCGGCGCGAAAACCAGTCGAGGTGCCTCACGAGCAGCAGCTGGTCGAACAGATCGTGCTCGAACCAGAGGACCACCTCGTCATAGTCCCCGAACGCCTCGAGCTTCGCGTCCCACGCCTCCAAGTTGCGCAGCGCATCGGCGTACGGCAGGTAGTCGCGGCCTGACAAGTAGCGCGAACGCGCTTCACGCCACGCCCTCGTACCGGAATCGGGAGGCACCGGGCCCTCGTGCAGGATCTCCGCGTAGACCGCGAAGGCGCCGGGAACGTCCGAGTGTTCGAGCGTCCCGCGTACGCTGTCGCCGTTCAGCACATGGAGGAAGCGGGGCGACTCGGCAGCCGAGTCATTGAGCACGTCGGCGGAGCTGCGAAGGAGGGAGGAGTTGTCGGTCATGTCTCGCGCCTCGGGCGCGTTTGCCAGGAGACGCGCGAGCTTCTGTCGCGCGCGCGCGACGAGCGAGCGGACGGTCGGTTCCGGCACGCCAAGCGTGCGGGCGACCTTCGCGTGGGTGAGCCCGTCGATGTGATAGAGGGTGAGTGGAACCCGGTACCGCGCCGGCAGCCGCTCGAGCGCCGCGAGCACGCGACTCACGACCTCACCGTGCTCCAGCCGCTCGAGCGGTGATGGGCCGGGGTCCACCAGCCCGACCCCAGAGTCCATCGGATTCTCGGCGCCTTCCAACGGCACGATGGACGTGCTGGGTGCGCGATCTGCACGAACGTGATCAATGGCGACACCGAACGTGATGCGCCGCAACCAGACGCCGAACCGCGAGGGATCGGCGAGCAGGTCGAGGTTTCGGAACGCGCGAATGAAGGCTTCCTGCGCGACGTCGTCGGCGTCCGCGGGCCGAACGAGGGACAGCGTGAGCGCGTAGACCATCCGCTGGTGTCGACGGACGAGCTCCCGGAACGCTTCGTCGGCCGACGTCGTGCCCGCTCTCGCTCGGGCGACGAGCTCGGCATCGGTCTGGCGGTCGGCGATTGTTTCGGTGAGAGTCAAAGGGCGGCGTTTGGTCGTTGGCCATGGAACGGTAGCGGCAGTGAGCCGATGGCGGATACCGTTGCCGATACTATCTATTGTCGAATCTTCCTCGTTTTTCGTTGCACGGAGGACCCATGCCACGCTTTCGGCTTCAGCGTCCTGATCCGAGCGAATACAATCCTCGCTATCACGGCGAGATCACGAGCGTCCCCGAGAGCGACGACTTCGCGGGCCTCCTTCGCGAGCAGGCGCGTACGACCGTCGAGTTCATGGACACGGAGTTCGGCGAGGCACACGCCGGCGTGCGTTACGGCCCGGACAAGTGGACCGCGCGCGAGGTCATCGGCCACCTGAGCGACTGCGAGCGCGTTTTCGCCTACCGGGCAATGCGGATCGCACGTGGCGACATGACGGTGTTGCCGAGCTTCGACGAAAACGCATACGTGCCGGCCGGTCAGTTCGAACGGCGGACGCTCGGGTCAGTGCTCGACGAGTTTCTCGGCGTCCGGGCCGCGACGATCGGGCTCGTGGAGGGCCTCACCGACGAATTCGCCGCGCGGATCGGAAATCTCGGAAGCGGCCAGATGTCTGTGCGCGCGATCCTGTACCTCGCCGCTGGACACGAGCTGCATCATCGTCAGATCTTCCGCGAGCGATACCTACCCGTCATCGCCGCTGGCTCCGCGGCTCGTTAGGCGACGGTTTATGGCGCAAGGGCGCAACCGCTGAACGGCGCGAAATCCCGAACGGCGCAACGGACTAACGGCGCGAAATCCCAGACGACGAAAACGGCGCGCTCTTTCGCTCTTTGCGGTTGCGCCCTTCGGGATCGGCGACGTTCGGGATTGGCGGTGTCTGGGATGGGCGCCGTTCGGGATTTGGCGCTCTCAAGCCTTTGCGCACTTGCGCCGTCTTGACAACCGCGCCACGATGATTCACCCTAAGGCAATTAGGGTAAGCAATCGAGGGGTGCGCCATGCTTGACGTCCTTCAGGGTACTCTGGAATTCCTGATCCTCCGTACCCTCGCGTGGGGTCCGCAGCACGGCTTCGGCATCGCGAAGTGGATCAAGACGGTCACCGACGGACGCCTGCAGATCGAGGACGGCGCCCTGTACCCCGCCCTCCACCGCATGGCGCAGAAAAAGCTCGTCGCCGCCGAGTGGGACGTGACCGAGAGTGGCCGTCGAGCGCGCTACTACGAGCTAACCCCGCTCGGGCGCGAAGCGCTCGGCGCGCAGACCACGGCCTGGAACGACTATGTCGGCGCGGTGCAGCAGATCATCACCGCGTCCAGTCGCAAGCCTGCCCGCAGCCGTGGATAACATGCCGCGAACGCCGCCGGTGTGGCGCCGCTATCTCCGCTTCTGGCGGTCCGACCCCGTCGCCGACGTCGACGCCGAGCTGGAGTTCCACCTCGACTCGCGCATCGAGGAGCTGTTGCAGCAGGGTGTGAGTGTGCCCGACGCACGTCGCGCGGCGCTCCGCGAGTTCGGCGACTACGGATCCGTCCGACGGGAGGTCCAGATGCTCGAGCAGTCCTTCGAACGACGCCGCGCGATCACCGACCAGCTCTGGGACCTCGCGCGTGACACTCGTTATGCACTGCGCTCGCTCAGCCGCTCGCCGGGGCTGGCCATCGTCATTGTGCTGACGCTCTCACTCGGCATTGGGCTCAACAGCACCATGTTCAGCCTCGTCAACGCCTACCTCTTTCGACCACTGAACGTCCCGGGCGCCGAGCGGTTGGTCGTTATGGGCAACACCAGCCCGCTGTTGCAGCAGCCGCACGAGGTACCCTACCGCGATCTGCTAGCCTATCGCGAGCTTCGAACCGTCTTCGAGAACCTGACGGGGACCGTGTCGTACACCGAGAGCTTCGACAAGGGCGATCGCACCGAACGCATCTGGGTCGAGCACACGCTCGGGAACTACTTCACGACGCTTCGCCCGCCAATGGCGCTCGGACGCGTGTACACCGACGAGACGAGCGCTCGCGCCGAACGCGTCATGGTCGTGAGCTACGACTTCTGGTCGCGACGTCTGGGCGGCGACTCGTCGGTCATCGGCCGTACGCTTCGCATCAGTGGCAGCCCACGCACGGTGATTGGCGTAACCGCGCGCGGGTTCCGCGGGTTCGCGCCGATGCTTCGCTCCGACGGGTGGTCCCCCATGGACGAATCGCCGGCCGCTCGACGCCAGCTCATGGCGACCACAGACGGCGACTGGTTCACCACGTACGGCATCCTGCGCCAGGGCGTGTCCATCGCGCAGGCACGCGCGGCCGTCCGCGAACGTGCCCGGCAACTCCAGCAGCAGTATCCGTCGACCAACAAGAACGTCGAACCCGTCATCGTGCCGGAGACGCGCGCCCGGCCAGTGATCACGGTCGCCAGCCCGCTACCACTCATGGCAGTCGTCGTGCTGAGCCTGACGTTGATGGTGCTCGTCGTCGCCTGCGCGAATGTCGCGAGCCTGCTGCTGGCGCGGGGCACCACCAAACACCGCGAGCACGCCGTCCGCGCGGCCCTCGGCGCGAGTCGATGGCGGCTCACTCGTCAGGCAATGCTCGAGACCGCGATCCTCTCACTCGCCGGCGCGCTCGGTGCGGCGGCGCTCGCCCGCTGGTCGACGACCGCGCTCGCACACATTCGCCTCGCGACGGACGCCCCACTCAACTTCGACTTCACGCCGGATTGGCGTGTGTTCGCCTTCACGCTCGGTACGGCTCTGGCGACGACGCTCCTCGCCGGTCTCGCTCCAGCGTTTCGCAATGCGAGCGCCGCGCCTCAATCCGCGCTCGTCGCGGGCGGGCGATCGGCAACCGATCGTGCCCAGCAGCGACTTCGATCGATCATCGTCGTCGGGCAGATCGCGGTGTCGGCGATCGTCGTGATCGCGGCTGGGCTGTTCGCCCGAAGCATGCAGGCCGCGCAGAACATGGAGCTCGGGTTCAGGACGGATAAGCTCCTCATGGCCCAGTTCGACCTGAGCCTCAGCGGCTATGACTCCACACGCACGCACGCGTTCGAGCGCGAGTTGTTGAATCGCGCGCGCGCGTTGCCCGGCGTGCAACGCGCCGCCCTCGCCTCGCGCGTACCACTCGGATACAACAACAACGCGCAACGAGTTCTCACGGAGAGCTCGCAGCGAGACGAGCCCGATGGGCAATACATCTTCCAGAACATCGTCTCCCCGCAGTACTTCGCCACCGCCGGACCGCCCATCCTCCGGGGGCGCGAGTTCACCGAGAGCGACGATCAAACATCGCCGCACGTGGCGGTGATCAACGAGGCGATGGCGCGCGAGCTCTGGCCGAACCGGGACCCGATCGGGAAGGTCCTCCGGGTGCCGAGCGAGAACGAAGAACTCCGCGTGATCGGTATCGCCCGGAATGCAACGTACATGATGCTCGGCGAGCCTCCGCGGAAGTTCTTCTGGACCGCCCGTGCGCAGCACCAGAGCATGAGCGCGTTTCTCGAGATCGCCACGAACGGCGCACCCGACGCGCTGGTCCCCGCCGTCCGCAGGATCGTGCGCGAGCTCGATCCCAACGTGCCGCTGTTCGAGGTCCGCAGCATGACGGACCATCTCAGGAACGGCCGCGCGATGCTCGCCGTCCGACTGGGCGCGCTGTTCGGTGGTGCGTTCGCGCTGCTCGCGCTTGCCCTTGCGACGGTCGGCCTCTACGGGTTGTTGTCGTACAGCGTCAGCCACCGCACGCGCGAGATCGGCATTCGCATCGCGGTCGGAGCCACCATGCGCGACGTCATCGGTCTGGTCGTGCGGCAGGGCCTGACGCTGGCGTTGGCGGGCGTCGCGCTGGGCGTGGTGGCCGCGCTGGCGGTCACGCATCTCATGGCCTCGTTGTTGTATGCCGTCGATTCCCGCGATCCGCTCACGTTCGTGTTCGGACCGCTCGTGCTGGGGATCGTTTCGGTGGCGGCGAGCCTGCTTCCGGCGTGGAAAGCGGCCGCCATGGATCCGGTGCGGGCGCTTCGGCTGGACTAGAGAGAACCGCCGGCTGCGGCCTAACGCGGAAACCGAACTGTAGTCATCCCGAGCGCAGCG
>Ga0307408_100001818_pt1 | contig 15543 bp, 23 predicted proteins | sample 322Cmetagenome_FD_202116 | JGI IMG/M metagenome (GOLD analysis project Ga0307408, IMG submission 202116) | Maize rhizosphere microbial communities from greenhouse at UC Davis, California, United States - 322HYB-C-3 | ecosystem: Host-associated > Plants > Roots > Rhizosphere > Soil | place...
CCTGGCATCACAGGCCGACCGCTGGCTACGCGTCGGGCCGGACGGCACCTGGCACTGCACGGCCAGGGCCACCAAGGCGTCCACCACCAGCGTTTACCTGGCCACCAGCGGGACTGGATCCATCGTGACCAGGGCCGACGACGTGCTGAGCCGGAACGGGTACTACAGCGCCGCCATGATCACCTACAGCTGGAAGAACAGCAGTGGCGTGGAGCAGCTGATCACCGGCACCTGGGCGCCGCCAGCTGCTGCAGGCATGAAAGGCGCAGGGCAGAAAACCCTGGTGCTGGAGCGCAAGGGCAGGGCCACCCAGTCCGGCGCCGACAACATGGCCAAGGCCACGGTGCGCAATATGTCCACCAGGGGCGCCAGCTACCAGGTGGACGCCGTGGCAGCGTACTGGCTGCGCCCAGGCCACACGGTCCAGGTCACCCTGGCCAACGGCACCACCGCCCGCCACATCTGCAAACAGGTGGTGTTCCACCTGGGCAGCGGATCCATGACCGTAACCACACGAGAACCAAGCAACCTGGGAGACGACTAACCAATGGCTGACACACTGAACCGGGGCTACCCCTACCCCCTGCCCACCGCCGACCCTGACGTGCCCTACTGGAACCAGCGCCTGGCCGAGGACGTGGACACCGACGTGCAGGGCCTGTACGGCGCCGCCTGGGTGGCGCTGGCCCTGACCAACGGCTGGGTGGCCTACGTGGGCGGCGGCGGCTACTACCAGGGCCTGAGAGTCCGCGACATCGGCAACGCCCTGGAGATAACGGGCACCGTCAAGTCCGGCGCCGTCGGATCCATCATGGCCACCCTGCCCACCACCCACAGGCCGACCTGGACCGCCCAGGCATTCGTCAACACCAGCGGCGGCGCCGGAACCCTGCATATCAACAACATCACAGGGGAAATCAGCTACCTGGCAGGGCCAGCCGCGCCCAGCTACCTGACCGTGAATGTGCGGATCCCTAAGAACTAGAGGAACCCCACAGGCCGGCACGAGCCCTGGTCAAAGCAAAAACCCCTAGATCACGCGGGTTTGGTTTTCAGCCCGTTGTATGGATCCAACAAACATCGACAGCCGTGGATCACCAGCTGGTGTTCGCGGGCTGTCGGAACCCCACCAAAGAGAGAGAGACAGGCAAGTGCCTACCAATGCTGTGCAAGAAGCGTTTCTGAAGTCCGCGCCAGGAAAGAGCTTCAACCCTGACAACGCCCACGGGCTGCAGTGCAAGGACGTGGCCGACGCCTACGCCCTGGCCATGTTCGGGGACTGGGTAAACACCATCCGACCGAACAACGCCGCCCAGGTGTTCGACGGCGCTAACCCTGCCTACTTCTTGAAGATCCGCAACAACCCAGCGGATCCCAACCAGCTGCCCCAGCGCGGCGACGTGATCGTGTGGGGCTGGTCCCCTGCCGTGCCCGAGGGCCACATAGCGCCGGTGCTGTCCGCCAACAAAACGACCGTCACCGTGGTGGACCAGGACGGATACAACCAGCGCCCGGCAGCCGTGCGCACCTATGGCTACACCCTGGCCAACGGCGCCCTGGTGGTGGGCTGGCTGCGCCCCAGGGTGAAGCAGGACGCCCGCCCCAAGCAGTGCATAGTCGAGCGCGGGGACACGCTCTACACCATCGCCAAGCAGTTCGGCGTCACCCTGCAGGCCCTGGTGGCTGCTAACAGGCAGATCACCAATATCAACGTGATCAAGCCGGGCCAGGTGCTGAACCTGCCATGAGGACCTACCGCGTAACTATCGGCTGGGGCTGCCTGGCCCTGGGCTGCGGCACCGCCCTGGTGGCTGGCTGGGTGATCCTGGCGGGCCTGGTGGCAGCTGCCACCGTAGTGGCCGAGATAGGAGCAGCAGCAGGTGCCCACTGACAAAATCACAGCAGCAGCTGGGGCTGCCGCCGTCGTCACCGTGCTGGCCTGGTGCCTGGAGCTGGCGGGCCTGAACATGCCGCCAGCTGTCCAGACCAGCGCTGCCGTGGCGCTGGTGGTCCTGGCTGGCTGGCTCAAAACCGAGCGGCACGCCCTGGCTGCCCTGGTGGCCAGGAAGCGGGGACGCCATGCCGGACACTGAGCAGGCAATCACCACAGGGGAGCTGTCCAGGGCTGTAGGGCTGATCCGTGGCGACATAGGCCAGCTGCGGATCGACGTAAACGCCAGGCCTGACTGGCAGGACATTAGGCGAGTCGAGGAAGGACTGCTGGCCAGGATCCAGGCCCTGGCTGCCCAGGCCGAGCTGAAGGACCAGCTGCAGGACAAGGCCCTGGCGGCGCTGGAGGACTGGCAGAAGTGGGCGCTGCGCCTGGGCGCCCCTGCCGTCGTGGCTGCCGTCGTTGGCATGGCAGCGAACGCCATACGCCTGGCTGGGACGTAGGACACACGCCGTTGTAGGAACCCCACAGGCCGGCACGCCTGGCCGCGGGAACAAAAACAGCTAGATCACGAGGGTTTGAAAAACAGGCCCTTGTATGGATCCGACAAAATACCCAACACGCGCAACTGGTGTTGCTTTCAGCCAGCCCTGAAAGCAACGCCAGTTGCCATAAACTGGCATCTTCGCCACCACCACCGAGGGGGGCGGCTACGAGTGAAAGAGCAAGATGAGCGACAGCAAGACGCCGGACAGCCAGCCCAGGCTGATCACCCCGGCAGACCTGATAGGGGGCGCAGAAGTCATGCGCCTGCTGGGGATCCAGCACCGGTCCACGCTAACCAGGCGGATCGAGTCGGGGACCATCCCCTACCTGGCGCAGCTGGACGGGCCGGGCGGTCCGTATGTGTTCGACCGCCAGGACATTCTGGCCCTGGCTGCCAGGAGTGCCCAGTGACCCAGGCGCCCTACTACATACGCAAGGACAGGGCAGCCGAGCTGCTGGACCTGAGCCAGCGGACGCTGAACCGCTACATAGCGGACGGCCAGCTGCCCGAGTACGAGCTGCCAGGCGGACAGAAACGCGTGAAGCACCACGAGGTCCTGGGCCTGCCCAGGCGCCGCCAGGAAGGCCAGCCACTGGGCCAGGTGGACGCGTGACTATCGAGGGCGCCACCTACTACCTGCGCCGTGGCAACGTGTCCATACCCAACAACACCGTCTATGACGAGCGCCTGAGCTACAACGCCCTGGGCGTGCTGGTGTTCCTGATGGGACGCCCGCCAGGGGCGCCTGCAGGGTATCGCCAACTGATCCGCCCAGGCGTGGGTGAGCGGGCAATCCTGGGCGCATTCAAGGAGCTGGTGGCAGCTGGCTACCGCATGCAGTTCCTGCGCCGCCAGCAGGTCAAGGAGACAGGCAAGTGGACCGTGGTAACTGACACCTACCTGTCCGAGGACCCGCTGACCCTGGACGAGTTCAAGGCGCACCATAAGGCGCTGACTGGCCAGGATCCCATCGAGGCCAAGGGGGCCGACTGGGAGACAGCAGGTAAGGCTACCCTTGCCAGCGATCACGCTGCCCACAGTTCCGCGCCCCACAAACGCCGGGCACAACCCCTAAAGGCGACCAACCCTAAACGGGGAATGACCAACGCGGGCGCACGAGCCGCTGCCGCTGCCGACGCTGGCGTGCTGCTGCACTGCCTGGGCTGCGACACCCAGGTGACCAGGCAGAACCTGGACCACCAGGGGCGCTGCGGCAGCTGCAGGACGACACAGGAACCACAGGCGGCGCCACAGGCGCCTGCCAGGGCTGTGGTGGACCAGGAACCCCAGGTGGATCCTGCCGAGGCGGCAGCAGCCAAGGCAGCCATGTTCCAGGCCAGCCTGGAGCGGCAGGCCAAACGCCTGGGCATCACCGTGGCCGAGTACGTGGCAATGCGCGAGCAGGCGGGCCAGCAGTCCCCTGCAGCGCTGGCACTGGGGATCCATAAAGGAAGTCGCTTCGCTCCGGCCATAGACCATGAGGGGGCCAACGCGTGAGTCCCTACGTCACCCCTGCCAGGAAGCGGGAAATAGCCCACAGCAGGCTGCAGGAAGCTGACAGGGTGCTGGAAGCCTACGAGCTGGCAGAAAAGCGGATCCTGGCCCTGCAGGACAAGCTGGGGCCAGGGCCACAGCTGCGGGCCAGGCTGGTCTACTGCAGGGACCAGCTGGCCAATGCCAGGGACAGGCAGGCCCTGGCCTGGCTGGAGTGGGAAGGGCTGGGCTGCAGTGCAGGATGAACTGTTTCACATAGAGCTGCCGACCAGGCCCGAGGCGGCAGGGCCTGCCAGGAAGAAGTGGGGCGGGCGGGCCAGCATCAACGCCAGGAAGATATGCAGGGCAATGCTGCCTGCAGGCTGCTGGCGCTGCGGCAGGATGATCACGCCCGATATGCCGGACAGCGCCTGGCACGCCGGGCACCTGGAGGACAGAGGCCAGGGCGGATCCGACAGCAGCAGTAACTACGCGCCCGAGTGCAGCGGCTGCAACACGTCAGCAGGCGGCAAGCTGGGCGCAGCAATCACCAACGGCACCAAGGTGTCCGTGGCCTACACGAAAGAGGTACTGAAGAAATGGTGGTAAGCGAAACCAGGACAATGGGCTGCACCAGCTGCCCACTGGTCTACAGCGGGAACAACCACGCCAAGGTGATAGCCCAGGCGGACAGGCACGAGCTGCGGCACCAGGGCCACCATATGGTCCTGGTCACCGACCAGGAGCTGGGCAAGTGAGCAAGGTCTACGGCTGGCAGCCAGCCAGCGGGGACTGGGCCAGCGCCTGCTGCTGTGACTGCCAGCGGCTGATGCGGCCAGCAGGGACCAGGGCAGGGGACTGGCCAGGGACAGTGGAGCATGTGGGCCAGGGCCGGTGCTACACCTGCAGGCGCCGCCACATCCAGGGCAGGGACAGGGTGGCAGCCATGCGCCAGGCTGTCGTTGCCTGGCTGAAGTCGAGGGGCCGGACACCAGGGCCTGACCACTTCGACTGGCCCGCCGAGGACCTGGAGCTGGCCGCATGAGTTTTTTCAAGAATCGGCCGGAAGCCCACGGTTCCCTACCGCTTCCTTTGCGCGCGTGCAGAGTGACAATGCCCCTACTTCCCAACCACCACAACGACAGGACAGCACAATGACCAACACAGAAACGCCCTGCAGGATCTGCCTGGGATCCGGCTGCAGCGCCTGCCAGGGATCCGGCCAGCTGCGCTGGACCTGCCAGAACTGCTTCAAGCAGTGGACCAGCCGCGCCAAAGCTGACGCCTGCTGCGCCCAGGTGCCGGGCCTGCCCACCACCATGACCAGGGACCAGCTGCTGGAAGTCTGCCGAGTCCTGGGCCTGGATCCAGACAGGACAGCCAGCATCACCCTGGACCCTGCAGGGGCCTGGCTGGAAGTCCGCGACGGCGACAGCTACGGCACCGTGAACCACTACATGCAGGTGGTGGCCGACCAGCCGCGCCCCAAGAGTGCGCACGAGCTGACGCCATTCGACAACCCCCTGGGCCTGTGCCTGGCCTGCAGCGGCACCGGCAACGTGGGCCAGGGCCACGGCAACTGTGCCCGCTGCGGCGGCAGGGGCCGGAAGTGACGCCCGAGGACGTGCAGCTGCCGCCAGCTGTGGCAGCTGTGGCCAGGGACCAGGGCCAGCCCCAGCAGCCACGGCGACGGCGCCCAGCTGCTGCCGCCCAGGCGCCCCACCAGGGCAGCGTGGCCGACCAGCTGGCCGCTGCCAGGGCAGCCCGCCCAGGGCAGGAAATCTAGGCGCATACTGAAACTGCAGGCCCCACCGTCCCCCACGGTGGGGCCTGTTTTGTAGGAACCCCACAGGCCGGCACGAGCCCTGGTCAAACCAAAATTGCCTAGATCCTGCGGGTTTGCGTCAGCCCGGTTTGTATGGATCCGACAGAATAGGTGCCATGACTGTTTTGACTGCCCAGGATCACGAGCTGGACGAGCTGCTGGCCGAGGCCCTGGACCAGGACGTGGACGCCCTGGAATGGTGGGACGCTCACATGGGCCTGGTGGACCTGGCCGCCCTGGCAGGCAGCGCCACGCCCGCCCACCGTTCGCCTGTGCCCGAGGACACCGACGTGTCCGAGGCCCACCACGGCGCCGCCATGCTGGGCCTGCCGCTGACGCCCCAGGGCATCCAGGTGGCGCTGCTGCTGCAGGCCAGGGACGCCCTGGGGCGCCCCCTGTACGACGACTGCACAATAGAAATTCCGCGCCGCGCCACCAAGACAACCAGCATCCAATGCACCCTGCTGGGCCGGTGCGAAAAGCGCCCAGGGTATCGCGTGATCCAGACAGCCCAGGACGGCACCAGGGCCAGTGCAGTGTTCATGGATATGGTGCGCACCCTGGAGATGCAGCAGCCTGACGAGGCCCAGCGGGACTGGGTGGTGTTCAAGTCCACAGGCAGGGAGTATCTGCAGTGGGCCAACGGCAGCCGCTGGTGGGTGGCGCCGCCCAAGGCGTCCAGCTATCGCGGCCTGGCCGCTGACGTGCTGTGGTTTGACGAGTCCGGCGAGCTGGACCCCGCCGAGTCCGAGGACCTTATGGCGGGCGCCCTGCCTGTCATGGATACCAGGCCGGACGGCCAGGTGATCAAGTCCGGCACCCCTGGCCTGGTCCGCGCCGGGAACTTTTGGGCCAGCCTGGAAGCAGCCAGGGAACGCCCGCACGAGCTGGGGATCCTGGACTACTGCGCCCTGGACCACGAGGTGCTGACGGCGCTACAGGCAGCGGATCCGCGCCTGTGGTTCCGCGTCCACCCTGGCCTGGCAGCGGGCCTGACCAGCCTAAAGACCATCCGTAAACGGTTCGCAACTATGGGCCTGGCCGAGTTCATCCGGGAATATCTGTGCGTCTGGCCTGCCGACAACACCAGGACAGCCCTGGACCTGGAGAAGTGGGCAGCCTGCGCCGTGGATCCGCTGGACGCCCCACCGCCTGGGCAGCAGTTCGCCCTGGGCTACGACGTGGCAATAGGCGGCGCCGCTGCCGCTATTGCTGCCGCCTGGTTCGACCAGGACAACCGCCCCCACGTCCAGCTAATGGCCTACGCCAGCAGGTCTGCCTGGGTGGTGGACGAGCTGGCCGCTGCCCACAGGAAGCACCCCAGGGTGAAGGTGGGCTATGACAGCATCGGGGAGAATATCGCCACTGCGCAGACGCTGGGCAGGATGCGGCGCTTCAATTCCAAGCGCCTGGTGCCCCTGCAGCTGCGCCATATCGGCGCCGCCACGGCCACCCTGTCCAACGCCACCGAGACAGGCCACCTGGCCCAGGCGCCCAGCAAGTCCCTGGACCTGGCAGTGCAGGCTGCAGTGTGGCGCCAGGCGGGCGGATCCAGGCTATTCGGGCGCCAGCACGGCAAGGACATAAGCGCCCTGCTGGCCTGCCTGCACGCCCTGGCTGCAGCTGCCGAGCTGAAGCGCCAGCGCGACGACGACGACGACGACGACGACAGCACAATCCTGGAGCCGCTGACCAGCTGACCAGGACACCCTGGGACACCCTGGGACAGGCGCCCAGGTAAGTTCCACCGCTGTAGTTTCCAGCGCGACAGGACGCCCTGGCAGGCCCTACTGTCTTGCTTCGTGGCCTGGTGGAGTAAAGCAGTTGAGCTGAAGCAGTGGAGCGAACAAACGTCTGGCATCCCCAGGTCCTACTGGGCTGGGGACAACGTGCTAAACGTCATCCAGGGCGTGCCCCTGGACGGCAGCCAGCCCGCCACCGTGAAGCAGGCGCTGCAGGTCCCCGCCGTATCCAGGGCTGTGGCGCTCAACAGCGTGGTAGCTGCTGGCAGCCCCTGGACCCACAGCCAGGACAGCGCCACCGACGTGCTGCCAGCGTGGCTGAACAAGACCTACGGCGTGGTGCCTGCCGGGCGGCGCCGGGCGGGCCTGGTCCAGGACATGCTGCTGCACAACCAGGCGCTGCTGGCAGTCGCCAGGGACGACCAGGGAATCGTGGACGCCCTGCACTGGCCTGTCGGAACCTACAAAATCAACGACAAGGGCCTGGTGGAAGTCCGCGACGAGCGCGGCGCCTGGGCAGCCCACAAGCGCCAGGCTGACTTCGTGTGGATCCCTGGCCTGCTGCCTATGTCGTTCATGGAGTACGCCGCCGAGTCCATCCACCAATACGCCAACCTGTGCCGGACCATCACCCAGCGCACCAAATCCCCAATCCCCCTGGTTGAACTGAAGGTCACCGAGGACTGGGACGGCACCAAGGCCGAGCTGCAGGCAGCCCAGCGGGCCTGGAACGTGGCCAGGGAAGCCGAGGGCGGCGCCACCGCCGTGACGCCCAAGGGCGTGGAAGTGATCATCCACCCAGGCGACGAGGACCGCGCCATGTTGATCGAGGCCCGAAACGCCATTCGTATCGACTTCGCCAACTACACCAACCTGAACGCCAGCATTGTGGACGGCGCCAGCGGCGCCAGCGACACCTACAGCAACACCCTGCAGGACGCCAACGAGTTCCTGCGCCTGTCCCTGGGCCTGTGGACGCTGCCCATCACCCAGCGCCTGAGCCAGGACGACGTGACGCCCGAGGGCCTGGAACTGACCTGGGACCACAGCAAGTTCGACCTGCAGGACGCCCAGGGCAACACCGGCCAGGCCACCACCACCACCCCCCTACCGATAGGACAGTGACCCCTTGACAATCCTGCAGATCACCGGCCAGCTGCTGGCCAGCCAGCCTGATGAGGACCTGGTGCTGAACTACGTTCTGCTGCCCTACGGCCAGGAAGGATCCACCAGCCTGGGCAAGCTGACGGCCAGCCACAGCACCCTGACGCTGCCTGCGGATCCGTCCACCGCTGGCGTGAACCTGGAGCATGACCCCAAGACGCCCGTGGGCCACTTCGCCAGCCTGGACGACCAGCCAGACAAGCTGCTGGCCAGTGTCCGGTTCCTGCCCACCACGGCAGGCCGGGACGCCTACACAGAGGCCAAGCTGAAGGCCCGCCCAGGAATCAGCGTGGAAGTGGCTAACCCTGTGATCCGCCAGGGCAAGCTGCTGGCAGGCGAGCTGACAGGCGCTGGCGTGTGCGTCCGCCCCGCCTACCCTGACGCCCTGCTGGTGGCAGCTGACCACGGCGACCTGGCCAGCCAGGCGCAGCAGGTGGCCGACGACGCCCAGGCAGTGGCCGACGCCCTGAAGCCCAACACCAACGACACCACCGAAAACAACCAGGAAGAGAACAACGTGAGCCGTCCAGCAGTCCAGGCAGCAGCACCTGCAGCCACCCACCTGACAGCATCCACCCAGGTGACCGAGGGCCAGCAGCAGCAGCTGCAGGCTGCGCCTGCCGAGGGCGGCGCCGTCCGCGCCCTGGCAGCCACCCTGCACGGCCTGTCCAGCATCACCAACCCCACGCTGATGGCAGCCAACCTGGACACCATCACCCAGGCCGACGTTTACGACAAGGCCACGGCGCCCCAGTACGTCGGGGAGCTGTGGAAAGGCAAGGACTACGCCCAGCGCTACGCGCCCCTGGTCACGCCTGCCGAGCTGACCAGCATGACTGTGACCGGCTGGGAATGGGTGACCGGCAAGACCCCCACCGTGGCCGACTGGGACCCCGCCTACTCCGGTGTCAAGCCCAACGAAACCATGAACGACATTCCGACCAATGAAGTCGAGGCTGTCCAGGTCCCCTACACCGCCAAGCGCCTGGCCGGTGGCCACCGTATCGACCGGATCCACACTGACCTGCCGACGCCTGGTTTTTGGGAGTCCTACCTGAAGGAGTCCACCAACGACTACGCCCGCAAGGTGGACGCCAAGGTGTCCGCCCACCTGCTGGCCAGCGGCACCACCAAGGTGGCAGCAGGCGACGACGCAGCCAGCGCCTGGTCCCGCCTGGTGTTCGCTGCCAGCTGGTGCCTGGACTACGCCGTGCCGACCTACGCCATTGTGGGCAATGACCTTTACCGCCAGCTGCTGAACACCACTGGCCTGGAAACGCTGGCCATGCTGAACGCCAGCCTGGGCCTGGAGGACGGCCAGCTGGCTAACTTCAAGATCGTGGGCGCCCCTATCTCTGACGCCAGCTACACCAACAAGGTGGTAGTGGGATCCGGCGCCGCCACCCACCTGCACCAGCTGCCTGGCGGGCCTGTCCGCGTGGACGGCGTGGAGGTCCAAAAGGGCGCCATGGACCACGGCGTGTTTGGTTACTACCTGCTGCGCACCGCCGACGCCCGAGGAATCATCGTTGCCTAGTGCTGGCTGACCTGGTGGCCCTGGCCCTGGTCCTGGCCCTGCTGGGCCTGGGCGCCTGGGCCACCTGGGTGCTGTGACCGGCGATAGAGAATCTTTGTAGGAACCCTACAGGCCGGCGACCTGGGCCCAGGCGCCGGCACTGATCCAAAAACCGCGAGAACTAGCGGAAGTAACACAACTTGACAACGGATCCCCTTGTATGGATCCACCAAAATGAGAGGACCGCCGAGTGTATATCAAAGCAATCCGCGACCTGCTGCGGGCCAAGACGACGACGGCAGCCGCTGCGGCTATCGGCGCCAGGACCGGCAGCGACCCCGCCACCATCACCGACGCCGAAATGCTGGCAGGCACCGTCACCAGCACGCGCCTGGTCACCCCGGCACTGATCAAGGGCTACGTGGCCAGGGCTGCCGCCACGGCGTCCAGGCCGACCACGGCGACTGTCGGTTACAGCATGTACGACACCACGCTGAATAAGCCCATCTGGCTGAAAACCGCGCCGTCCACCTGGGTGGACGCCACAGGCGTGACTGTCTAATGGCTGTCGTTGGCTGGCTGGACAGCCTGGACGTGGTGGACGACTGGGCCGACGCGCCCGAGGACGCCACCCTGGTGGGCCTGCTGGGCGCCGCGCATGAACTGCTGGTGGAGTACATCGGCGCCGACAACGTGCTGGATCCGCCACCAGGGCGCTACGAGCTGGCGCAGCTGTACCTAACCCAGCACTTGTGGGCCAGGAAGCAGCTGGGCGACGGCGACACTATGGGCGGGGAAGGCTTCGCCTTTAGCACCTATCCCCTGGTGATGGAAGCCAGGGGCCTGGTGCGCCCTAAGACCAGCCCGTTGGCCAAGCTGCTGTGACGCCCAGGGAAATTCTGGCTGCAGCAGTCCTGGCAGCCCAGCCCGAGTGGACCGTCAAGGACTACCCCTGGAAGCCCAAGCAGGTGGCCAAGGACCAGGCAGCCGTGGCTGTCTGGCGCTCCGACCTGGAGCTGGTCAACGCCCTGGAGCTGCGCCACACGCTGACAGTGAATCTGTACGTGTCCAGGACCGAGGGCGCCGACGCCGAGGCCGAGGCCGACGACGCCCTGGACGCCGTGCTGCTGGCTATCCAGGGCGTGCCTGGGCTGGCCTGGAGCCGCGCCGAGCGCCAGACATTCGACAACGTTTTTACAGGCTGGCAGATCACCGCCAGCGGAACATCGACCAACGTTTACCGCCAGGAAGTCCTGGCAGGAAGTAGCACCTAATGCCGCACACAATCCTGGAAATCAAAAACGCCAGCTTCAAGGCTGCCGTGGGCGCTGGAGTCCTGGCCGAGTTTGCCGACGCCGTGGAAAACGCCGCCCTGAACAGCACCAGCACCGCCAACACCTGGGCGCCCATCAACGGCGTCAACCAGCAGACAGCCAGCCCGCTGACGGAAACCATCGTGCTGAACATCGGCCAGGACCTGAAAACAGGTTCCCTGTGGTTGTTCCTGCGCAACAACCACGGACTGGCCGGGAAGATCGAGTTTTTCCCTGCAGGCGGCACCACGCCCAAGGTTGCCGCTGACGTGGTGTTCCAGGCGCCGGGCCAGGTGGGTGGCGCAGCTGGTGGCATCCCGACGTCGGGCGCCACGCTGCTGGTCAAGGGCCTGGCCACCATCACCCCGACACCGTAGCGCCATGCCAGTGCAGCCCAGCGTCAAGGCCCTGGCCGAGTTTCGCGGGGCTGCACTGGCCCTGAAGGCAGCGCCCAGGGAAATACGCAACGACATAAACCGGACTGTCCGCGCCGAGGGGAACGCCTGGTGGAAGGAAGCCATAGCGGCCAGGGCGTCCAGCAAAATGGACCGCCTGGTGCTGGTCAAGGGCGCCAGGATCCAGCCAGGGAACCCTGCCAGGGCAGTAGCTGCCAGCAGCAGGCGCCCCCTGGCGGACGGCCTGGTGCCGGACACCGACGCCAGGGCCTGGGAATTTGGCACCACCGAACCACAGCACCAGGACACCTACACCAGGAAGGCGCCCAGGACGGGCCAGCGGCACCAGGTCACGCGCCACGTCAAGCGGCAGCTGCCCAGGGCCACCAATCGCGGGCGTGTGGTCTATCCCGCCTGGTCCGACGTGGCGCCGCGCCTGGTGGCCATGTGGGTGCAGATCATCGTGCGGAAAATTTACGAGTCCATAGACAGGAAGTAAGCCCACAGTGGCCATAAAAATCGAGTTCCTAAGCGACACCAAGGACCTGGTGCGTGGCGTGGACACCATCGGGGACAAGCTGGGCGACGCCGCCGACGACCTGGACGACCTGGGCCGGGCCGGGGAGAAGTCCGCCGAGCGGATCCAGGACGGGTTCAAGGACGCCAGCAAGGCCCTGGACGGCGCCGGGGACGACGCCAAGACCTTTGAGCAGCGGGCAGCCAGGGCGTTCAAGGCTGTGGCCGACGACGCGAAAAAGTCCGGCGACGACGTAGGCGACAGCCAGCGAAAGGGCCTGGACAAGGCAGGGGACGGCCTAAACGAGTTCAAAGAGTCCGCCGACTCCAACGCCAAGGAGGTGGCGGCCAGTTTCGATGGTTCCGCGCAGTCCATCGCTGACGGTTTCCAGGGAGTGGCGGCTGAGGCGTTCGCCGGTTTCGGGCCTGCGGGCATGGCTGCTGGCCTGGCCCTGGCCGCTGGCCTGGGTATCGCCCAGGCAGCGCTGCAGGGCAACGCTGACAAGGCCAACGAGCTGGGCGAGCAGGTCACCGACCTGGCCGGGAAGATCCGCGAGGCAGGCGGGGACCTGTCAGCCGTGGACTTCAACGCCAGCATGGAGGAATGGGGCCTGGGGATCCAGGACACCAAAGAATGGTTTGAGCTATTCCAGGACAAGGCCAAAACCGGGCTGGAAGTGATCCAGGAACGGGCCGACGCTGCGGGCGTGTCCTGGGTGGACGCGTTCAAGGGCACCAAGGGCACCACCGAGGACGCCAGGGCGGCGCTGGAATCAGTGGACAGGGAGCTGCAGCGCGTCAAGGAATCGTCAGAGGTCTACTACGACCACCTAACGGGCGTGCCCATGACCAACCCTGCCGACGACGCCAAAATCAAGGCCCTGGAGGAACTGAAAAGCGGCTACCAGGAGAACATCGACACCCAGGCCAGGGCAGCAGACCAGGCGGCAGCGCTGGAAGCTGCAGGGATCAAAACCACGGCAGCTATCGAGGCCGAGGAACAGGCCCTGGAGGACGCCAACGACGATCTGACCACCCACGCCGACAAGCTGGCCGAGGCGTCGGGCGCCGCCCTGGACCTGGACAGCCAGACGCTGGCCTACAAGGACACCCTGAAGCAGGCCACCGACGACATAGCAGCCAACGGCAAGAACATCGACGAGAACACCGCTGCAGGCAAGGCCAACAAGGAAACGCTTATTGACCTGGCCAAGGAATCCCTGGCCCTGGAGTCTGCGCAGATCAAGGCGGGCGGATCCACCGCCGACGTGACCAAGAAAACCCAGGCAGCGCGTGACGCGTTCGTGCAGGCAGGCGAAAAAGCGGGCTACACCAGGACCCAGGCCGAGGCCCTGGCCACCAAGTATGGGCTGGTGCCCAAAAACGTAGATACCAAGGTCCGCGCCCACGGCGTGGAGGAAGCCAGGCGCTGGCCTGACACCATCCCCAGCCACAAAAACGTGTCCGTCAACGTCAACGTAGGAGACAACGCCGTGGCCAGGACCATCGAGGGAATGAACGGCAAGCCCGTTTACGTCAACGTCGTGCCCAAGGGCGGCGGCTGGGGGATCACTGACTGATGGCTACCACAATCACCGCCGAGGCCCTGCCCGAGCTGGCCCAGGTCCGGCTGACCATCACCACCGACACCGCCCTGGTGTCCCTGGTCCGCGCCGACGCCAACGGCACCGCCACGGTGCGCACCAGGGGCGACGACGTGCTGGGGATCATCCCGCCAGCTGGCACCAACATCGTGACCCTGGACTACGAGGCCAGCCAGGGCACCGTGATCTACACCGCCACCGACACGGCAGGCGCAGCCCACCAGGCCAGCGTGCAGTTCGTGCTGCTGCAGCCCTGGATCTTTGTGCCTGTCATGCCCAACTACTCGACAGCCCTGCAGACAGTGACCGGCTACAACGCCCAGGTCCCTGGCCGGTCCACCGTCCACGAGCCGCTGGGCAAGACCAGCCCCACCGTGGTGGTCCGGGCTATGGCCACCAAGCGCGGCACCCTGGGCCTGTGGGCCGGAACCCACGAGGCTGCCCAGGGGATCCTGGACACCCTGAGCCGGGGAGAAGTGCTGATGCTTCGCCAGGCCGAGCACCGAGGCATGGATATGTACTTCATTGCCCTGGACGCCGACCTGGACGCCCTGACAGTGGCAGGCGCCGAAACACTGTGGGGCGTGTCTGTCCGCTACGTCCAGGTGTCCAGGCCCATCGGCAACCTGGCCACAGCCCTGGGCTGGGACTTCACCACCGTGGCAGCCAGCGCTGGCAGCTTCGCTGAGCTGCGCACCAGGTACGCCACATTCGAGGACCTACGACTGAATGAGACAACGCCATGACCGACATAACCGCGCCCTACGACGCCCAGGCCCTGGAGACGATTAGGACCAGCCACAGGCAGCGCGTGACGGCCACGTTTTACCCCAAGGTGGGCGACCCCCTGGAACTGGTGGTCAACGACGGCAACGTAACCCTGTCCGAGGCGTGGAGTCCCCACGCCCAGGTGTCCCTGTCCTGTGCTGGCGGGCTGTCCGCTGCGCAGCTGGCCAGCCTGGATCCGCGCCAGGCGCCCAAGGTGGAAGTCCACGCAGGCTACGTCTACCCAGGCGGCGCCGACGACGTGCAGCTGCTGACCACTGCCGTGCTGGCGGAACGCCGCGTGGTCCAGCCAGGGGACAACCTGGAGCTGGAAGCCAACAGCGCCGAAATGCTGGCCCAGGACGTGATCTGGTTGGAAGCCACACAGACCAGGAGCTACCCAGGCGTGGCCGAGGCTATCGACGCCCTGCTGGACTATGCGGGCGCCGGGACGCTGAACCTGTACCACGATATGGGCAAGGCTTACAGGTCCGACCTGACCAGCGCCGTGGAACTGGAGCGCGGCGCCAGCGTGTGGGAGATCATCTACCACCTGGCATCACAGGCCGACCGCTGGCTACGCGTCGGGCCGGACGGCACCTGGCACTGCACGGCCAGGGCCACCAAGGCGTCCACCACCAGCGTTTACCTGGCCACCAGCGGGCCTGGATCCATCGTGACCAGGGCCGACGACGTGCTGAGCCGGAACGGGTACTACAGCGCCGCCATGATCACCTACAGCTGGAAGAACAGCAGTGGCGTGGAGCAGCTGATCACCGGCACCTGGGCGCC
>Ga0307408_100001820_pt1 | contig 15531 bp, 16 predicted proteins | sample 322Cmetagenome_FD_202116 | JGI IMG/M metagenome (GOLD analysis project Ga0307408, IMG submission 202116) | Maize rhizosphere microbial communities from greenhouse at UC Davis, California, United States - 322HYB-C-3 | ecosystem: Host-associated > Plants > Roots > Rhizosphere > Soil | place...
GTTCGACTCGATCCTCAAGTACAACCCTGAACTGACTGCCGATGACCTGAACGACATCGATAAGGCCCGCGCCATTGCCAAGAAGGCCGGCGCCAAGGTGCTTGGCTTCGAGGGCCTGGGCAAGTTGCAAGTGATGATTTTCGAGGAACTGGTCGAGCACAAGCTGGAGCAGCCGCACTTCATCACCCAGTACCCGTTCGAAGTGTCGCCGCTGGCCCGTCGCAACGACGAAAACCCAAGCGTGACCGATCGCTTCGAGCTGTTCATCGGTGGTCGTGAAATCGCCAACGCCTATTCCGAGCTCAATGACGCGGAAGACCAGGCCGAGCGCTTCATGGCCCAAGTGGCCGACAAGGACGCAGGCGACGATGAAGCCATGCACTACGACGCCGATTTCGTGCGCGCCCTCGAGTACGGCATGCCGCCCACAGCCGGCGAAGGCATCGGCATCGATCGCCTGGTGATGTTGTTGACCAACTCACCGTCGATCCGCGATGTCATCCTTTTCCCGCACATGCGGCCCCAAGCGTAAATGCTTCAATTAAAAAGCCGCCTCGATGGGCGGCTTTTTATTGCCTGTCTGGTACAAACGTATCAATTGGTTACTTCTGAAATAGCGAGGAAAGACCTGTCGTGAATCGTGCAATGGCTCCAGAAGGTGCAGCAGGCGTCGCCACTGCTGTCGCTGAAAGTGTTCAGTACCAAGGCCGCAAGGCCAGCCGACAGGGCAGTGAACAGCGCCGCCAGGACATTCTCGACGCGGCCATGCGCATTGTCGTGCGCGATGGCGTGCGGGCCGTGCGACACCGCGCGGTAGCCGCCGAAGCGGGCGTGCCGCTGTCTGCCACCACTTACTACTTCAAGGATATCGATGACCTGCTCACCGATACTTTCGCCCAGTACGTGGAGCGCAGCGCGGCGTTCATGGCCAAGCTGTGGACCAACAACGAAGGGCTGCTACGCGAGATGGTCGCCTACGGGGACGGCAGCGCCGAGTCACGCTCGCAACTGGCCGACGACATTGCGCGGATGACAGCCGACTACGTTCAGCATCAATTGCACAGTCGTCGCGACTACTTGATGGCCGAACAGGCTTTCCGCCAGGAAGCGCTGCTCAACCCGCGCCTGGCGGAGTTGGTACGCTCCCACCAGCAAATCCTGTTGCACGGCACGTGTCAGTTTTTCCAGGTCCTGGGCTCGCGCGAGCCGCAACAGGATGCCAAAGTGTTGACGGCGATTATCGGACGGATGGAATATCAGGGCTTGCTCAATGGCGCCGAGCCGGTAGCCGAAGAGGACATGCTCGGCATCCTGACCCGTTATATGCACTTGGTACTGGCGTCGGTGTAACCCTTTTCGGGTTAGAACAGTCCCTTTGGCGGGGGGATAGATCCCCTCGCCAAAGGACAAGGCGCCTGCCATAGGGAGTTTCAAATGAAAGCCTGGCCCGCCATTGTACTGGCCGTGTCGTTGCTGCTGCTCAGTGGTTGCCTGGTGTCCTTCAAGGCGCCATTGCCTGAAAGTGAAGCCGCGCCCAAGGGCCTGCTTGGCCAATGGACCAGCACCAATGCCTGGGGTGAACCGTTGAACCTGGAGCTGTCGGAAGTCGGCAAGCACCGCTACCAGGCCGTCAGCTACTTCAGGGCCAAGCCCCAGGAACGCGAAGCCATCCCTGTGACGGTGTCCCGGCACGGCAGCCGTTGGTACCTGTCGGCGAAGGTGCCGGCCCGGTTCGGCGGACATTTCGTCATCGCCGGTTTCGAACTGACCGACAAGCAGGAACTGGTGGTCTACAACCTGGACATGGAACAGATCAACCAGGCCATCGGCCAGAAGCTGCTCAGTGGCCAGCCGAACCCGAGCGAAGAGGGCGACGGCGTGTTGGTGGACAGCGACATGCGCAAGGTTTTCAGCTACCTCGACGACCCGGCCAATTCCGATGTGTTCTCGGAGGCCGTGCGCTACCAGCGATTGGCCAAATCCCAATAAACTGCATCAAGCGGACGTTTTTTCACAGGAGTTCCGGGTGGACGATTACCAGCAGACGATACGCACCTTGTCCGATCGCATTGTGCTGGCGCAGACGCCGATTCGCATTCTCGACGCGGTGAAGTGGGATGAGAACATCCGTAAGGGTTTTCTCAAGGCCAAGGGCAAGGAAATGCCGGCGGTGGACCGCGATTATTACCTCAACCGACCGCTGTCGTTCGACTCCAGCAAGGTAAAGCTTGAATTCCAGAACATCGAGCGCGACATCACCCGCCAACTGGGGCAATTCAACCCGGTTGGCCAGATCATGCGCCGCATGTGCAAGGAATACCGCATGGTGGTGCGCATGCTCGAAGCGCGTGGCACCGAGGATTTCGGGCTGATCTCCCAAGAGCTGTATGGCGCCGCATCCGACGCCTTCCACGCCGGCGACCCGACCCTGGCCGACCTGGGCCTGATGCTGTCCGATTACCTGAACAATATCGATGGCCGCGGGGACCTCAAGGACGAGCCCAAGGTCCTCAGCGCCAAGGAAGCCGTCAGCCTGCTGCAACACCGCCTCAACCGGGTGTTCGGCGAGGCCGAGGAAACCATCCGGGTGTTCGAGTCCGACGGCATCGTGGCCGACGCGGCGGCGGGCGCCGACTACATCAAGATCCGTACCGACGCGATGTTCAACGAGCGCGACGTGCGGGCGCTGGAGGTCCACGAAGGGCTGGTGCACGTCGGCACCACGCTCAACGGCCTGAACCAGCCGATCTGCACTTTCCTGTCCAAGGGCCCGCCCTCCTCGACGGTGACCCAGGAAGGCCTGGCGATCCTCATGGAAATCATCACCTTTGCCTCCTACCCGAGTCGCCTGCGCAAGCTCACCAACCGAACCCGGGCGATTCATATGGTGGAAGAGGGCGCCGATTTCCTCCAGGTCTACGATTTCTTCCGTGAGCAGGGCTTTGAAATGGCCGAAAGCTACGGCAACGCCAGCCGGGTTTTCCGTGGCTCGGTGCCCACCGGGCTGCCATTCACCAAAGACTTGTCCTACCTCAAGGGCTTCATCATGGTTTACAACTACATTCAGCTGGCCGTGCGCAAGGGCAAGCTGGAACAGGTGCCGCTGTTGTTCTGCGGCAAGACCACCCTGGAGGACATGCGCACATTGCGCCAGTTGGTGGATGAAGGCCTGGTCGTGCCACCCAAATACCTGCCCGAGCAATTTCGCGACATGAACGCCTTGTCGGCCTGGATGTGTTTCTCCAACTTCCTGAACCACCTGAGCCTGGATCGGATCGAAGCGGATTATTCGAATATTCTTTGACGACGCCACCCATCCCCTGTGGAGCGAGCAAGCTGGCTCCACAATGGGTTGTGTATAACCTCTGGTTTTCTACGAGGCTTCACCGGATGCGAACCCTCGGCATCATCTGCCTGCTGCTGGCCCTGACCGGCTGCAGCTCCGTGCTGTTCTACCCCGAACGCGGCCTGCCCTTTACGCCGGAGCGTGCCAGGCTCGAATACCGCGACGTCACCCTGACCACCGCTGACGGCTTGAAACTGCGGGGCTGGTGGCTGCCGGTGAAGCCGGGCGTGGAGGTCAAGGGCACGGTGCTGCATCTGCACGGCAACGGCGGCAACCTGGCCTGGCACCTCGGCGGGAGCTGGTGGTTGCCGGAGCAGGGCTATCAAGTCTTGATGGTCGATTATCGCGGCTATGGCGTTTCCGAAGGCGAGCCGAGCCTGCCGGCGATTTACCAGGACATCGACGCCGCGTTCAACTGGCTCGACCAGGCGCCCGAAGTCCGGGGCAAGCCGTTGGTGCTGCTCGGTCAGAGCCTGGGTGGCGCGCTGGCGGTGCATTACCTGGTCGAGCACCCGCAGCGCCAACGGCAGCTCAAGGCACTGGTGCTCGACGGCGTGCCCGCCAGTTATCGCGATGTAGGGCGTTTTGCCTTGGGCACGTCATGGCTGACCTGGGCGTTCCAGGTACCGCTGTCGTGGCTGGTGCCGGACGGCGACAGCGCCATCGGCTCGATCGCACAATTGACCGGCGTGCCGAAACTGATCTACCACAGCCTCGACGACCCGATCGTGCCCCTTTCCAATGGCATCCGCTTGTATCAAGCTGCGCCGCCGCCCCGCGTGTTGCAACTGACCCGCGGCGGGCATGTGCAGACCTTCGCCGACCCGACCTGGCGAACCGTGATGCTGCGCTACCTCGACGACCCCCTGCACTTCGACGGCCTTCGCCGCCTGGGCGAGGTGCCGAATTATCCACAATCATCCGCTGAATCTTCAGAGAACCCGCAATGAGCGAAGAACGTAACGCCATCCCCCTGATCATCACTGGTATCTGCAGTATCCTCGGCACTGTCGCGGTGCTCTGGTACTACGGCTACCTGCATTTCGCCAAGCCCGAGGATGCGTTGCTGCTCAACGAATTCACCATGCTCAAGACCGTGCCGGGCGAGGACTACAAAGTCGCCCTGGAACCGGCGCCGCAGGTCGCGCAATGCATCGATGGCGTGCTGGTGCTGTTCGACACCGAGCAGAAAGGCCTGACCGGCGTGCTGATCAACGAGAAGAAGCGTGCAGTGCGGTGCATGGGGCAGGAGACACCGCAGAAGCTTCAGCCATAATCAATCCATTCCATCGTGGGCGCGAGCAGCCTCGCCCCCACAAGGAATGGGTATAGCCAGATATATTCGGCCACGAAAAAGCCCCGCCTGATTGAAGCCAGGCGGGGCTTTTGCATTGCACTCAGCCGATCAATTGGCGCTCATGGTCGAGCGCGGGGCGACGGGCTGGTTGTCGTTGGAGATGGTGACTTCCACGCGACGGTTCATGGCGCGGCCCGAGACGCTGGTGTTGTCGGCGACCGGGAATTCCTTGCCGTAACCCTGGGTCACGATGCGGGCCGGATCGACGCCCATTTTCACCAGGGCGGTGCGCACGGAGCTGGCGCGGCGCTCGGACAGCGACTGATTGTAGGAATCCGAACCGGTGCTGTCGGTATAGCCTTCGATGATCACCTTGCGGTCAGGGTTTTCCTGGAGGAACTGCGCAAGCTTGCTCACGTTGGTCATGCCACTGGCACGCAGGTCGGACTTGTTGGTGGCAAACAGCACGTCGCCGAAAGTCACCAGCGTACCGCGCTCGGTCTGCTTGGCGTTGAGGCTGTCCTGCAACTGCTTGATCTGAGCGTTGCGCGCTTCGAGCAGGGCACGGGCGCGTTCGTCACCGGCGTTTTTCAGCTCGGCTTCGGCGTTGCGCAGGGCAATGGTCTGCTTGGCCACTTCAACGCGCTGGTTGGTCAGGTAAGCCAGTTGGTCAACCTTGGCTTCGTCCTCGTTATCCAGGTAGGCCTTGTCGGCCTTGGCCAGGAAATCGGCGGCGTCCTTGGTTTCCAGGGCCGCGACCTTGGTGGCGGCTGGATCGGCCTGCAAACCGTTGTAGTTGGTGCGGGCCTGTTCCAGGTTGGCGTTCGGATCATGGGAGCAAGCGGCCAGGGCTACGCAGGCGGCAAGCAGGGCGGGCATCATGAAATGTTTGTGCGTCATAGTCTGTCGTCCTTTTATCGATGAGAAGTACGTCGTGGCTGGAACCGGGTCACTGGACCTTGTTCATGCCTTCCTGACGCAGTTCCTGAACCCCTTTCTGGGAGTCCTTGAGGGCCTGTTCGGCCTTGGCGGCCTGGGCCTTGCGCTCGGCGACGCGGGCATCCCATTCAGCCTGTTCGGCCAGACGCTTGGCCTCTTCATAATTCTCGTCGTGCATGGCGATTTCGGCTTGCTTGAGTTTGTCCTGGGCCGATTTCATTTCCACCGCGGCAAACTCGGTGCCGCCGGCGCTGACCGCGCTGTTGACCGCCGATTGCGTGACCGCGTATTGCTCCGAAGGTGGATTGCCGGCACAACCGGCCAGGATGAAGCTGCTACCGATCGCCAGGGCAGCCAACTTCAGGCCGCGCAGGCCGGTGGATGAGGGTTTGGCAGTGCAGGTATTCATAGGCTTCAACTCCATTGGAAAACTCCTGAAAAAAAACACCATTCCATACTGGGACCGAAGCCGTGACGTCTGTTTTGGCGCTGGCGCCAGGGCGCGTTTATTTAAACGGCCGTTCCAGTATGGTTACTCGGTGTGACCCGAGGCTTTTTTCAAAAGTTCAGGCGAGGGTGGCCATTAGCCAAAAGAAATACTGACTGCTTGGTCAGGTGCAGAAAAGCTGAACTTTCAAGGCGCGCAGCGGTATTCCAGCGCGGCTGGAACAGGCTACGCGCTGGAAGTTTGCACCCGGGAAAGGACGGCGATCAGTGTTTGGATTTGTCGCCGTGGGAGGAAAGTTCGCGCAAATGCCGGCGCGACAATGCGAGGAATCGCGGGGTCGGACCCACGTCTTCGTATAGCGGATCACCTTCTTCATCGGTCGACACGACTTGCGATCCCTTGACGTACGGGAAGCTGGCTTCCAGTTCTTCCAACGCCGCGCCGATCAGCTCCCCGAGCAGTTCTTCGGGCTGGCGCTTGGGGTACATGTCGCAAATGGCCGCCAGGCGCGCCGCGGCCTCGACGTCGAGATGAATCGTGTAGCCGGTCTGGGTCAGGCGTCCCTTGGCGTTTTCTTCCCAATGCTGGGCAAGCTCACGGATTTTCATGATGACCTCAATAGTCCTGCTTTTGGCAGGCGCGATAGTGACAAGCCGTCGTGTGGCTTATCCATGAGACTAGCTTTGTCCGACAAGGTTTAAAGTCCCTTCGTCGCTTGTCATTAACGACTGGCATCGGCACTCTCTTCTACAAAGCTGTCCGGACCTTTTTGCTGGAGAACTGCTGATGACCGATATCGATGCCCGCTTGCGCGAGGACGTCCACCTGCTCGGCGAACTGCTGGGCAACACCATTCGCGACCAGTACGGGGACACCTTTCTCGACAAGATCGAACAGATCCGCAAGGGCGCCAAGGCGGACCGACGTGGTTCCATGGACGCCGAACTGAGCGCCAGCCTCAATCAGTTGAGCGAGGAGGAACTGCTGCCGGTGGCGCGGGCGTTCAACCAGTTCTTGAACCTGGCCAACATCGCCGAGCAATACCAGTTGATTCATCGGCGCGAAGAATCCAAGCCCGCGCCCTTCGAAGCAAGGGTGCTGCCCGAGCTGCTGGCACGCTTGCGCGCCGAAGGCCACAGCGCCGAATCGCTGGCCCGCCAATTGGGGCGGCTGGATATCGAATTGGTCCTCACGGCCCACCCCACCGAAGTGGCCCGGCGCACACTGATCCAGAAATACGATGCCATCGCCGCGCAGTTGGCGGCCCAGGATCACCGCGACCTCACCAGTGCCGAGCGTTCTCAGATCCACCAGCGCTTGCAGAGATTGATCGCCGAAGCCTGGCACACCGAAGAAATTCGCCGCACCCGGCCAACGCCCGTGGACGAGGCCAAGTGGGGCTTTGCGGTGATCGAGCATTCGCTGTGGCACGCCATCCCCAATTACCTGCGCAAGGCCGACCAGGCCCTGCATGCCGCCACCGGGCTGCGCCTGCCGCTGGAGGCCGCGCCGATCCGCTTTGCCTCGTGGATGGGCGGCGATCGCGACGGCAATCCGAACGTCACTGCCGCGGTCACCCGTGAGGTGCTGTTGCTGGCCCGTTGGATGGCGGCGGACCTCTATCTTCGCGACGTCGATCACCTGGCCGCCGACCTGTCCATGCAGAACGCCAGCGCGGCCTTGCGCGCCCAGGCCGGCGACAGCGCCGAACCCTATCGCGCGGTGCTCAAGCAATTGCGTGAGCGCCTGCGGGCCACCCGCAACTGGGCCCAGGCCTCCCTGAAAGCCAGCACGCCGGCTTCTGCCGAGGTGTTGCAGAACAACCGTGAACTGCTTGATCCATTGGAGCTGTGCTACCAGTCCTTGCACGAATGCGGCATGGGTGTGATTGCCGACGGGCCGCTGCTCGATTGCCTGCGCCGCGCGGTGACGTTCGGTCTGTTCCTCGTGCGTCTAGATGTGCGCCAGGATTCGACGCGCCACACCATGGCAATGACCGAAATCACCGATTACCTCGGGCTGGGCCGCTACGAAGACTGGAACGAAGAGCAGCGCATCGGTTTCCTGCTGGATGAGCTGAATAACCGCCGTCCCTTGTTGCCGCCACATTTCAAGCCGTCGGCCGATACCGCCGAAGTCCTGGCGACCTGCCGGGAAGTTGCAGCGGCACCGGCGGCGTCCCTGGGCTCCTACGTGATTTCCATGGCCGGCGCGGCTTCCGATGTGCTGGCGGTGCAGCTGCTGCTCAAGGAGGCTGGCGTGCTGCGGCCGATGCGGGTGGTGCCGCTGTTCGAAACCCTTGCCGACCTGGACAACGCCGGGCCGGTGATGGAGCGCCTGTTGTCGCTGCCGGGCTATCGCTCGCGCCTGCAAGGGCCTCAGGAGGTGATGATCGGGTATTCCGACTCGGCCAAGGACGCGGGGACCACGGCGGCGGCCTGGGCGCAATATCGGGCCCAGGAACGACTGGTGGACATCTGCCGCGAGCAGCAAGTCGAACTGCTGCTGTTCCATGGTCGCGGTGGCACGGTGGGCCGTGGCGGCGGCCCGGCCCACGCGGCGATCTTGTCGCAGCCGCCGGGTTCGGTAGCGGGACGGTTCCGCACCACTGAACAAGGCGAAATGATTCGTTTCAAATTTGGTCTGCCGGACATCGCCGAACAGAACCTCAATCTTTACCTCGCTGCGGTGCTGGAGGCGACCCTGTTGCCACCGCCGCCGCCTACGCCAGAATGGCGGCACCTGATGGACGAACTCGCTGCCGACGGTGTCCGTGCCTACCGCGCCGTGGTTCGGGAAAATCCCCAATTCGTCGAGTATTTCCGCCAGTCCACGCCGGAGCAGGAGTTGGGCAGGCTGCCCCTGGGCAGTCGGCCGGCCAAGCGCCGTGCCGGGGGAATCGAGAGCTTGCGGGCGATTCCATGGATCTTCGGCTGGACCCAGACTCGCCTGATGCTGCCTGCCTGGCTGGGTTGGGAAACCGCCCTGGGCAAGGCGCTGGAGCGCGGCGAGGGTGAGTTGCTGGGGCAGATGCGCGAGCAATGGCCATTCTTCCGCACCCGCATCGATATGCTGGAGATGGTGCTGGCCAAGGCCGACGCCGACATCGCGTTGTCCTACGATGAGCGTCTGGTTGAACCTGCGTTGCTGCCGTTGGGCGAGCATTTACGCGACCTATTGTCGCAGGCTTGCTCGGTGGTCCTGGGGTTGACTGGCCAGTCGCAACTACTGGCACATAGCCCAGATACCTTGGAATTCATTCGCCTGCGCAACACTTACCTGGACCCGCTGCACCTGTTGCAGGCCGAACTGCTGGCACGTTCGCGGCAGCAGGATGTTGCCCAGGGCAGCCCCGTGGAACAGGCGTTGCTGGTGTCTGTAGCCGGGATCGCCGCCGGTTTGCGCAACACCGGCTGACGTCGGGTCGCTGCCTGAAACCGCTCGCCCGGCTCGTCCGGGCGTAGCCATTTGCGGGGAAGGGCAGGTCGACCAGGCGACAGTTTGTTGCCCGGTTGCGACTCTCGCCACCTCGTACGAAGGTCGCGTCCGACGCGGGTTCCTCCGACTTTCGGCGGCTTGTGTGGGTCGGGCCTGCTGTGTATCTTGATCAGCCTTTGGCCGTTTGGGCGGTCACGATCCAGTTTTCCGAGATTGGCCCCACGAGGCGAATCCGAGCGTTTACATAAAAAAATTGAGGAGCACATCGATGCGCGTCATTCTGCTGGGAGCTCCCGGGGCCGGTAAAGGTACTCAGGCAAAGTTCATCACCGAGAAATTCGGTATCCCGCAAATCTCCACCGGCGACATGCTGCGTGCCGCAGTCAAGGCTGGCACCCCATTGGGCGTTCAAGCCAAGAGCATCATGGATGCCGGCGGCCTGGTGTCGGATGACCTGATCATCGCCCTGGTCAAGGATCGTATCGCTCAACCGGACTGCGCCAATGGCTTCTTGTTCGACGGTTTCCCGCGCACCATTCCCCAGGCTGAAGCCCTGGTGACTGCCGGAGTGGAGCTCGATCACGTGGTCGAAATCGCGGTAGATGACGAAGAAATCGTCCAGCGAATTGCCGGCCGTCGCGTTCACGAAGCGTCCGGTCGTGTCTATCACACCGTCTACAACCCGCCAAAAGTCGCCGGCAAGGACGACGTGACGGGCGACGAGCTGGTGCAGCGCAAGGACGACACCGAAGAAACCGTGCGTCATCGCCTGTCGGTCTACCATTCCCAGACCAAGCCGCTGGTGGACTTCTACCAGAAGCTGTCCGCTGCCCAGGGCAAGCCGAAGTACAGCCACATCCCGGGCGTTGGCTCGGTCGATGCGATCACCGGCAAGGTGCTTGAAGCGCTGAGCTGAAAAGTCTGATCAGTTGCATCGACGACGGCCCGCTTGCGGGCCGTAGTTGTTTATACTGGCGCACTTTTTCCCCACCTGATTTACGGACACATCGATGAGCACCTTGCTGGCCCTGGACACCGCGACCGAAGCTTGCTCCGTTGCCTTGCTGCACGACGGCAAGGTCTCGAGCCATTACGAGGTGATCCCGCGCCTGCACGCGCAGAAGTTGTTGCCAATGATCCAGCAGTTGTTAAGCGACGCCGGGACGACCTTGCAAGCGGTTGACGCAATTGCCTTTGGCCGTGGGCCCGGGGCGTTCACCGGCGTGCGGATCGCCATTGGCGTCGTGCAGGGCCTGGCCTTTGCCCTGGAACGTCCGGTATTGCCGGTGTCGAACCTGGCGGTGCTGGCCCAGCGTGCCTTGCGCGAACACGGCGCGCGCCAGGTGGCGGCTGCCATTGATGCACGCATGGACGAGGTGTACTGGGGCTGTTACCGCGAAACCGATGGCGAGATGCGCCTGGTGGGCCGGGAAGCAGTATTGCCACCCGAGTCGGCGGCATTGCCGGATGAGGCGAGTGGTGATTGGTTCGGCGCCGGTACCGGGTGGGGCTATGGCGAGCGGATCGGCGCCTGCGTTGGCGGCCAGGACGCGTCGATGCTGCCCCATGCCGAAGACCTGCTGGCGCTGGCACGCTTCGCTTGGGAGCGCGGCGAGGCCATTGCGGCCGATGAGGCGCAGCCGGTTTACCTGCGGGACAGGGTCGCCACGCCCAAGTCCGAGCGCTAAACAAGCATTACCCCATCCAAAGGCGAGCGCAGTTGTGGCGAGGGGATTTATCCCCGCCCGAGTGCGCAGCACTCGTCAAGTGTGTGGCTGACAAAACAATGTCGGGGGCGCTGCGCGCCCAGCGGGGATAAATCCCCTCGCCACGAGGCATTCTTCAGCCCCTGGACTTCCAGCCAAAAAGTCATTGCCCGATCCAAAAGTCACACCCAACCTTGCCAGTCGTCACTTTTTCAGCCTGTTTTTAAACCTTTTTGACTTTATGTGTTCTAGTTATCACTTGCGCATTTGCGCGGCTGCGAATGTGCCGCTAAATTGCCATCATTGATACCGAGCATTTTGTCATGCGTATAGACGGCGTTTCATCACAGTCCTATCCCATCAAGCGTCGGCCTCGTGCGGGTAAAGCCGCTGAGCCCGAAACCTTCGATGACATCGATGGCGACCTGGAACTTCCGTCCGAAGAGCAACTGGCCGCCCGTGCCGCCAAAGCCTCCGCGCAACGCCTGAGCAATCTCCCCGCCCGCCAGCAAGACATGCTGTACCACCGCGCCATGAGCCGCAGTGTCGCCACGGCCCTTGCCAGCTATTTGAGCACTGCCGGTTTTGTCGACTGGGATATGGAAGTGCTGGGGCTCGACCTCTACATCTGATGCGGCTGCCTTATTACCTCGGCTGCCCGTCCTGGAGTGAAAACGCCTGGCGCGATTACCTTTATCCCCAGGACACCAAGAGCTCCGACTTCCTGAATCTCTATAGCCAGGTCTTCAACGCCGTGGAAGGCAACACGACCTTCTATGCGAGCCCGTCTGCGGCCACCGTCCAGCGCTGGGCGGAAATCATGCCCGAACATTTTCGTTTCACGGCCAAGATTCCGGGCGACATCAGTCACGGCGGTGACTTGCGCGAACACCTGACCGCCGCCGAAACCTTCGTTCAATTGCTCAGCCCGCTGGGCGAGCGGGTTTCGCCGTTCTGGCTGCAACTGTCCAAGGCGTTCACGCCCAATCGGTTGCAGGAGTTGGCTGCCTTCATCGACGCGTTTCCACGACCATTGGCCGTCGAGGTCCGTCATGATGAGTTCTTCGCCAAGGGCGATGCCGAGCGCCAGCTCAATCGCCTGTTGCTCGATCGCGGCGTGGAACGTATCTGCCTCGATCCACGGGGTTTGTTCAGCTGTGCCTCGACCGATCCCTCAGTGATCCATGCCCAATATAAAAAGCCACGGGTGCCTACGCGGCCAGCAGCGTTCACCCAATGCCCACAGGTGCGCTTCGTCGGCCATCCCGTGGTGGAGGCCAACGAGCCGTTCCTGACGCCTTGGGTGGAGAAAATCGCTGAGTGGATCGAAGAAGGGCGCACGCCGTACATGTTCCTGCACACCGCCGACAACCTCCTGGCGGCAAGACTCGCGATGCATTTTCACAGCCGCTTGATGAGCCGTTTGCCTGGCTTGCCGGCCCTGCCTGAGCTATATAGAGAACCCGCCGCCGAGCAACTGGGTTTGCTCTGAGGCGATCTCTTCCTTAGTTCAGGAGCGACTTTCATGGATGCACAAACCCGGCGAGCCCAGGCGTTCAAGGCCTTGCACGAGCGTGAAGGGGCGTTTGTCATTCCCAATCCGTGGGATGCCGGTTCGGCCAAGATGCTCGCCACCCTTGGCTTCGAAGCCTTGGCCACCACCAGTGCCGGCTACGCTTTTTCCCTGGCGAGACCCGATGGTGGGCTGGCCCTGGATGACACACTGGCCAACGTGCGAGCAATCGTGGCGGCCACGGATCTGCCAGTGGCGGTCGATCTGGAAAATGGCTTTGCCGATGCGCCCGAAGAATGTGCCCGCAGCCTCTTGCGTGCGGCAGAAGCCGGGGCAGTGGGGGGCTCGATCGAAGACGCCACCGGGCGTCCGGACAGTCCGATCTATTGCTTCGACCACGCAGTGGCGCGCGTCAAGGCCGCGGCCGACGCGGTACGCAGCCTGCCGTTCCCGTTCCTGCTGACCGCCCGGGCGGAGAATTTCCTGCACGGCAAACCCGACCTGGACGACACCATTCGACGCTTGAAGGCGTTCGCCGACGCAGGTGCCGACGTGCTCTACGCGCCGGGGTTGAGCAGCGCCGAACAAGTCCTCGCGGTGGTCCGGGCCGTGGCGCCCAAGCCGGTGAATGTGCTGATGTCCGGCGCGCTGGACCTCACCGTGGCACAGTTGAGCGAACTGGGCGTCAAGCGCATCAGCGTCGGATCGGCCCTGGCACTGGCGGCCTACGGCGAGTTCTTCCGCGCTGCCGAGGAGATCCAGCAGCAGGGGACGTTCACCTTCACCCGTCGCTCGATGCCGTACAGTCAGGCCAATCAATTATTCAAGGGTTGATGCCCGAGGCGTTGTCGTGCGGTTTTTCAAAGTGTTGATGGTATTGGCGCTGGTTGCTGGCGCTGCGGTATTTGGGGTTTGGCGCGGCTGGCTGTCGGTGCCGCCGCAATGGAATCCCTGGGCGCCGTTGGACGTCAACGTCCCGCCGAACCTGCTGACCCGCTACAAGCTGATGGCCCTGCGCAACGACCCGCAACTGTGCGACCAGGCGCTTGCGACATCAGGGCTTCGCACCGCTCGCCAGGCGGACAGCGGCGCCAACACGACGTGTCCGTTGACCAATGTGTTGCGGGTGCAGGGCGGCGAGGTGGCATTGAGCAGCAGCTTCCTGGCCAGCTGCCCGCTGGCCGTGGCCTTCGCGTTGTTCGAGCGCCATGCGCTGCAGCCGGCGGCAACGGCGGTCTATGGGCAGAAGGTCACGCGGGTCGATCACTTGGGCAGCTTTGCCTGTCGCAATATGTACGGTCGTGAAAGCGGCGCGCGCAGCCAGCATGCCACCGCCAGCGCGCTCGACATCGCCGGGTTTCGCCTGGCCGATGGGCGCGCGGTCAGCGTGCTCAAGGATTGGCCGAAGGACAACACCGATGCGCAGTTCCTGCGGCAGGTGCGCGACGGCGCCTGCGACATGTTCAGTGTGGTGTTAAGTCCGGACTACAACGCGGCGCACCGCAACCATTTTCATCTGGATGTCGGGCCGTGGTGGATCTGTCGGTAAGAATCAGGCGGCGATGCGCAGGTTTTGCAGCACGATCGGCCGTGCCCAGCGAGTGTCGAAATCGAGTTGTTTCTGTTGTGCCACCAATTCCTCTTCCGGGAACGGCGGGAAGGGTTTGTCCAGCAGCTCGAGTTCGAACTCGGCAATCGGCAGGTGCAACGGACGCGGTTGTGGTGCCGGGCCCGGTTCTGGCAGGGGTTGGCCGGCGGTGAGAACGATCGGGCGGACCCAATTGCTTTCGAAGGTCTGCTGCTTTTGCTGGGCGACGATTTCTTCCGGCGGGAAGGGTGGGAACGGCTTGTCCAGCAAGTCAAGTTCGAACTCGGCGATCGGCAGGAACAGCGGCTCGGGTGGCTTGACCTGGGTCTCAGTCACGTCGCAGGTGCGTTGGCTGACGATGTGTTCCAGCAGTTCGGCGCCGAGGGTCGGTTCAACCGCTTCATCGAGGGCGACGGGCTGGTAGCTGCCTGGCGCCGGTGCGTTTTCACCCAACTGATCGGCCAGGGCCCGGGCGAAAAAATCCTGCCACAGGTGACTGACGCCGCTCAGCGCTTGGGTGTTACGCAGGCTGTAATCGCCGTAAGGGGAGATAACGCCTATCGATGTGGATTGAATGTCTGACATTTTTCTCGGTCGACGCTCAGCTCTGGCAAAATGCCGTTCACCGTTGTTATCGGCCGATTTTGCCGATCCTTAATTTTTTGGGCGTGTTTTCATGATTGAGCAACCTGCGACCTGCCGCATCCATGTCGAGGCCCTGGCCCCGGCCTTCCAACCGCAGGCCGAACAGTGGGCCGAGCGGCTTGGCCTGCCTTTGCAAATGGACGACGGCGAGTTTGCCTTGCAGGTCGGCGAGCAGGGGTTGCAACTGCAGCAACTGGGGCCGGACGCGCCGGGCCCGGTGCGGGTGGATTTCGTCGAGGGTGGCGCGGCCCATCGGCGCTTGTATGGCGGCGGTAGCGGCCAGATGATCGCCAAGGCCGTCGGTGTCGCCCAAGGCGTGCGTCCTCGAGTGCTCGACGCCACGGCGGGGCTGGGCAAGGACGCGTTTGTGCTGGCGAGCCTGGGCTGCGAAATGAGCCTGATCGAGCGCCAGCCGCTGATCGGCGCCTTGCTGGAAGATGGCCTGGCGCGCGGCGCCGAGGACTTCGACGTGGCGCCGATCGTGGCACGCATGCGTTTGCTCAAGGGCAATTCCATCGAGGTGATGCGCAACTGGGAAGGCGAGCCGCCCCAGGTGATCTACCTGGATCCGATGTTCCCTCATCGGGAGAAAACCGCCCTGGTGAAGAAGG
>Ga0307408_100001821_pt1 | contig 15526 bp, 8 predicted proteins | sample 322Cmetagenome_FD_202116 | JGI IMG/M metagenome (GOLD analysis project Ga0307408, IMG submission 202116) | Maize rhizosphere microbial communities from greenhouse at UC Davis, California, United States - 322HYB-C-3 | ecosystem: Host-associated > Plants > Roots > Rhizosphere > Soil | place: USA...
TGAGCTGTTGATGGTGACCATCTCCTGGCCTTCCGGGCCGTCGAACACCCATTTCTCCAACGGAATGACCGGACTGACCAGGCGCAGGCAGGCGTGGTTGAGCAGGTCGCTGGGTTTCTGCGGGCAGCCGCTGGCTTTCACATAGCCAGGCGATGCGCAGACGATGCTGTAGGTGATCCCCAGGCGCTGGGACACGAAGCCCGAATCCGGCAGTTCGCTGGCGAGCACGATGGAAACGTCGTAGCCCTCGTCGAGGATGTCCGGCACGCGGTTGGCCAGGGTCAGGTCGAAGGTCACGTCCGGATGGGTCTTGCGATACCGGGCGATGGCGTCGATGACGAAGTGCTGGCCGATGCCGGTCATGGTGTGGACCTTCAACTGCCCGGCCGGGCGCGCGTGGGCGTCGCTGGCCTCGGCTTCCGCTTCTTCGACATACGCCAGGATCTGTTCGCAACGCAGCAGGTAGCGTTTGCCGGCCTCGGTCAGGGCGATGCGCCGGGTCGTGCGGTTGAGCAGGCGGGTTTGCAGGTGAGCTTCCAGGTTGGAAACCGCGCGCGAGACATTGGCTGTAGTGGTATCGAGCTGCGCGGCGGCAGCGGTGAAGCTTCCGGCTTCGGCAACACAGCTGAACGCGCGCATGTTTTGCAAGGTGTCCATGGAGGGCTCTCTTGGAAGGTGGCAAATTGTGACATGAAGTTACAGCGCTACGGGACCCCGACTAATGGATTATCGCGTTAACGGTAACAAAGATTCGCAGAAAGGTCGGCTTATCGCCGTTGGGGTCGGTCCCTAGAATTGCTGCCACTGCAGGATCGGTCTGGCTTCAGAGGACCTGTGGGAGCGAGCTTGCTCGCGATGAGGCCTTCACTGACGACACGTGAGGTGAATGCCAGGACGCCATCGCGAGCAAGCTCGCTCCCACAGGTTTGCCGTCATCCGCAGACCGTCGTCATGCCCTTTATTTTTCAGGAATTTAGCGCCAGTGCCGCGTTGCATCAGCAGAGAGCTGAAGACTCTCAGTGTTTGGGTTTTGACGTTGACCATCAGCGGTTGCATCGGCACGGGGGGGATTGCACCGCAAGGCGAGGCATTGTCGCCCAACCAATTGGCAACCGACGAAGCGATTCGCGAGGCCGCCCGCGACGCCCATTGGCCGAGCCGCCAGTGGTGGAAAGCCTATGGCGATCCGCAACTTGATCGCTGGATCGAGCAGGCCGTGCAAGACAGCCCGAGCCTGGCCATGGCCACCGCCCGAGTGCGGCAGGCCAGGGCCATGGCCGGTGTCGCCGAGGCGGCCGAGTCGTTGCAGATCAATGGCGAGGCAACCCTCAAGCGCCACAACTGGCCGACCGATCAGTTCTACGGCCCGGGCGAGTTGGCCAATTCCACCACCTGGGACAACAACGCCGGCCTGGGCCTGAGCTACGCCCTGGACCTGTGGGGCCGCGAGCGCAACGCCAGCGAGCAGGCTGTCGACCTGGCCCATGTCAGCGCTGCCGAGGCGCGGCAGGCGCAGTTGGAGTTGCAGAACAACATCGTGCGCGCCTACATCCAGTTTTCGCTGCACTACGCCCAGCGCGATATCGTTGCCGCGACGCTCCGTCAACAGGAGCAGATTCTCGAACTGGCGCAGAAGCGCCTGGACGGTGGCATCGGCACCCACTTCGAGGTCAGCCAGGCCCAGGCGCCGCTGCCCGAAACCCATCGTCAACTCGACGCCCTTGATGAAGCGATTGCCTTGAGCCGCAACCAATTGGCTGCGCTGGCGGGCAAGGGGCCGGGCGACGGCGCGGGCCTGCAACGTCCCACCCTGGCGTTGGGAACCCCATTGAAATTGCCGTCCGCGTTGCCCGCCGAACTGCTCGGCCAGCGCCCGGATGTAGTGGCCGGACGTTGGCAGGTGGCGGCCCAGGCCCGGGGCATCGATGTCGCCCGGGCCGGTTTCTATCCCAACGTCGACCTGGTGGGCAGCCTGGGCTACATGGCCACCGGCGGCGGGGCGCTGGAGTTCCTGACCGGCAAGAAACTCACCTACAACGTCGGCCCGGCGATCTCGCTGCCGATCTTCGATGGCGGGCGCCTGCGTTCGCAGTTGGGCGAGGCGGCCGCCGGTTACGACATCGCCGTGGCCCATTACAACCAGACGTTGGTGACCGCGCTCAAGAGCATTTCCGACCAGTTGATCCGCCGCGAGTCGATGGACAAACAACAGGTTTTCGCCGCCGAGTCCGTCGCCGCTGCCCAGCGCACCTATGACATTGCAATGGTAGCTTTCCAGCGCGGGCTGACCGACTACCTCAATGTGCTCAACGCCCAGAGCCTGTTGTTCAAGCAACAACAGGTGCAACAACAGGTGGAAGCGGCGCGCCTGAGCGCCCATGCCGATCTCGTGACGGAGTTGGGGGGCGGGCTGGAGGCTGGCAACGATACCGCTGACTTGAGCCATGCCCCGTGGCGAGGGAGCTTGCTCCCGCTGGACTGCGCAGCAGTCCCTTCAGGTGGGTGCTGCGCACCCAAGAGGGAGCAAGCTCCCTCGCCACGATGCTGAGTATCCTTGCGTGACGTATCTACTCTGGCTGTATCGCCTCGAATGGCGCCGTGGTTTCTTTGATTGGGCCCGCAGCGATGGCGTGACCTGGGTCTATATCTTCAAGGTCTTGCTGGCCGCGTTCCTGACGTTGTGGCTGGCGATGCGCCTGGAATTGCCCCAGCCGCGTACGGCGATGATCACCGTGTTCATCGTCATGCAACCCCAGAGCGGCCAGGTTTTCGCCAAGAGCTTTTATCGCTTGCTCGGCACCTTGGCCGGCTCGGCGGTGATGGTTGCGTTGATCGCCTTGTTCGCCCAGAACACCGAGCTGTTCCTCGGCTGCCTGGCGATCTGGGTCGGCATCTGTTCGGCGGGAGCGGCGCGTTATCGCAACTTCCGGGCCTATGGTTTCGTGCTGGCCGGCTACACCGCAGCGATGATCGGCCTTCCGGCCTTGGCCCATCCGGAAGGGGCCTTCATGGCGGCCGTGTGGCGGGTGCTGGAAATTTCCCTGGGGATTCTCTGTGCCACCGCCGTCAGTGCCGCGATCCTGCCGCAAACCGCCAGTGCCGCCATGCGCAATGCGCTCTACCAGCGCTTTGGTGTGTTCGCCCTGTTCGTCACCGATGGCTTGCGCGGGCGCAGCCAACCGGAGGCATTCGAGGCGCGCAACGTGGGGTTCATCGCCGAGGCGGTAGGGCTGGAGGGCTTGCGCAGCGTGACCGTGTTCGAAGACCCGCACATGCGCCGGCGCAACGGTCGGCTCAGTCGCTTGAACAGCGAGTTCATGAGCCTGACCACGCGTTTCAACGCCTTGCACCAGTTGCTCGAACGGTTGCGCACCGGCGCGGCGGACTCGGTGGTGAGCGCCATCAAGCCCGGATTGCAGAACCTGGCCGAACTGCTGGATGGCTTCAGCGCAAGGGCCTTGACCGATGCCGATGCGGCACGGCTGGCAGCGGCGTTGGCTGATTACAAGGCCGACTTGCCGGCCCAGGTGCGCCGATTGCGGGCGCAATTCCAGGAGACGGAACCCAGTGACGCGCAGCAACTGGATTTCCACACCGCTTATGAGCTGCTGTATCGCTTTGTCGAGGACCTGCATGGCTACGCCCAGACCCATGCTTCCCTGGCCGAGCATCGCCATGAACGGGAACGTTGGGATGAGCCGTTCGTGTCGCAGACCAACGGCCTGGCGGCCGCCGCTTCCGGTTTTCGCGCAGCCTTCATCCTGCTGGTGCTGGGCAGCTATTGGGTCGCCACGGCCTGGCCGAGCGGCGCGACCATGACGATGATCGCCGCCGCCACCGTCGGGCTATCCGCGGCTACGCCGAACCCCAAGCGCATGGCATTCCAGATGGCCTGCGGCACATTGGTCGGGGCATCGGTCGGCTTCGTCGAGATGTTTTTCGTCTTTCCCCTGATCGACGGTTTCCCCTTGCTCTGCGTAATGCTGGCGCCGGTGATCATGCTGGGTTCGTTTCTCAGTTCTCGACCGCAGCATGCCGGGGTCGGGCTGGGTCTGCTGATTTTTTTCAGCACCGGTTCCGTGCCGGACAACCTGGCGGTCTACAACCCCTACACCTTCATCAACGATTACATTGCAATGATCCTCGGCATGCTGGTGTGCGCCGCCGCTGGCGCGATCATCCTGCCGCCCAACAGCCGCTGGATGTGGCGCCGGCTCGAACAGGACCTGCGCGAACAAGTGGTGTTCGCCATCAGCGGCAAGCTCAAGGGCTTGGCCTCGGGTTTCGAGAGCAGCAGCCGGGACTTGCTGCACCAGGCCTATGGGCTGGCGGCGGGGCAGCCCCGGGTGCAACGGAATTTGCTGCGCTGGATGTTCGTAGTGCTGGAAATCGGCCACGCGATCATCGAGTTGCGCAAGGAGCAGGCGACGCTGCCGGTGCATCCGGCCTATGCCGAAAGCCAGCCATGGCGCCAGGCGATCCGAGTGATGGGACGCGCGCTGGTGCGGCTGTTCCGCCAACCGAGCCAGAGCAATCTGGAGCGCGCACTCGTGGCGGTGGACCACGCCATTGGCCGCGTGCAGGCCACTGACGAGCCTTTCGCCCCGCACTTCGATACCTCGGCCCTGCGTCGGGTGAAAAGCTACCTGCACTTCATCCGCACCTCGCTGCTTGACCCGCAATCGCCCTTGGCGGCTTACACCACGCCGCCTCTCCAGGAACTTGAACATGCCCCGTGAAATCGCCTTCCACGGCGTTTACATGCCCACCATGACCCTGATGTTTTTCATCGCCGCCGGCCTGGCCTGGGCGTTGGATCGTTTCCTCTCGGGGTTGGACCTGTACCGTTTTTTCTGGCACCCGGCGCTGCTGCGCCTGAGCCTGTTCACCTGCCTGTTCGGCGCACTGGCGCTGACGGTCTACCGTTGAGATCGACACAATGAAAAAGCTTTTCAGCCTGCTGGCGACGTTGCTGGTGCTGGCCTTGGCACTGTGGATCGGCCGTACGCTATGGGTGCATTACATGAACACACCCTGGACCCGCGATGGGCGGGTGCGGGCCGACATCATCAATGTCGCCGCCGACGTCAGCGGCGAGGTGGTCGAGGTGCCGGTGCGCGACAACCAGTTGGTGAAAAAGGGCGACTTGCTGATGCGCATCGACCCCGAGCATTACCGCATCGTGGCGAAGCAGGCACGCTCCCTGGTGGCGTCGCGCAAGGCCACCTGGGAAATGCGCAAGGTCAATGCGCACCGACGTGCCGACCTGGACAGCCTGGTGATTTCCCGGGAAAACCGTGACGACGCCAGCAACATCGCCGACTCGGCCCTGGCCGATTACCAGCAGGCCCAGGCGCAACTGGAGGCGGCCGAACTGAACCTGGCCCGCACCGAGGTTCGCGCGGCGGTGGACGGCTACGTCACTAACCTCAACGTGCACCGTGGCGACTATGCGCGCATGGGCGAGGCGAAAATGGCGGTGGTGGACATGAATTCGTTCTGGGTCTACGGCTTCTTCGAAGAAACCAAGTTGCCCAAGGTGCGGGTAGGCGATTCGGCGCAGTTGCAACTGATGAGCGGTGAGGTGCTCAAGGGCCATGTGGAAAGTATTTCCCGAGGGATCTACGACCGCGACAACCCCGAGAGCCGCGAGTTGATCGCCGACGTGAACCCGACGTTCAACTGGGTACGCCTGGCCCAGCGGGTGCCGGTGCGCATTCATTTGGATGAGGTGCCGGATGGCGTGCTGCTGGCGGCGGGGATGACCTGTACGGTGGTGGTCGAGCCGCCCGTTGGGCGCTGAGGCCCTTCGAATGTAGTACATATTTACCACCTTGCCTCTCCCAGGCCCGTTCAAGCTGGCGTCCTCGACTGAAGGAACTCTCGATGACCCAGCTGACTCACCACCACTTTATTCGCCAGCAACTGCCCCGTTGGCTGCTGGATGCGAACCAGAGCGAACAGGCAAGGCTGCTACAGGCCGCCTTGGACTTGGCCGAGGCCGCGCATCGCTTCAATGTGACAAATGCGGTTATCCCGTCATTGCGCGACTTTGCGCTGTCTCGTATACAAGCCCACATGGATCGCCTTTTCGGCACGCGCATTGACCTGGAGCGCTCTCGACTGATCAGGCATTTTCGGGATGATTGCGCGACTTATCCGGTCCCTGGAGGCGGTCCCGCTACGCTGGTGTGCAAGCCACATCTCCCTGAAGAGCGATCATTGCTGGAACACGCGCTGATCAATTTCCCCCGTGCCGACACCGAGGCTCAGGCTTTCATCCGAGGCAGCCAATTCGAGCTTTATCCTGACCGCGCCAAGGCGTCTGTCGTGCAGATGAACGACTTCGCCGGTTTGTGTCGTGACCTGGATACCGGAGCCGCTTACGCTGCCGAGTTGCGACGCCAGATTCCGCAGCTTTCCCATGACGCAATCTCGTTGCCTGCCTTCGCGTCGGATTACATCCAGTTTCGGAAAACGCAGCTGCGACACGACGCCCTGCAAGCCCGCATGCAAGGGTTGCTGGATGTCACGGGTGAACGCATCCTGGCGGCTTTTGGCGTGCAGCTCGATGCCACCGTGAAGGTTCAGCCGCTGCCCGCGGCGTTCGCCAGCGGCCTTGAGCTGGGCGAACGCTGGCGGGCGGAGCATCGCATCGTCCTGCCTGGCGTGCGGGTCTTTTGGGGGGATCGGCAAATCGTGGGGCAGTGGGTGCCGATCGTGGTCCATATTCCGGACGATCCTGTCTCGCCCCTCAAGCAATACGCCAGTTCGGCAGCTTTCCAGGCTGATCTCGTCATGCGCCTGGGTGACCTTCGATATGCAGCGTTTTTTTCCCGACTGTTGCCGCTGCCTGACAGAAACTGGAGTGATCGGGTGCTGGTAGGCCTGCTGCGAAGAGGGGAGAAAAACCTGGTCGAGGTTCATGAACTGCGCGGAGATGTCTGGCAGGGCCTCTACCGTGAATGGCGTAGCGTCGTGTTGAGTAGCGCGTCGAGCCAGGCCCGTTCAGTGGCTCATATCGACGCCGGTGTACTGATCGGAGAAACCTGGATGTGGCTGGGCGTAGGGCTGCAATTTCTTGGCGGCATCAGCATGTTCCTGCCCGGTGTCGAGCCACTGGCCTGGGCGGGTGTTGCCCTGGGAATGGGGCAATTCATTCTGGATGTCTATGAAGGCGTCCATGCGCTCAACCTGGGGGAGAGGCTCGAGGCGATCCAACACCTGTTCAGCGCCGCAATGAGTGCCACGACGTTTGCGGTAGGCGCTTTCGGGGCCAATCATCTGTTGGGCGAGATGACCCCCGTGGTGACGAACGATGGCAGTGAGCGGCTTTGGCACGGTCGCACCCGGCCGAGCGCCAGCCTGCGCGTGCCGCCTGAATATTCGACCGCCGATCGATACGGCGTCTGGCGCGCTGCGGATGATGCCTGGGTGGACGTGGAAGGCGTTTTTTATGAGGTCGTTGGCGACGGACGCGATCTGCGCCTCAAACTGCCTCCGAACTACCGTGGTGTTGTACCGGCCCTTGAGTGGGAACGTTCAACAGGGTGGCGTTGGGTGCATCGGGATCCCTTGGGCATGCAAGGCGCACGGCTGCTGCGGGAAATCGACCCGCAACTGCGAACGTTAGCGAACGCAAGCCTTGACGATGCCCAGCGACTGATCGGGATCAGCGATGATCGGCTGCGCTATCTCGCCGTGAATGGCGAGCCTCTGCCGGTGCACTTGCCCTACATGGCCCGACGTCTTGCAGCTCGGGCGCAAGTGTCGGATGCAGTGACCCGGCTACGTGCCAATCACCCCCTGCCACAAGTACCCCGGGGCGTGGTGCAATTGCTGACAGAGTTGCCGGGGTGGCCGGTCCGGCGTGCGTTCCGCTACATGGATGGACAAAACTCTTTCTTCAGATCAGGAGCAGGCCCCGAGCTGCACCTCGATGCTTCTGCATTTCACAGTGGGCAATGGCAAGAGCGGTTGCTCTTGCAGCTCGATGCCCGAGAGCAACGCGCTTTGTTGGGCGCCGAGACTCCGTGGGAAAGCCCTGCTGTCACCTACCGACGCTTCGCCAACCTGTTGGCTGATAGCCTTGAAAACGATGGCTACCGCCTGGTGGAGAACTTCGCCAATCGCCCGGCGCAGCATCCGAACGCGGCGCTGTTGTGTCGAGACTTTCCGAGCTTGCCGGAGCCCGTGGCGGATGCTCTGCTGGCGGACATGACGATAGAAGAACAACGCGGTTTGAGCACCGGCCGCGTGCCGCAGAGCCTGGCGCAGAGAACCGTCGAGGCGTTGCGTGAGCTACGTGTATCGCGGGCGTTGGAAGCCTTGCAAGCTGGCGTCTCGGGCAACGATCGGGACCGCTTGGTCATGAGCCTGCTTGCCCTTGAGTTGGCGAGGCTGGACGAGCCGGTACGGGTGCAATTGTTGCTTGAGGAGCATTCTTTCGGTCCTCTGGAAGCGGGTGGAACCGGGCCGTTGAAAACCATTCGCCGCCGCGACGATCGCTATGAGCCTTTTGACGAGACAAATAACGAACTCGGCCCACCCACGAGCCTGGAAGATGCCTTGTTGCGGGCTTTGCCTGACTCGGCACGCCATCGCTTGGACCTGGACATTTGGGAACACGACAAGCTGCGCGGACAACTGTTGGACATTGCCTTGGGAAGTCGCGACCAGTTGCGCTCTGCATTGGGGATCCATGCATCGAAACCTGCCAATGTCCGTTTTCCGGAGCGAGTGGGCGAAACGCCGGGTTATCCGTTGAGTGGCCGAGGGGTTGCCTTTTGGCAGCGCGGGGCAACCCCACAGTCACGTCTTCAGTCGCTCTATCCGCACGCAGACATCAGCGTCCGGGTGATGGCCGAACTCCAGGAACGCAGCGCTCAGTCGGGCAGACCCCTTGACCTGCTGATCAATGAAAAAGAGGCCGAATGGAAAACCCTCGACGAAAGCTTGGAGGTATGGGAGCAAGCTGCGGACAAACACCATGCGGTGGAGCTTGACGATCCGGCGCAAAGGTCGGTGATTCGTCGAAAGGTAGGCAGGGCGCTGCGCCGCGGTTGGCGTCGGGAAACCCGCTTTACCGCCGGGGACAGCTCGGTGCTCGGTTTGGAAGTGGCGGCCGGCCCGATAGGGCGACTGCCGATTCTTACGGCTGATTTCAGCCATATTGAAATGCTCACGCTCCGTGGACTGGCGCTCAGTGACGTGCCTTCGGGTTTCTTGAGCCGTTTTCCCAGGGTCGTCGAATTGTCGCTGGTCCATAATCGCCTCACGCGCTGTCCCTCCGCCATCGCGGGCATGCCACGGCTGCGGTTCCTTTTCCTGGACGAAAACCCCCTTGTGTTCAATGACGAAGTATTCGCTTCCCTGCTGGGGCCCACGCCCCATGCCACGCTGGAGTGGTTGGAGCTTTCTGGCGTATCGGGTGTCACGGAGCTGGTGCCGGGCCGAAGCGCCGCCCGGGCTATCGAGGCGCTGGGCGGATTGCCGCGGCTTAAACATTTGGTATGGAAGAACAACCCGGCGTTCGCCCCCGAGCTGCTGCAAGCAATCGGCGGCCTGAGGCAATTGGAAAACCTGAGCCTGGGTGATAGCCGGTTGGTATTGGACGAGCAAAACAGCGCGTTCCTGGGGGAGCTGAAGCGTCTGGTCGCGCTGGACCTGAGCGGCAATCGTGTGATCGGTTTGACGAGCCTGTCGGGATTGCCTCGACTGAAACTCGTGAACCTGGCTCGCACCCGACTCAAGGAAATTCCGGCGGCACTGATTGAATTGATCCAGCGCACGCCCGTGAGCCAGCTCTACCTGACGTTACTCGGCAATGCCATTACCCATGTCGATCCCATACTGTCCGTGTTGCCCCGAAACGAGGGGAACCGCAGATTGCTGGGCATCAACCTGGATGACAATCCGCTGCCGGTGAGCCAGATCTCCAGGCTGCGAGAGGCCAATTTTCGTTTTGCCTATACCCGCGATGCCTGGACCCGGGATGCGGGGTTGCGCAGGGAATTCGAAAAGCTGCGCGAAAACCCCTCCGCTTCAGCGTTTTTGGACTGGCTCAGTGACGAAATCACACGACTTGGAGAGGCGCAAAATAGCGGATTTCAGAGGAGTGGCGAGGATGCCGTCGGACGTCTTTTCAATCTAGAGGGGCGTATGGACGCGATGCGTCCGCGTATAGCTAATCTTGACGAGCGACTCATGGCACTGCAGTCGCGTGTGTATTCGCGACTGGGCGCCAGCTTGCGCCATCAGCCATTCACATTGGCCGAATTGGAAACGCACATCTCCCTGTTCTTTGACTTTTGCATCGACTTGTGGAGCAACGCTCCTTTCACCCGATTCATTCAACGTCATTATTTGAATTGGGCGCGTGTACAACGGGCTCAGGAAGGATGGACCCGACAGGTATTAAATACCCACGCAACCGAGGCGCTTTTTACAGGATATCTATTACAAGACATGACGGAGGGAGCCCCGCTGTTTGAGACGCTTTCCTGGGCGCCTTACCTCAACGAAATGTCCCCCATTTGGCGCGCGTTCGAGGGGAAATGGGAAGGGATCTCCGAAAGCCTGGATGACATAGCTTTCAGGGGAACTTTGAATACATCCCAGTGGCCGGAGGAACTACTCGACAAAATGACCCATCCCCCCCAGGCTCAGCCCCATCTGGAGCCGGTAGAAGGGGTCGCTTGGGGAACTGACGGCATTGAACTCAATTCTGAACAAGTACGTCGGACGTGGTTGATCATTAAACACATCCAGACCATTGAAGCGATACAGGCCTCAACCCAGGCTACCCAGACGTTGGTGACAAACTGGTGGGATCGCAGGCCCTTGATCTGAACGTTTGAGGGCCGGCCTGCTATCAGACTACAACGGCCGCTTCAATCCAAACCGCCTCATCAACCCCTTCTGTAGCAAACCGGCAGGAAGCCAGGTTGCCATCAACGGCAATGCGCGACTGCCATTGCCCAGGCGCAGCAGGCGGGGTGGCTTGGGTTGCTGAATGGCCTTGAGCAACGCGGCGGCGAACTCGCGGGTAGGGGTCGGGTTGTCCTGGGATGCCTTGGCGCGGGCTCGGATGCCATCGCGCAGGGGCCACCAGGGCGATTGTTCGCTGATCAACTGCTCGGCTTCATGGCCGGCATTCTTGGCGAAATTGGAGGCAATGGCGCCGGGCTGCACCTCCATGACGCGGATGCCGAACGGCGCCAGTTCCATGCGCAATGCGTCGCTCAGGGCATGCACGGCTGCCTTGGAGGCGCAGTAGGCGCCGGCAAATGGCGTGACCAGCACACCGGATACGCTGCCGATATTGACCACCAATCCCTTGGCCCGGCGCAGCACAGGAAAGAGTGCGCGGGTCACGCCGACGATGGCGAACACGTTGGTTTCGAACTGGCGCTGCATGGCCGGCACGCCGCCATCCAGCAGCGGGCCCATGGCGCCGTAACCGGCGTTGTTGACCAGCACGTCGAGGCCGCCGTGTTGCTGGTTGATTCGTTCGCCTAGCTGTTCCAGCGCCGGGCCGTCGTTAACGTCCAGTTGCACGGCGGTGAACCCGGCGGCGTTGAGTTGCGCCACGTCCTCGGATTTTCGTGCGCTGGCCCAGACCTGGTAGCCGGCGGCCTTGAAGGCGTCGGCGAGGGCGCGGCCGATGCCGCTGGAACATCCGGTAATCAACGCAACGGGCATGGCGTGTTCCTTGTGCAAGCAGGTGGGAGGAAGATCAGTTGGCGAAGCTACCTTGCAATCGCTCGGCGCGAAACTCCAGGGTTTGCGGACGATAGCCGGGACGCAGCGGCGGGATTGGCAAGCAGTCCTGCCAGTCGGCACCGGGCTGCAAGTCGCCCGGGCCGCGATAACGCGGTGAACTGTAGAGATTGTCGGCCAGGTTGATGCTATCGCCGGGCGCGTAAGCTGCGATGCGCCAGCGCAGCTCCGTCAACGGAGCGTCGTTGCCATTGCGGATTTTCAGGCGCAACGGCCGATCAGCAGGGCAATGTTCGGGGGCGTAGGCAATCTGCAGGTCCAGGCGGGCCAGTTGCCGGGTCTCGCGGCTTTCTTCCCAGAGCACCCACGCCGCCACCAGGCCCAGCCCGACGAAGGCCGCCAGGGACACCGGCAAGGCCTTGGCCGGGTAGCGCAACAGCAGGATGAGCCAGGTGATGACCAGCACGACGCCGATAAGCATGTTCGAAACCTCCGTTCCGGTTGCCACATCCTACCGAAGGGCGCGGGCGATGGATATTCATGCGCCCAGCACCGTCCGTCGTGACTGTCATCTATGACAGTAGGCAATTGCGTCTTCCGCTTATTACATGGGCAAGTGACCCCCACGCAAAAGGCTTACCGATGGGCATGGACCATAGAACTCCTGGATTGATCGCCTTTGATCCGCGTAGCTTGGCGGTCCGCTCGATCGACTATTGCCGAAACCTTGAAGATGGCCTCGCGCAGCGGCGCACAAATCGAAGCCTCTTTGACATGGCGGGGCGCGCGACCAAGCAGTGGGACCCGCGGTTGTGGGCCTTGCAGGAAAGTGACGAATCGACGCCCGCCAACCTTTCGGCGATTTATTCGTTGTCCGGGGCTGAGCTGCACACGGTCAGCGTCGATGCGGGTACACAAACCATTCTGCCAAGTCTCGCCGGCGAAAATATACGTGGCTGGGATGGCCGAGGGACGCGGCGGGATCACCTATACGATGCCTTGCTGCGCCCCATCGCAGTTTTTGAACAGGGCGCAGGGGAGTCGCGGCGGTGCACCGAGCGCTTGACCTATGGCTATTCGGGCCAAGGCGATCAGGATCACAACCAGTACGGGCGATTGATCCGCCACGACGATACGGCGGGTACGTTGTTGCTGTCGTCCTTTGCCTTGACCGGACAAAACCTTACGCAGGATCGCCGTTTCATCTTCGATGTGGCGTTGCCCGATTGGCCGGAATCCGAGGCCGATCGCGAACACTTGCTGGAGCCGGGCGACGGCGCCGTTTCGACGTGGCGCTTTGGGCCGTTAGGCGATGTGCTGGAGCGGATCGACGCCAGGGGCAATCGACAACGACAAGACCTTACGCTCGATGGCCGGCTGTCCGGCAGCCAATTGCTGTTGAAGGGGCAAGACGATTGGCAGGTGCTGGTGAGCGATATTCGCTATAGCGCCCAGGCGCAGATTGAACAGGAAACAGCCGGGAACGGCCTGCAGACCACGCTCAAGTACCGACCCGAAGACGGGCGATTGATGGAACACCAGGCCATGCGCGCCGGCGACGTGCTGCACCACTTGCTTTACGACTACGACCCGATGGGCAACGTATTGAGCATCGAGGACCATGCCCTGCCGGTCCGTTACTTCGCCAACCAACGCATCGATCCGCTCAGTCGTTTTGTCTACGACAGCCTCTACCAATTGATCGAAGCCACTGGCTGGGATGCCAGACCGGTCAGCCAAGGCCCCGATTCGGTGGGGCGCAACGATCCCGCGGCGGTGGGCAATTATCGACAGACCTACCGCTATGACGAGGGCGGTAACCTGTTGGAGCTGGTTCACTTCGGTGCGCAAAGCCATGGTCGACAAATCCAAGCGGCGCGCTACAGCAATCGCTGCCTGCCTTACCGCGACGGAGTGCCGCCCACCGAGGAGGAAATCGCTGCCGCCTTCGACGCGCGGGGTAACTGCCTGGCGCTGGACGCGGGTCGATTCCTGGCCTGGGACCTGCGTAACCAGATGGGTTCGGTCACACCCATCAAACGGACATCGGGGCTTGATGATAGCGAGGTTTATATCTACGACGGCGGCGGGCAACGGGCGCGCAAGCTTCGCACCTTGCAAACCGGCACCCGTACCCTGACCGCCGAGGTGCGTTATCTGCCGGGGCTGGAACTGCGTGTCGACAGCGGAACGGGCGAGGCGCTGCAGGTGATCGTCGCCCAGGGCGGGCTCAGCGATGTTCGGGTATTGCATTGGGAAAGCACGCCGCCGACCGGAGAAAACGACGCTTACCGATTCAGCGTTACCGATCATCTGGGTTCGGTTGGCCTGGAGCTGGCCGAGGACGGGCGGATCATCAGCCGGGAGCATTTCTATCCCTTCGGCGAAACGGCCTATCTGACTGGAAATGACGTAATCGAAGTGGGTTACAAGACAGTGCGCTACTCGGGCAAGGAGCGGGATGCGACGGGGCTTTATTACTATGGGTTTCGGTATTACGCCCCGTGGTTGCAGCGCTGGGTGAATCCGGACCCGGCGGGGACGGTGGATGGTTTGAATATTTACCGGATGGTCAGAAACAATCCAATGTCTTTCATCGACGATGATGGCTCAATAACTACGAAAAAACGTTCCAATGGATTACACCAACCGGTCATTGCAATAGGTGCTGAGCGCAACGTTTCTGGGGCCAAGCGGGCTGATGTCGGAACATTTATGCGGAATCTGCCGGCGGTCGCAAAACCGACCAGTATCCACAGCGCGCTTAGCGAAACTGAACTCAAGGAAGTGGAAGTCAGCACGTTTCTATTAAGTGATGTCCGTGCACTCCCTTCCGAGTTCATTAACCTGCAAGGCGGAGGTAAGCTGCTGTTTACAATGGAAAAATTTAGTTACGGCGGGGCGGCTAGTGGAGTTTTCAACGCCTTGAGGGTTTTGAGAAGTCCCACGGATATTCCTCAAGGAAACAACGCAGTATTAGCCTATTGGGCGCCGCAGGGGGGCTTTGTCGACATTCCCATAAATCCCGGTCGGCGGGACGCGGATCATGTCTTCACTCCTGGATTCAGTGGTTGTTCGTTGACTGTTGATCAGCTCAACGACAATGTTCTGCGGGTCCGGCATGTGCAAGGAGGAAAGGAAGACGTCGAATACAACGACCTGGCTGTTATCGACCATGGTCTAGGACTCAGTGCGGCAATGGAGTACAAGGATTACGGTTATATCTTGAATTCCGAAGGCCAACAGGAGGAAGTCACTACCGCCTTCGCTTTTATGAGATTCAACCGAGAGGATGGCGTCTGGAGCATTTTTCAACAGAGCACGCAGGGCACGGCTGCGATCAATCAGTATTCGCCGGATAAAAAACCATCCTTGTTTAATCGCTCGAACGCGTCAGTCAGTGTTTATTCGAAGACACGCGTTCGAAAAGTGCAATCCAAACAGGTACTGGTGGCTAACCGTTGATAGCCGAAAGCTGATTTTCGAGTGTATAGACGCATCAGTAAGGCTGTTGGATTCATGAAAAAAAGCCCCCACCCAACCCGCTGCGGATAGGGGACGCAGTGGGCTGGATGGGGGCTTCTTGTACGGCTGATCGTTACTGACGCTTATTGGGCGATGGTCTTCACCGACACGCCGCGCTCGAGCGGGGTGGAACGACCGTAGATATCTTCGAAGCGCTCGATGTCGTCTTCGCCCAGGTAGCTACCGGACTGCACTTCGATGATTTCCAGCGGGATCTTGCCCGGGTTGCGCAGGCGGTGGACCGACGCGATCGGGATGTAGGTCGACTGGTTTTCAGTGA
>Ga0307408_100001822_pt1 | contig 15523 bp, 14 predicted proteins | sample 322Cmetagenome_FD_202116 | JGI IMG/M metagenome (GOLD analysis project Ga0307408, IMG submission 202116) | Maize rhizosphere microbial communities from greenhouse at UC Davis, California, United States - 322HYB-C-3 | ecosystem: Host-associated > Plants > Roots > Rhizosphere > Soil | place...
GAAACGGATTTGAAAAGCATGCTTGGATTCAAGCATCGTACATTTAACGATACCGACCTGCTTTATTTTATCCATTTTTTTCAGCAGCATTATCAAAAGTATAACTCTTTAGAAGATGCTTTTCTGTCTTCCGTAACTGGTCGCCATTCCGGAGATTCATTTAGAGAAGAATTTATTGAAGAGACGGGGTCGTTCGAATCCGATTTATCATCACCGGTTTGTTTTCTTGGAGAGTTGCAGGCAAAAGGAGAAAGGGTTGAATTAGCTTTAAATCATTTTAGGAAGTATTTTTTTAGTTTACCCGATTCGCCCAAACGTACGGTTAAACACGTAAGCGCTCCAAGTCAAAAATCAACATGTAAACGTTTAAATATGTTTTTAAGATGGATGGTGCGGAAAGATGAAAATGGCGTTGATTTCGGTATATGGAATCGCATCAATGCTTCGCAGCTTATTTGTCCCTGCGATTTACATGTTGAACGAGTTGCCAGGAAATTAGGATTAATTAACCGAAAGCAGGTTGACTGGCAAACAGCACTAGAGTTAACCGGGCACCTGAGAGATTTAGATCCAACAGACCCGGTTAAATATGATTTTGCCTTATTTGGTTTAGGGATTGAAGAAAAGTTTGGCTATTAGACAGCAGGCTAATAAAAATAATACGGCCTTATAATTCGTCTATGCTCTGTTCTTTAATGAATCTCTTATTTCAGTGAGTAGGAGCTGATCTTTTGTCAACACATCTGGTGCTGGCGCCGGGGCTTGCTCCTGCTCTTTTTTCTTCGTGGAGTTCATCACTTTAACCACCGAAAATACCGCGAAAGCAACGATAAGAAAATCGATAATATCCTGTATGAATTGACCGTATTTTAGTACTACAGCAGCGGTCTCTTTACCATCTACAACTGTCGCAGGTTTTAGCTGAACAGCTAGTTCCGAGAAATCAATCCCACCGATAAGTACACCCAGAGGAGGCATTAGTACGTTGTCAACCAATGAGCTAACTACTTTTCCGAAGGCAGCCCCAATAATTAAGCCTATTGCGATATCAACAAGATTACCTTTTATCGCAAACTCCTTAAATTCTTTAATAATTCCCATTACAACAAGTATTTATACGTAAACATGAAATAAGATAATTGGTTTCTTATAAGTTTCAAATGTGAACTTGTAAATGCTTGTTTACAGAAAAAAAGTTTCCTGAAGTCAGTTGAAGGTACTACTGATTAGCAACATGCTACTTTTTGATTTCGCACAGTAAGCTATTGCTAAAACAGTGTTTGCGCTCCCCCTGGTCTTAATTTGCCAAGATGCTTGTAGGCGGTATCTGTAACTTCCCGGCCGCGGGAGGTACGCATCATAAAGCCTTCCTGAATTAAAAATGGCTCATAAACTTCCTCGATTGTTCCTTCGTCCTCGCCAACTGCAGTAGCAATCGTTTTCAATCCAACAGGGCCTCCTTTAAATTTATCGATAATTGTCACCAGAATTTTGTTGTCCATCTCATCCAAACCGTGACTATCTACGTTTAAGGCATTTAAGGCATACTGGGCAATTGCGGTATCAATGGTTCCGTTACCCTTTATCTGAGCAAAGTCGCGGGTTCTGCGAAGCAGGGCATTGGCAATACGAGGTGTACCTCTACTTCTACGGGCTATCTCGTATGCACCTTCGTCTGAGATTGGGGTATTTAAAATTGACGAGGATCTTAATACGATGGTAGTTAATAACTTGGCATCATAATACTCTAGTCTTGCATTAATTCCAAACCGTGCTCTTAAGGGGGCCGTTAGCAATCCTGAGCGGGTAGTTGCACCAACTAATGTAAATGGATTTAATGAAATCTGAACAGAGCGGGCATTGGGGCCGCTTTCCAGCATAATGTCAATCTTAAAGTCCTCCATTGCCGAATAAAGATATTCCTCGACCAAAGGACTTAAACGGTGAATTTCATCGATAAAGAGAATATCGCCAGCTTCAAGATTGGTAAGCAAGCCAGCCAAATCTCCCGGTTTATCCAAGACAGGACCTGATGTGATCTTAATACCAGCGCCCATTTCATTGGCAATGATGTGCGAAAGAGTGGTTTTCCCCAAACCTGGAGGACCGTGCAGTAAAACGTGGTCCAAAGCTTCGCCCCGAAGCTTAGCTGCCTGCACAAATATTCTTAGATTTTCAAGTATCTTATATTGTCCGGTAAAGTCTTCAAATGCCTGAGGGCGAAGTACCTTTTCAATATCTCGTTCTGTTGACGACAGCCTTTCTGCACTTGGGTCAAGATTCTCATTCAGCATTGCGCTAAAATAGGGAATTTTGGTGGGATGGAGGTAGGTAATGGATGATTGAGAACACTTAGGTTTTTAATGTTAATCCAAAAGTATTACTATTGAACTTGATTCAATTATTGCTCTAATTATTGGCTGCTTGCTTTTTTTTAATGTCTGTAAAGCTTAGGCTCTAATTATAAGCTGATCGCGTTTTTGACTTTTTAATTTATCAAGTACGAACCAAAAACAACAAAGGCACCTAACTTTGATTTCCAGTATATCTGTTAATCAAAGCCAGGTGCCTTTTGAACCGTCTTTTTAGCTTTACCTAAACCTCAAGGTCGCTCATTATTGCGTTCACTTTTTGTTCCAATTGCAAATCTGCATCTTTATATGCACCGGCATCGCTTAAGCTGCCTTTTACACTACAATAGAACTTAATTTTAGGCTCAGTTCCCGAAGGTCGAGCTGAAATAATGCTACCGTCTTCCGTTACAAACTGAAGTACATCAGATTTTGGAAGCTCAATTTCAGATATCGAACCTGAAATAATATCAGTTTCTTTCCTTAATTCGTAATCTTTTAGTTTGGCAACTTTTGATCCGCCCAAACTTACCGGAGGATTGTTTCTGAAACGTTCCATCATCGCCTTGATCTCTTCAGCTCCACTTTTTCCTTTTTTGGTTACCGAAACCAATTTCTCTTTATAGAAACCATATTTTTGATACATTTCTAACAAGGCATCAAACAAACTGCTTCCTTTATCTTTGTAAAATGCGGTCATTTCGGCAATAAATGCAGCCGAAACCACGGCATCTTTATCTCTTACAAACTCGCCAATCAAATAGCCGTAGCTCTCTTCGCCACCACCGATGAAGGTTTTCTGACCCTGGAATTTGGTCATTAACTCACCAATATATTTAAAGCCGGTTAAAGTGTTGTAGCACTCTACATTTTTAGAGGCAGCAATAGCATCGATCAGGTAAGAAGTTACGATAGTTTTTACAATGTATTCTTTGCCCGTCAACTTTCCTTTTTCTTCCCAGGCTGTTAACAAATAATTGATTAACAAGCTGCCAGTTTGGTTTCCGTTTAGAAGGATAAATTCGCCTTCATTATTTTTAACTGCAATACCAACGCGGTCAGCATCCGGATCTGTTGCCAGTATTAAATCAGCATCAATAGCCTTTCCTTTAGCTAAAGCAAGTGTTAAAGCCTCTTTTTCTTCCGGGTTTGGATAAACAACTGTTGGGAAATTTCCATCAGGTTTAATCTGTTCTTCTACCAAAGAAACATTAGTGAAGCCGAATTTTTCCAAAGCCTGTGGTACAAGGGTAATACCCGTTCCATGAATAGGAGAGAACACAATTTTAAGATCCTTCTGACGCTCAATAGCATCCGGAGAAACCGAAAGTTGTGCAATGCTTTTTAAATAAAGTTCATCTATCTCCTCAAGAATATAATGAATATTTGCAGCATTACCCGTAAACTTCACATCATCAACAGATGTTACTTTTGCCACCTCATCCATTACATTTTTATCTTCAGGTGATACAAACTGACCACCATCTGCTCCGTAGGCTTTGTAGCCGTTATATTCTTTCGGATTATGTGATGCAGTTAACATAACACCACTTTTGCAGCCTAAATGACGCACAGCAAAAGACAGTTCAGGTGTTGGACGTAATTCCTTAAAGAAATACACCTCAATATCATTTGCAGCAAATACTTCAGCTGTGATTTTTGCAAAATAATCTGAATTGTTACGGCTGTCATGTGCAACAGCAACCTTTATTGTTTCGCCGGGATACGATTTCTTTAGATAATTGCTTAAGCCCTGAGTTGCAGCACCAATAGTGTATTTATTAATTCTGTTAGATCCAGGACCCATAATTCCCCGTAGCCCTCCGGTTCCAAATTCAAGATCTCTATAAAAAGAATCAGTTAATTCTGTAAACGACTGCTCGTCTAATAACTTTTGGATCTGCTGTTTGGTTTCTCCATCATAACTTCCCTGAAGCCATGTGTTAACACGTTCTAATACAGAGGGTTCTAGTTGTTGCATAAAGGGCAATTGAGTTGTTTAAATAAGTTAATATTTGCAAGTATAATAAAGTAAATAGAAATATAGGTAAAATTTAACCAATCACTGGGTAAACATTGCGTTTGGTAATTTGTTAGGGAAAGTGATAATTTATTGGAAAAAATAAAAAATATTATGCTTGTGATGGCGAGATTTATATTTTTACGGAATCAAAACGCCTCATTAAATATACACTAGTTTTCTATGATCTTTAGTTTTATACGAAAGAACCCACGTTGGTTTAATGTTATTGTTTTGAGTGTGAGTGCTTTACTTTTTCTTCTGATACTTGAAGAAATGATGTATAAGTAGTCGTTTGGATAATAATTCAGCACCCTTCATTTTACTTATTGGATTAAAACTGTACATCCATTTAAGAAATGGCCATTTAACTTATGGTGGGGAAGCTTGCGTCGTGAAGTAAAAGTTTTATGGAGCTTATTTTCGGAAATCCTCTCAGAGTATCAAGTTAATTAAGTTTAATTATTTCTCTGATTGTAAGGGTTTTACGTTTTTTTATTTTGCTTATCATTGTGGTAAGTTGATCGATGCTGATCCAAGATTTTAACCAGGCCTGTCACCTTTCCCCTTTAACCTTGATCTTTTCGCCTTTCTAATAACCTATCACTTCTTCGGTGCCAGCAACTGGCTTATAAAGAGGAGCTTTTCTGTGTATGATTATTCTTTGGCCTATAAAACCTACACCCTCACATTGTGGTTATATTTCCCAGTTTTTAAATTTTGTTTAGATATTTTGCAATTACCTGATCTGAAATTAAAAAAACCTTAAATTTAGTAGAGCTTTATTGGAATGTTTTAAATGAATCTGTGAAATGTTTGCAAGGTGGCATTATTCTTGAAAGTGATCTTGCTATCTATCTTTAATCTTCTAACACTATGAAATCTATTTATTCTTCTACCCAACCAAAACGTCTCGGCCAAATGCTGGCCATTACAGCAGGCGTTGTGTTAATTAGCGCATTCTCATCTTGTTCAAGAAAAAATATTTACGATACTCCCTCTGTTTACAGCTTTAAAGGGAGGGGAATGCTGGCACCTCCGGGTATGGTGTATGTACCTTCCGGATCAATTATGTACAAAAGTTCTACAGAAGAAGATGGATTAACTAAAAAAGTAAGTTTAAGCCCTTTTTTTATTGATGCTACTGAAGTAACCAATAGACAATACAGGGAATTTGTAAACTGGGTTGCCGACTCAATTATTGTTACCGATTACCTGAAGGACGAAAAATACTTTAAAGAGCCAGATAAAAAGAAGGCAGAATACGTTGGTCGTCAGATTGACTGGGTTAAACTAGACAGAGATGACGTTCCACTTTGGTTAAGTCCCAATCCCGATATCTCTTCTAAAATTACCGGAACCCTTGTGCTTGAGCAAAATGGTAGACGTGTTTTAAATAAGGAACTGATTAAATATGCGCTCGTTTACCAAAAGTCTGGAGGAGAGGAGTCTAATGAATTTATTACTGAAAACGTATCGGTAATCCCTGATACGAAAGTTTGGACCGCAGATTTCCCTAACTCTCAGATGGGATTTATGGCCTCTAATTATTACGACCACAAAACCTACGATAACTATCCTGTTGTTGGTGTCACCTGGAAACAAGCCAGATCATTTGCCGACTGGAGAGGAAAGCACGCTGCAAATTCACTTCATAAAAATGCTTACTTAAAAGCATATCAGCTAACCTTCAATTTACCTACTGAAGCGCAATGGCAATATGCAGCAGCGGGAGTTAGAAGAGCCGAAGATGCCGTAAGTTCAAAAGCAGTAATGGCTTCTACTGGAAAAGGCGAGAAAGAAAAGCTCTTCGTTAACTTCAAACAAGGGGAAGGGAACTATACAGTCGATGGATCTACGTTCACATTGCCAGTAAAATCATACAGTCCAAACAGTTTTGGATTATTTAATATGTCTGGTAATGTTTCAGAGTGGACTTTAGACGCTTTTAGTCCTTCAGCAGTAGAATTTGTCCATGATCTAAATCCTGTATTGTTATATGACGCCAACGATAACGATGCAGAAGTGATGAAAAGAAAAGTTGTAAGAGGAGGTTCATGGAAAGATAATGGAGAGTTTTTGAGCAAAGACGCCCGTAGTTACGAAATTCAGGATGTAGCCCATTCATATATAGGTTTCAGGTGTGTAATGCCTGCGCCTGAATTACTGAGCGACCAGGTAAGAACCCGCAGAGTTGTAAACAGCAAGAAGAGCGGTGAAGGTGGTAGAGCAAGTCGGTCAACCGAAAATGTGTCTACTCAGAAGGAATAAAATTAACACACACACACACACCATATTAATACTAACCCTATGAAAAACTTTTTAGTAGCGGCCATACTGCTGAATTTTATATGTTCAGCAATGGCTCAGGCACCATCTGGAAAAGTGAAGCCAATGTCGGCTGCCGCAATATTACAGCACGATTCAACTTTACTAACAAACGCAAAAGCTACAGAAGCAACTCGATCTGCATTAACAAAGAAAGATACGACGGCCATGGTACCTGTTGATGGGTTTTATAACTATACCATCCTTGGCAATGCAAGCCCCTTTAACTATCCGCGCATTAATCCAATGAATATTCGTTTTTACAAACGTTTATGGAGGGATATTGATGTTACAGATCCCAAAAATCAGGTTCTTGCAACACCCGGTTCAACGCTTATTGAAACAATTTTGGAAGCCATTAAAAAAGGCCAGATTACGGCATACGACCCAGTGGATGATTCTTTCAAATTTCGTTTAAGTCCGCAGCAGGCGATGGCCAAATTGGTAGACAGTGTACTTGTACCGATATTCGACGATAAAGGAAATCAGATAGACGGCAAAATGCGACTCAATGAATTTAACCCCGAAATGGTAAGTAAATTCCGGATCAAAGAGGATATCTTTTTTGATAAGCAAAGGGCAAAGGTAGAAACCCGCATTATCGGCATTGCACCTGTAATGAAAATATCTACCGGCGATACTACAATAGCTGGTGAAGCTCCGGTTTTCTGGCTTTATTTTCCCGAATGCAGAAATGTGTTTGTAAAGAAAGATGTTTCAGATCCCGACAAAAATATGTTTGATATGAGCATGGATGATATTTTTCTGCAACGACGTTTCAGCAGCAAAATTATCCGGGAATCCAATACATCTGGCCAGCGTATAATAGACTATACAAAAGATCTTTCAGAGCAGCAAAAAGAAGCTTTGCGCATCGAAGCTGGTATAGACGAGTACAAGAAAAAGGTGTGGGGATACAATAGCACTTCCCATCAGTAAATACAAAGCCCAGTTCAGATTCCAAATTCTGTTCTGGGCTTTTTTATAAAGTTTAGAATTACTTTATGGCGCCAAATGCAGCAAAACAGCTGTTTTTATGCAGAATTTCTGTGCGAGAGAAACCTGCTTTCTCCAGCATTTTCAATTGGAAATTAACCGAACGAGGCGAATCTTCTTTCTCTACATACGTTAAAACCTTATCACGATAATCATCGCCCCCCAGTTCCTTTAAATAATTACCATATCTGCTCCAGAACATTTTGTTTATATTTTCACTTTCGTGGATAACAAGATCAGAAATCCAGACACTTCCACCAGGTTTTAGCGCCTCGAAAACTTTTCTGAAAACAGAATACCATTCATCTTCAGTTCTTAAATGGTGAAAAACAGCGCCGGCCATAATGATATCAAACGACTCCTTTTCTAAGTTAAGCTCTCTGATATCTCCCTGCACAGTAGTAACAGTACCCATCGTTGAAACCGCAATTCTTTCTTTCGCTTTGGACAACATCGGAGCACTTAAATCTATTAGAAAGCAATCCAGATCGGGTATTTTCGAAAGCAACTTTATGGTGTAATTACCTGCGCCACAGCCAATATCTAATACCGATTTTGCGCCCGGATTGACGTGGTAAGCCGCTTCTGTTATTAGTTCCAAACATAAGGGAGCGTCTATTGTGGTTTGCTGGCCTGTTTCAAGATTTGAAAAACGTTCTACATCTGAATCAAAGCGTTCGCGTATTTCCTTCACCGATGATTTGGTTTGACAAGGGTTTGTTTTCATTTTTTTTGTTTTTAAGCTCTTGCCAAAACTAGTATGGTTGATGATATTTGAAAAATATCATTTTTATCAATAATTGATTCCTTTTAGGTATTATGGAGCTAAGGCATTTACTGTATTTCAAAACCGTTGCAGAAGAGTTACACTTTCGAAAGGCCGCAGAAAAGCTGTTTATATCGCAGCCTCCGTTAAGCAGGCAGATCAAAGAGCTGGAGGAAGAACTGGGTGTAGAGCTTTTTTACCGGAATAATAAACGAGTGGTTCTTACAGAGGCGGGCATTTATCTGAAACGCGAGGCGGACGAAATACTCTCAAAACTGGATGCAATAAAGCATAACCTGGGTCAGCTAAAAGGTGCTGTTACCGGCTTGTTACGAATTGGTTATATAAGTTCCGTAAATCAGCAATATCTGATTAGTGTATTAAAGGAATTACGCGAAGTTTATCCCTTAGTCAGAACCCGATTATATGAGCTGCCAACAATTAAACAGGTAAAAGCACTGGAAGATCATAAACTTGATATTGGTATTATGAGGGCGCCTATAAAGTCAGACAAGCTTCATGTAGATACGTTGTTTGTTGAGAATTTTGTATTGGCCCTTTCTAAAGGCTGTTTGGCAAATGGCGATACAACAAATCTTGCCCAATTTCTGAAACAGCAATCCTTTATATTTTTTAACCGGGATTATGCACCGGACTATTTCCGGAAATTAGAAGAAATCTGTCAACGGATGGGCTTTTATCCGGAAGTGAGTCACGAAGTAAATAATGTTCATTCTATACTGCAATTGGTTGAGCAGGGTTTAGGCGTTTCTATTGTTCCGGCATCTTTAAAAAACTCATTCTCTCACCTCAATCTCGACTTTATAAATCTTTCAAATTTACCTATAACCACAGAAGTAGTTTTAGCGTACAAGAAAGGAAATAAGCATCCCGTTTCAGAGTGGTTGGTTGAAAGATATAAACGCGGGAACCTTGTCATTAATGAAATACAAACCCTGAGCGGGGAAGAAAAAGTGACCTGATTTAAGAACGTCGGGAATTTAAAATCCTTCATTAGGGAGTAAATAATAATAAGTGTAAATATTACATTTTATTAAAAATGGCATAAGTTTCTGGGGAAATTTTGAATGGATTGGGTTTGTATTAAAAAAATGTTAATTTTCGCGAACAAAAGCATAACCTTCTTCGTTAAAACAAATATGACCAACCATTCAGTGAAAGCCAAACAATCTACAAGTAACGCATCCTTTAATATGTATGTCGATTTATTCGACAAAGGCGAATTTTATGAAATGAGTGTTACCCGCCAATCAGACAAATACCATGTTGATTTAGATAACATGTATTTGGGTACTCTTTCAAAAAACAGCGAAAATTGCTGGGAAGTGGTTAGCGGCACAATTCCTTCAACGATTATGCCCGATATAACCAATAATATTATCAGGAACTTTGAAATCAATTAATTGAATGATTTCTAAATAAAAAAGCCTTCATTTTTGAAGGCTTTTTTATTTAGAAAGAAAATCGCTTTTATTTTGTGGCTACCAATGGACTATATTTTGTTACCTGATTTTTTATCGGTTTTATAGTTTTCAAATACTCATAAATTGCCTCCAGGTCATTCGTTTTCATAGCACCGTACATACTCCATGGCATTATTGTTTGAAACTCGCCCTCTTTAACTGCGTGCAGATTTTCCTTATTTTCGAAAGCCTTGAATCTTGCAACAAACATTTCTTTTGACCATTCGCCTATACCCGTTTCTTTATCCGGAGTAATATTTGCTGAGGTGATTTTACCGCCTGGAATGGTAAACTCCTCTCCACCTCCGAAATCCATTCTCTCTAAATATTTCCCTTTTTCCTGCTTGGTATGGCAGTTTTTGCAAGCAGCCGAGCTAACCAGGTAAGCGCCATAAGCTAAGGTGTTGCTTACCGGGGGAATAGGTTTATTTTCGGGTTTCACAGGCATTGTATTTACCAGGAAATTTAGAGGAAAATCAAGTTGCCGTTCTGATGATTCAGTTTTTTGGGCTGGAAGTGTTCGTATATAGGCTATTATAGAGTAGATATCCTCTTTGTCCATTTTCGCGTAGGATTCATATGGCATAATTGGGAAAATAGCCGATCCATCCTTTTTTACACCAGATGTTATAGCTCTGAAAATCTCACCATCAGTCCAGTCCTTTAAGCGAAAAGGGGTAATGTTTGGTACATATACTTCACCGGGAAAACCAATATTGCGGTCGAATTTTTCACCACCAGTACCTCGTGTATTTGTATCTAATGGCCCGGAAAATTTATACCAGTCGCGTTTAGAATGACAGTCAATACATACCGTAACATTGTTCGCAAGGTATTTGCCCCGGGCAATGCGTTGCGGTGTTAATTCAACTTTTAAATCTGGCGCATCACCAACATTGGGCAAAGCAAACTTTACGTAGCTTAATAAGGTCCCAATGCCCACAATCGCCACCAGCAAAATGTAGATAATGATTTTTCCAGCTTTTTTCATAGTGTTTTGATTTTTTTAAATATAAATGATAGTTATTTAATCAAAAAATACGAAGCTTTCCTGGAAAGTGCTACAGTTTAATTATATTTTTAAGAGCAAATACAATTGCGTTCATGATAGTTTTTTGTGGCTTGGCACTGAATGTGCCTTTTTTCCGGTTTGCAAGAATGGCATTTACTGATAGCGCTTTGTGCCCCAGAACTTTTGAAAGAGCATAAATACCGGCGGTTTCCATCTCAAAATTAGTAATCCGTCGGTCTCCAAATTTGAAATTCTGTAAACGTTCATTTAAGAACGGAATTCCATGTTTCGCCCGTAGAGTACGCCCCTGAGGTGCATAAAAGCCCGGAGCAGTAACTGTTATTCCCTTCATTGCTCCGTCTCCAACATTGGTTAGTAAACTCAAATCAGAAGCACAAACATAGGGCGTTATGCCTTTAATATCAGCAAAGTGCTTGTCTATTGCTTGTTGCAGCTGCTGTTCATCATCAGAATAATTTCTCGCATAATAATGCATTAACGAATCCATCCCCAAAGCATATTCTGAAACTAAAATACTATCCACAGGAATGTCGTCCTGAAGTGTTCCTGACGTACCAACGCGAACAATTTCAAGGCTTTTCTTTTTTGGCTTTTCCTTCCTGGTTTTGAGGTCTATATTTACCAGTGCATCTAGCTCATTCAGAACAATATCAATATTGTCGGTTCCAATTCCTGTAGAAATAACTGAGATGCGTTTTTTGCCAATATAACCAGTGTGGGTTATAAATTCGCGCTTACCCTTTTGAAGCTCAAGCCGGTCAAAAAAAGCAGAAACGTCAGCAACCCGATCCTGATCTCCTACAGTAATAATGGTATCTGCAATGTCTTCAGGCAATAGATTTAAGTGGTATACACTTCCATCTGGATTTAAAATTAAATCAGCATCCGAATATTGATGAATCATATAGTATATAAGTATGTGTAACTTAAGTGTTCTATTTTGTCCAGCTTCTGAAGAGCGCTGTTTAATTTAGATTTTGGGATAGAGATTTCTAAATTACAATTATTTTCAAAACTCTGCTTAAAAATTTCCAGTTCTAATTCCTTCACCAGGCGCATCACATCATTCATCTGTAGATATTCGAAATTAATGTTATAGATGTCGTTAATGGTCTTTTCGACAATCTCTGAGTTCGAAATGGCGTCTATCGTTGCTGTTTTATACGCATTTATTAAGCCGGGAACGCCTAATAAAGTACCACCGAAGTAGCGAACTACGATTACTATAATATTTGTAAGATCATTTGAAAGAAGGGCATTTAAAATAGGACGGCCAGCGGTGCCTGAGGGTTCTCCGTCATCATTAATGCGAAAAACGTTTCTATCCGGACTAAGCCGGAGGGCCCAGCAATGATGTCGTGCTTTGGGATGTTCGGCTTTTAAGCTGGCAAGAAATTCCTTAGCCTCATTTTCGTTTTTTATAGGATAAGCATAAGCTATAAATTTGCTTCCTTTATCTCTGAATATTCCTTCGCACGAACTTTTTATCGTTCTATATCTGTCGTCAAAAAGCATATAAATATAGATTGCTGATTAGAGGTGGTTGGGTAGGGGATTAAATTGAATACTTGTCTATCATTTCCGGGGTGATCTTCATTCCGCGGCCGGTTTTGAGATCTATCAGTACATAATCAAACCAGCCATCACTACAGAGCTTGCCGGTTTTGTTGCTTTTAATCTCAAACGAAACCTTACTGCTACGTTCATTAATTGACACAATTCCAGTGGTTACTGTAAAACTTTCGCCAAGGGTTAATGGACGCTTAAATTCGATATGGGCGGTTTTTACTACCCAGCCATAGCCAAGCTCCATGAATTCGTCCATCGACATTTTATAGCAGGCTTCCATCTGTTCAAACCTCGCAGCCAGAACATAATCGAAATATTTGCTATTATGTACATGGTTGAACATGTCGATATCGTCGGGGCGGACTTTCAATTCGGAAGTAAAACGGCTATAGGCTATATCTTTATTCATTTTTATTTGCTGCTCTTAATTTGCTGCGAAGATAATATTTATGCCAGCTTTTAAATTATTTGAAAGAGTACACATTGCAAGGATTGAAAAGCTTTGGTTTTAAACGAATAAAGACTATCTTTGCACCTCAATTAACAAAAATTAAAAGCTTTAATATTATTTCAGTAATGTATTTAAGTAAAGAGTACAAGGCAGATATTTTTGCCAAACATGGTAAAGGCGCTACAGATACAGGTTCTTCAGAAGGACAGGTAGCTTTATTTACATCTCGTATTGCTCATTTAACCGGGCATTTGAAGAAAAACAAGAAAGATTTTTCTACTCAGTTAGCTCTTCAAAAACTAGTTGGTAAACGCCGTGCTTTATTAGCATATCTACATAAAAAAGATATCAACAGATACCGTGCTATTATCAAAGCATTAGAATTAAGAGATATCATCAAATAATTCAAAAGCTTCAAAAAATTAAAAAGCCATTCTCAAAAGGAATGGCTTTTTTTATGTGAGTTATTATGGCTCGCAAAGACGCAGAGCCGCTTTGCATGGAGTCCTATTTTTAAAAGCGGAGGGGGCAATCTTCGATTGTCAGTAATAAAAAAAACTATACCGTGTGATTTCGAAAATATCTTCCCCAAATTCTCTGCTTTATCCCATTTTATAGCTCAGATCGAGAACAAATCTTAGATTGGCATCCAGTGTCTCCTATCAAATATGCCATTCAACTGCGGCTCTGCGTCTTTGCGAGCCAATCCATTATCTTTCGAAACTAAGGCGTTTACCATTTGTCCCTTCAATAAATTTACCGTTCTCATAGGCAAGATGACCTGATACAATGGTGTGGCTTATTGATGAATTAAATGTATAACCGTCAAAAGGACTCCATCCGCATTTCGAAAGATCTGTCTCCCTGCTCACAGGAGTTTTAGATTTCAGATCAACCAGAACGATATCTGCCCAATAGCCCTCGCGAATGTAGCCTCGTTTCTCGATGTTGAAGCAAATTGCAGGACTGTGAGCCATTTTTTCAACGATAGCTTCGATGCTTATTTTACCCTGATGCTGAAGTTCGAGCATGGCCAGCAGTGAATGTTGTACCAGTGGTCCTCCGGAAGGCGCCTGCAAATATGGCTTCATTTTTTCTTCGATGGTATGAGGCGCATGGTCAGTTGCTATTACGTCAATTCGTCCGTCTAAAACAGCTTGCAGGATTGCTTCCTTATCTGATTTTGCTTTCACGGCAGGATTCCATTTAATCCAGTTTCCTTTCTCTGCATAATCTTCATCGCTAAACCATAGGTGGTGAACGCAGGCCTCTGCAGTGATTTTTTTATCCGCCAAAGCGATTTTATTATCGAAAAGCGCAAGTTCTTTTTCTGTAGAGATATGAAGGATGTGTAATCTGCTACCGTGTTTTTTTGCAAGTTCAACCGCAAAGGATGATGACCTGTAGCAAGCTTCGGCGTTGCGGATAAGGGGATGCATTTCGGGCGTAATGTTCTCGCCATATTTCTCCTTAAAAACAGCCATGTTATCACGGATAGTTTGCTCGTCTTCACAATGTGTTGCAATTAACATCGGAGCCGAAGAAAAGATCTTTTCAAGAACAGAACTGTTATCTACCAGCATGTTACCAGTAGATGATCCCATGAACACTTTAATGCCACATACATTTTTTGGATCGGTTTTTAGCACCTCTTCAATGTTGTCGTTACTCGCCCCCATAAAGAAAGAGAAGTTCGCTAAAGAGCGGTCGGCAGCAATATTGTATTTATCCTGAAGCAACTGTTGGGTAAGCGTATTTGGTACAGTGTTAGGCATTTCCATAAAGGAAGTTATACCTCCGGCAACAGCAGCACGGCTTTCTGTATAGATCTCGGCTTTGTGAGTTAAGCCGGGTTCACGAAAATGTACCTGATCGTCAATGCATCCCGGAAGGAGATATTTTCCTTCAGCATTTATTTCTTTATCGGCTGCTACATCGATTGTGGCTGCAATCTTTGTAATAAATCCATCTTTTATTAAAACGTCCGAAATGGATTGGCTTCCTTCGTTTACTACAGTTGCAGCTTTAATTAAAATTGAAGACATTTTGCATTAGTTAATTTGCTGCGAAATTAGCTTTTCTCAGGCATAAATGTGTTGTAAATAATTGGGCGAATGAAGGTATATCTCCAGGCTTGGTTTGATTCAAACACCTGATAAAGCTTGTAACTTAAAAAATAAGGGATTAACAATTTGCCTTGTTAATCCCTTCCAAAGATTGATGATATCTCTTCTGTTGCTTATACAGCCAGCTCGTCAATATACTCTGATAAGCGTGGCAAGTAGATGACGTTATTGCTTTTTCCAAGCTCCATAGACCAGAAACTACCGGCCATTTTAAAAACCTTAAACAGCTGACTGGATTCATGAAGCAAGAAAAATTCGATCCATTGATTTACGTTCATTCTTCCAAGCACGCTGTGTGTGCCCACACGTGCAAAATGTTCAGCTGGCATTTGCTCAATGGTAAGCCAAAGCTCGTTTCGCAGTCTGTAAAGCTCATGTAGAAGCGAACCTGTTGTTTTT
>Ga0307408_100001826_pt1 | contig 15513 bp, 10 predicted proteins | sample 322Cmetagenome_FD_202116 | JGI IMG/M metagenome (GOLD analysis project Ga0307408, IMG submission 202116) | Maize rhizosphere microbial communities from greenhouse at UC Davis, California, United States - 322HYB-C-3 | ecosystem: Host-associated > Plants > Roots > Rhizosphere > Soil | place...
TACACGTGTCTGGTCCTTGTTAAAGAACTGCGACTGACTTTGAATGCCGAAGAACCCGTAAAGCAGACTGGCGAAATTCTGTAACTGACCTCCAACACCAGTCGTCGGAATGGGATTTCCTTCACTATCCTGCAAGAATGGGCCACCGAACTGCGCCGTATTGAAATTAATTGTTTCACTACGACCGAAGTTGCTGGCACCATTTGAATAGACCCAGCGCTGCTCAAAGCCGCCGCGGAACGTATGATTACCTTTTACCCAGGTCAGGTTGTCACCGAGAACGGTCGTGCCGGTGAAGCGAAACTGGGTGTCGAACGCACCGAATCCCGTAATCGTACCGCCCGTTAGGCTGACAAGCTCACCGTTAGGACCACCGAATGGTTGAATGTTCGTATCGATCCCACCGGTTTTAAAAGCTGTCAGGATGGCATCGTACGGACCACGACCGGCGCCACCGTCACCAGGACCAAAGAAGGTCGCTTCGATGCGGTTGCCGCCGAAACGCAACTCATTAACGATGTTTGGCGTCAAGTTCGAGGTAAGATTCAAGCTAAGCACGTAGCTCTTTTGTGGAGTACGGCTCCCATCACCTGAACCTGGAAATGTCTCTGGAAACAGATCGAACTCACCGCTGCTGGTGTTTAAGCTTCCGGTCAGACTGTGCTTTTCAGTCAGCTTCCAGTCAACACGCGAGGCCGTTGTATTGACCTCGAATCTGTTCGGAGCGGAGAACCTGAACAGGTCGAAAACACCCGGGAGAATTCCCTGACCCGGGACGTTCCCGAGAGGATACAGATTAAGGAACTGTTGCAGACCGGGATTTATTCCCAGGTTACCGCCGGGCAGAACAAAGCCACAGTCCTCAGGGCCAACTCCAAACACATCGCAAATACCCTGCGCGCTGCGATTGTTGGCGCCTGCTTGCCTTATGTCGAGTGTGCCGAAAGGAGTGTTCTGGAAAATGCCCAAACGAGCCTGCGCGGATGGCACATCACGCGTTTCCGTGGTCGAACTCAGCGAGCGGTCACCTTCATAATTGAAGAAGAAGAACGCTCTATCCTTCTTGATCGGTCCGCCGATTGAGCCACCGAACTGCTTGCGCTGAAGCGGTTGTCTCTCGGCGTCGAAGAAATTGCGAGCTGCGAATCTCTGTGAGCGATAGTACATGTACGCGCCACCGTGAAAATCATTCGTACCATTCTTCGTGGCTACGTTGATGACCGCACCGGTGTTACGTCCAAACTCCGCGTTGAAGTTGCTCGTAAGAACACGAAATTCCTGAGTCGCATCAATATTCGGTGTTGCCGCACCGCCCGCGATGCCGGGGACGTCGGCGTCGTTGTTATCGATTCCGTCAACCAAAAAATTGTTGTTGCGTTCGCGCTGGCCATTGACGCTGAAGCCGCCAAGACCGGTCTGCGTTTGAGTCACGCCAGGCGCAAGCAGTATCAGACCGTTTGGATCACGACTTAGCAACGGGAGATCCATGATCTTCTTGTTGTCGATCAGGGTCGAGAGTTGCTGGTCGTTGGTGTTGAGCTGTGTTGAGACGTCTGTGGCGGTGGTAACGACAACAGTAGCAGTCGCTCCGCCGACTGGCAGTGAGATGTTTGCTTCGGTAGTGAATGCCACCGACACCTGTACGTCTTTCGCGGTGCCCGGGCCGAAGCCTGTTTGCGTCGCGGTTACTGTATAGATGCCTACCGGAAGGTTTGTGATGTTGTAACTACCGGAATCAGACGTCGTTGTGGTGCGCTTTTCGCCGGTCTGATTACTGACTGCTTCGACCGTAGCGCCGGCCACCAGACCACCATTGGGATCTACCACATTGCCTTTGATATTCCCTGTGGCCTGAGCAAAACAATAACCTGTGGCGCTGATGATTACGGTAAGGCAAAAGAACGCCCGCGCCAATCTATTAAGCATATGCTTCTCCTTTTTCAAAACTGATTGAGTGTTCGATCGGCTCTGGGGAGATTGACCGATTCTGTTCGGGACGACTGCGGTTAATAAATAGGAAACCTCACGTGCAATCGAGAGGTGGTTGCCCTCTCTTTCTGGGCTAAGTTTCCAACATTGAATTACCTCCTGAGTGCCTGGATCAGATTGGGTGTTCACAACTTGTGAGTACAACTGACCCTGGCAAAAACGTGGTTCAGGACATTTTTTGGTAGGCAACCTTCATTCCATCGTAAATACACCACTTTTTAGAAAGCTTTCCAGACCACTCTTTCTTTATTTCGACAGCGTAAATCCATGCCTCTAAAGATTATCCATGAATTTGGAATACTGAACGTGGTGATAGTTAGCAGGCCGTCCATTTTTATAGATACGTTGAACATTTAGGTGGACGCCGGAGGTCTGTTCGTTTAAAGACAAAGACGTGCAGCTTTGCTTCTGCACGTCTTTGGAACCAATTGATGAGTTGATCAGTGATGATGACCAGCAGATGCAGCCGCAGGTGGTCCACCTTTTGTCTTGTTGTCGGAGACATCGATCACAGTGCGCATCCAGGGATGAATGCAACACTGAAATCGGTGCGTGCCAACCGGCAAGTCTGAACTTCCGGCTGTAGGACCTTCAACAACAGCACCCGGGTGAATGAGATCCAGTGGACCAAGGCATTCAGGCACCGGTTCCGGATTACCGGAAATGCCGTTGAGCGCGTCAACTGCGCCGCCACCAAACTCTGCTACTTCAGTGAAGGTGTGATCTTCACCGCCACGATTTTCAATGAGTGTGGGTCGTCCAATGTTGAGCAGCACTTGACTCGGTTGATTGCGCCACTTGTGCACGTCTTGAGTCGCTGCCAGTTCTTCGATGAATTCATCAAAGGTTGTGTGGCCGTTCCCGACACAAGTGCCGGGACCGACTACCGCGTTAAATGAAATAGGTTCGCAATCATCAAGCAACCGGATCTTCTTGTCGCCCTGTACTGCACCGGCGCCTGCACTGAGACTCAGTACTGTGAGTGCAGCGACGGCAGTCCAAACTGCTGTTCGAACGTTCAACTTTCGTTTCATGGATTACCTCCTTGTTCGGGCCGGCTCAGGTCATGGGGGTGAGACCGAGGACTGACGCATTGGGATTGTTAAAGCTCGGCAAGCATATACACTTCGGAAACTACGATTGTCAATAATTTGATCGAAGCAGGTATAGACGATGAACTCATTTGCGCTGATTACCTGTTGATGTGACCTGACGGTCTGTCGGCGTCGCTGTGGCCGTAAGTCGAAGATGCCACGGGCTTGTCCCGTGGAATTTTCACGCTCGTCACTACCCCCACGACCCTTAAGCGGAAATAGATGCCATGGCTTTGGGCCATGGAGTTTTCACGTTCTCAGCTAATAGCCTCAAACGTGAAGTTCCACGGGGCAAGCCCGTGGCATCTAGAGACCGCAGTTTGGATCGTGTGTAGCGAACAAGCGTGAAGTTCCACGGGGCAAGCCCGTGGCATCTCATGCAGAGGTGTGAGTGAGGAAAAGAGAACAGCGGAACGTCACAGAAATTCAATGAACTTACGTCACAATAATAATACTTAAGTGTACGAAGTTCTGTTAATCTTGCACTTCCCTTCCCTCGTACGTTGTAGAAAATTATCGTCCAGCGTGGGTAACGGACCGGTGTGTCTGAACGGTGACGATGAATTCTTTGTGGCGCTAATCTGAAAACGAGTTCGTCTGGATGAGGAGGCCCAACATGACTACACGACAGATCTCACGTCTTATCATCTTTACCGCAGCATTCGCGTTTACAGCGGTGCTGCTTTTTAGTGGACCAACAGTTTCATCAGCGGGGACCAGGGGCGATCGTTCTGCTCCGACGGTGCCTGCTAATCTTATGGTCACGGCCGTGACTGATTGGTCTGTTAGCCTGTCGTGGCAAGCGTCCACCGACAACTCGGGAAAGTTGTCTTACAGGGTTCGGATCACTAACCTGAACAACTCTACATACAACTCGCTGGCAACAGTGAGCCAGAGCCAGACGACGTACACCGCCAAATACCTGGCGAGAGACAGCAACTACACATTTGCAGTCTACGCTGTTGATGACAACGGCAATAAATCGGCGGAGAGCAATATCGCCAGCGCGCACACGCTCGCGGACACAACTGCACCAACAGGACCATCGCTCCAGGCTACTGTGCTTAGTCCCTCTCAAGTTCAACTAACCTGGACCAGATCAACCGACAACATACCAAGTAACTGCTGTAACTATGGCATCAACCTGAACGACGCCCCAATCACGCAAAACATCAGCTGGCTAACGCAGACTTCGGCCGTCATTCGCCATCTACAGCCAGGCACAGGTTACTCGTTCAGTGTCACTGCTTCTGACTTCTCCGGTGGTAACTCGGTTACCAGCAACGTTGTTAATGCGGTGACGCCGCCCAGCACCGACACGTTACCGCCGACGGTTCCGACGAACCTGCATCTCGTTAGTGATAACAGTTGCGCGGAGGTGTGGATCGGTTGGGCTGAGTCCAGCGACAATAAGGATTCTGAGGCCAACATCGAGTATGAGATCTACGTCAACGGCGTACTCAGCCCGTTGCCTGTTAACTCCGGTGTTGATTTTGATTTCGTTTATGGCACGGCTTTCGGTGACAACTACTTCACAATCAGGGCTGTAGACAAGTCGGGAAATAGTTCGGCGCCCAGCACGCCTCTCAAATTATTTCTCTGGCCGTGCTAGAATTTTTGCGGCTTAGTTGAACTAATGCGGTTCCAGTAGATCTCCACCCACGTCGACCTGGTCCGTTCACTTGGCGCGTTCCGGCGTAAGCTCACGTTAGCCAATCAATCTGTTTTTTTCGTGCCTTGCTACCCGGCATCGGAACGCTTTGTCGTTCTATATGAAGAAGTCTGACGCCCCTCAATTCGCCGAATTACTGGCTCGCGAACAAGCTATCCGTCGGGAAACTGAAATCCTGCGCGATGCCAACATTGCCCTTACCGAAAATCTCAGTCTCGAACGAGTTCTAGAAACGCTGCTCGATTTTCTCCGCAAGCTGATTCCCTACGACAGCGCGAATGTGATGTTGCGGACTGGTGACTCGCAATTCGTTGTGAGCGCACTCAGACGTTACGAAGAGTATCAGGATGTCGACACAGCTCGATTCATTGCCTTCGATGCCAGGACCAATCCGATTTTGCGGCGCATCTGCTTGACCAAAAAGAGTGTGGTCGTCGCGGATACACATCGGGAACCTGGGTGGCAGTGGGTCAACGGCGCCGGTCATGTTCGCAATTGGATTGGAGTGCCACTGATTGCATCAAGCAACGTCATCGGCATTTATTCGATGGACAAGGCAGAACCGTTTTTTCTTAAAACAGAGCACGCACGTCTGGCCGAGACACTCGCCGAACGTGCGGCCAGCGCTATTCGAAATGCTCAGTTGTTCGAACAAAGCCAGCATCATGTGGCGGAACTCGAAGAGCGTATTGCCGAACGCAAGCGTGCGGAAGTGGCGCTGCGCGAGAGTGAAGAACGTTATCGCGAGTTGTTCGAGAACGCGAGAGACGCCATTTACGTTAACGACCTTGAAGGAAATTACATCAGAGTAAACCGCGCGACCGAAACCCTGACGGGATACAGAAGTGAAGAAATCGTCGGACATAACTTAATCGACTTCGTAGCGGCAACAAGTGTCAGGGATGTGCGCGAAAGTTTTTTTGCAAAACTGGCGGAACAAGGTGAAACCACCTACGAAGTCGACGTGATAACAAAGGACGGGCGCCGTGTGCCCGTTGAAGTGCGCAGTCGTGCGATCTACGAAAACGGCGTGATGGTTGCAGTTCAAAGTACAGCCCGTGACATCACCGAGCACAAACTTGCACAGAACGCGCTGCAAATGTTTTCGCGGCAGTTGATCGAGGCGCAGGAGGATGAGCGACGTCGAATCGCGCGTGAGCTGCACGACCAGATAGGGCAAGTGCTAACCGCGGTAAAGATGAATCTTCACACCGTCCAGCAGGTTTCCCAGGGTTCAGAGGCCGGTTGCTACATCAAGGACAATATTGAAGCTGTCGATGAAGCGCTCCGTTTGGTTCGCGATCTTTCTGTTGACCTGCGTCCACCCGTGCTCGACGATTTCGGCCTCGTTACAGCTCTGCGCTGGTACGTAGATCGTTATACAAAGCGCACCGGTTTGGAAGTGGATATGGTTATCGAATTGCCCGACGAGCATGTACGTTTCTTTCGCGAGCTCGAAACAGCATGCTTCCGAATAGCGCAGGAAGCGCTGACTAACATCGTACGCCACGCGCAGGCCAGTCACGTGCTCTTGCAACTAGTGAAAGACGAAAATGTTCTGCTTTTATCGGTGAGGGACGACGGCGTGGGCTTCGACGTTGAGAGCCTGCGAAAACGCGCGCCGCGCGCCGCGACGCTGGGACTCATCAGTATGCAGGAACGAGCACATGCCGCAGGCGGCGCGATCGAGATAGATTCGGTAATCTCGCAGGGTACTGAAGTGCGATTCGTGCTTAACCTTGCGCCCTGACAAAGCGGCCCTGGCAAACAAATTGGTCCATCATCTCCTCAACGGGCTTGACGGGTGTGTAATGCTCGGTTGGACGCGGTTCGGTGTTTTCAATAAACCAATCGTCATGCTGGATGGCCTGTAGCAAGTCTGGATCGTAGTCAAAGCGATCCGTGACGTCGATCATTCGATCCTTCATCGCCCTGATCCACCTCTCGTAAACAAAGCGCTGTGCTTTAGGCGACACGCGATGAATGCCGCTGTTCTGCTCGTGGCTCGTTTTACAGTGTTCCATAAAAATTCGCGCCTGGACCAGCGCTATCAGCAAGCCGCCGGTGTCGAATTGTACGATCTGTGTGGGAGCGGCTTCGATACCTCGCGACACGAAGGTATACGGATATCCCAGGTAAGCAATATGAATAGGCCCGGCTGGTCCATGATCGGAAATTATGTCCCAGGTATTGGATGCGATCTTGAAATCAGGTTTCTGTTTCAGGTCTCTTATGATTGGACCAAACTCCTGATCACCACTGGACGTACTGAGCAGTTTTATTCCGGGTCTGTGCCTGAGCGGCCATTTGTCTTTGAACGGGTTGCGCCCGGAACACCCCAGAACGTAGTTACATTGGACCATCAAATCTGCGACTGAATCCACACGAGTAACAATGTCGCGCACAGGTGAAGGAAGATGCAGATCTGTATTGGGGTCATAGTAAAGCAGTTCGTTGCCTTGCTTCACCGCCAGATTAGCGACGGCCCGGCCAATGCTTCCCATTCCGATCACGCCCAGTCGTTCTCCCTGCAGTGTTTGGCCGTGAAGGAATTCTGTGTGCAGGCGGTCGATAAAACATCGAGAGAAGATTGGACCACCAATTTGCAATTTAACCGCTGCGCGAGCCCATGACATCACCGCAAAGGGTGGCGGCTTTTCTTCAAACAAGAACATCCCGAGGGAAGTCTGTTCGACACCGCACAACGTATAACGTTGCAAAACTTCGGGCGGTACGCTCGTGATGCAGATTCCGCCGTCATCCAGCACCAAAATGCGTTTGATGTTGCGATGCCTCAGTGTTTCAGCGACGACTTGCCAGAGTCGTTCCACATCGCGCTGAAAATAGGGACGAAACTCACCTGGTTCGGGCGTCGTGCTGTCGATGACAGTGGCGCCCATGTCTCGCAGCGTTTGAATTACGGGCGGGCTATTTGAATAGACCTTTCCGAGCGCGAAAACGTTTTTGAGGTTGAGTCCCATCGCGCCAATCGTTTGAAAAAGATCAACAGTCTGGAGCAGCATGTGTTGGACTGCCACCATCGCAGTGTCTTCACCAAAACTAAACTGAGCGCCTTGAGCACAATCGAAAATAGTTCGAGTAACTGTGAGAGGAGAAAGCTGTGTCTGTAACATAGTGGGTGCATTGCGGAAATGAGAGACTAATGAGTTTGTTAAGTACCTTGGGGGGAAGGCATTTAAGCCATTGCTCAACGTCGAGCAGCGACTTTAGGTAGTGTTTAGATGTACGCGGCAGGAATTTCGGTGCGGAAAATTTCCACAGTCCTCAACGTCTTCATTTCGGACAGAGCAAAGCCCATCGCCTTGACACTGCGAAACTCTGACTGCTAAAGTACGCGGTCTTTTTCTGCACTGAATTCGAGTCTGTGTACACGTAAAGGAGCTGTTTTGAGTAGCGAATCCGGTTACCTGTTTACCTCTGAGTCCGTCACTGAAGGTCATCCTGACAAAATCTCCGATCAAATCTCCGACGCAGTTCTGGACGCGGCCTTGACCGTCGATCCAAAAGCGCGCGTCGCCTGCGAAACTCTGGTCACTACTGGTCTCGTAGTTGTTGCCGGCGAAATTACGACTAACGCCGTGATCGACTATTCCAGAGTGGCTCGCGAAGCTATTCGCGAGATCGGTTACACGAGAGCGAAGTATGGTTTTGATTGCGACACTTGCGCGGTGTTGTCAGCACTCGATCGCCAATCGCCCGACATCGCAATGGGCGTCGACACTGGTGGCGCCGGCGATCAGGGATTGATGTTCGGTTACGCGTGTAATGAAACGCCTGAGCTCATGCCGCTGCCGATTCAGTTGGCCCACATGCTCGCGCGCCGACTTTCTGAAGTACGCAAATCAGGCGAGCTTCCCTATCTTCGTCCTGACGGAAAATCTCAGGTAACAGTTGAATATCGTGATGGCCGTCCGTTTCGTCTCGAGGCTGTAGTTATCTCGTCACAACACGCCGACGATGTGACCAACGAACAGTTGCGAGCGGAGATCCAGGAGAAGGTTATCAAGCACACGGTTTCGAGCGAGTTGCTCGATAAAGACACGAAGTATCACATCAATCCCACCGGTCGTTTCGTTACTGGTGGACCACAGGGCGATGCCGGCGTCACGGGTCGAAAGATCATTGTGGATACTTACGGTGGTTATGCGCCCCACGGTGGCGGCGCGTTCTCCGGAAAGGATCCGACGAAGGTCGATCGTTCGGCAGCTTACATGGCGCGTTATGTTGCGAAGAACATCGTCGCTGCGGGACTCGCCGATCGTTGCACGGTCCAACTTGCTTATGCGATCGGTGTTGCCGATCCGGTTTCGGTTTTTGTGAATACCGAAGGCACCGGACGCATCAGCGAGTCGGCATTGTCGAAACTCGTGCGCGATCATTTCGAACTGACGCCCCGTGGCATTATCGAGAGTTTGAACCTGCGCCGGCCTATATATAAGGCCACTGCGGCTTACGGCCATTTTGGACGTAACGAGGAAGGCTTCACCTGGGAGAAGACAGACAAGGCTGAAGCGCTTCGCACCAGTGCCGGCATTTAGTCAAACAATTTAACCAAAGGAATAATCAAGTATGAGTTCTGCACCTTCCGTCGAGTTCGACGTGAAAGACATTAGCTTGTCGAATCATGGCAAGCAGCGTATTGAATGGGCTGAACGTGAAATGCCCGTGTTGCGGCTCATCCGCGAGCGTTTTGCGGAAGAGAAACCGCTGAGTGGAGTTAAGCTCGTTGCGTGTGCCCACATCACCACTGAAACTGCGAACCTCGCGCGTGCGCTGCAAGCTGGTGGCGCCGAAGCTGTGTTGATCGCGTCGAATCCGCTTTCAACTCAGGACGACGTTGCCGCATCACTCGTCGCTGATTGGGGCATTCCGGTTTATGCAATCAAGGGTGAATCAACGGACACTTACAACCGTCACGTCAGGACAGCGCTCGATACGCATCCTGACATCATCATCGACGATGGCTCCGACGTCGTCGCGACGCTCCTGAAAGAGCGCGTCAACCAGATCAAAGAGATCATCGGTTCAACTGAAGAAACAACCACCGGCATTCAGCGTCTCAAGGCAATGGAAACTGCCGGTGTGTTGCCCTTCCCTTCCATCGCAGTTAACAACGCGCAGACGAAACACTTCTTCGACAATCGCTACGGCACCGGTCAGTCGACGCTCGACGGCATCATCCGCGCGACGAACATCCTGCTCGCTGGACGCACGATCGTCGTTGTTGGTTATGGCTGGTGCGGCAAGGGTGTCGCAATGCGTGGTCGTGGTATGGGCTCCAATATCGTCGTGACCGAGATCGATCCAATCAAAGCCGTAGAGGCGGTGATGGACGGATTCCGCGTCATGCCGATGAGCGAAGCTGCTTCGATTGGCGACATCTTTGTTACGGTGACCGGCAATCGTCACGTTATCGATGGCGAACATTTTTCGAAGATGAAAGACGGCGCCATCGTTTGTAATAGTGGTCACTTCGATCTCGAGCTCAATCTTGTTGCGTTGCGCGAGATGGCCGGCGATCCGGTGACGATGCGTCCGTTTGTCGAAGAGTACAAGATTCAATCGAGTGGTCGGCGAATCGTTGTGCTTGGTGAAGGTCGTTTGATCAATCTCGCTGCTGCCGAGGGACATCCGGCCAGCGTGATGGATATGAGCTTCGCGAACCAGGCGCTTTCAGTCGAGTATCTGGTAAAGAAGAAAGGGACGCTGGAGCCCGGCGTTCACCTGCTGCCCGCTGAAGTTGATACTGAGATCGCAAGCCTCAAGCTGCGCGCGCTCGGTATCAACATCGACACATTGACGGCCGAGCAACTCGAATACATCTCGAGCTGGGAAACCGGTACTTAAAGAAAAACTTTCACGCAAAGGCGCAAAGGAGAGACGCAAAGGCGCAATTCTTCTTTGCGCCTTTTTCTTTTGTCTTTGCACCTTTGCGTGAAACCAAACTCACGTTCGGACGCGTGAGAGAAAGTACGTACCGGCGGCGGCGAAGATCAAAAGCGGCGACCAACCTGCGACCGAGGGACGAAGTAAGCCGTGATTTCCTAACTGCTGAAAACCACCACCGACTGCCCAGTAAGCAATTCCCACCACGACTGCCGCACACAACGCGATCACAGTTCCCTTCCTGCCAAACGACACTGCCAGCGGCATACCGATAAACGCCATGATGACGATGCCGAATGGTCCCGCATACTTTCGCTGCAATGCGACTGCCAGTGTGGAGACGTCCGTTCCGCGTTGCTGCGCTGCCTTCAGATAGCTGCGAAGATCGCGCGCGCTCAGTTGTGAAGGTTTGTCGATCGTGGGTTTGAAGATCGCCGGCGTGTCAACTCCCGCAAATGTGATTTCAGGATCGTTTCTACGCTCGACTTCCATGCCATTCAGAGCCAGCGTTTCGGCTTCGGTAATCTTTAGATGAGTCGGATCGGACCACGCACCACTCTTGCCGCTGACTACCTGTGCAAGATGCACCGAATCCGCATCGAGCTCATAAATTGTCGGTTCGATCAGTCGTCCATCCTCGCTGAACTCGTACGAATAGAAGCGACGCGTTTCGGTCGAGGCCAGCCACTGCCGGCCGGTGCGAGTGATCGCGCGCGCCTCGCCACCGCGAATTCTCGCTCGCAGTGCATCCTGCTTTAAGTTCGTGCCCGGCATGACGTGTTCCTGGACCAGGTACGATCCGAACGCAACTGCAAGCGCGAAGAAAAATCCCGGCAACATCAGACGATAGACGCTCTGACCCGACGCCCACCATGCAATCGCTTCCTGTCTTTTGGCTAATAAAGCGTAAGTTACGAGCACCGAGATGAGCATGGTCGCGGGAAAAAGTTCGACTGTGATCAACGGCAACAGAAACAGCAGATACCTCGCAACCAGACCCGCGCCGGCATTGGTCATCGCAATGAATCGCCACAGTTCAAACAACGTGAAGATGTTGAAGATCGCAGCGAGCGCGACAAAGCAGACTACAAAACTCAGCAGCAGCGAGCGCAGCAGTGTCGCGTCCATCAGGTTCGGGAAACCGAACACTGAAAACCCGTGCTGCGTTTTTTGACGCGTCTTCGTTGCAGTGACGGTCTCTTTGGATCTCCTCGGCCAGAGTGTGATCGATGGGATCAGTGGGATTCGACGAACAAACAGAAACAACAGGCTGAGCGCGAAGATGAAGATCGTTGCCAGCCATGGTCCAACGTATGGCGAGACAGTGCCGACACGCGCCAGCGATTCGCCGAGTAGCGAGATCAAGTAGTAGATGATCACGACTGCCAGCGTCAGCAGCACACCAACACTGCGGCCACCGCGTCGTATTCGTAATCCCAGTGCGGCAGCAAGCAGCGCAAAGAAAAAAGGAGAAACGGAAAGCGCGGCTCTGCGATTGAGAATTCTAACCGCTTCCTTTTGTTCGTCCGGCTTCCCGGAAGCGACTCGCTCGCGCAGATCGCTCCAGTCCATTGAGTCAGCGTTTGTATCTCGCTCATTTAATCGCTTCATGACCTCCGCGCGGCCAGTGTTGATGGAAAACCTCAACTGAGCGGAGCGTTCGACAACGTAAGATTTCTGCCCGTTATCGCTCATTAATGTTGTCGCTCGCTTTTCCGGTTGAGCGGCATCAGCGCTCGAATTCGGAAACTTCGCGGAAAGCACGTCGCTCAAAACCAGTTCAGACTGTTCGCCTGACGAATCGATGCGTCCGGACCGAGCGGTAAAGATTTCAGTGGTGCGATCGGATCGTTGTCCGAAGATAAACACGCGACCCCACGTGCCCAGTTGTTTATCGCCATCGCGAACGTAGATCACGTATCTGGGCAAGGTGCTGAAGGTCCGCGGCTCGACCGGTGAATCGAGTTTCGCCAGTGCGCCTTGCAACACGATGCGTTCGAGATCGCGCGCGGCCTCGGGAGCTTCTTTCAAATGCAGGTAGGCGGTGGCGCCCGTGAACAAAACACCAATCAACAGCGCGGGCCAGATCATGGTCCATGATCCGACGCCGGCTGCGCGCATGGCCACGATTTCGCTGTCGCTTCCCATGCGTGAGAAACCGATAATTATTCCCGCCAGCGTGGCGAGCGGAATCGAGAAGATCAGAACCCCGGGCAACAGCGCCGCACCGATACCGCCCAGCAGTGAAACCGGTAGGTCTGCGTAGATGATCAGTTCAGCCAGACGTGCGGACTGCTGCGCGAAGAGCACCGCCGTCAGCATCAGCATCGAGAGGAAAATGTACGGCGTCATCGCGCCGATGATGTAGCGCGGGATGAGAAACTTCCTGAAGTTAAAGTTATTGTTTAGCACCTACGTCTAACTTGCATCAACTGTAGGGGCGGCCCTCCGTGGCCGCCCGTCGCTCGCATGATGGGCCAGACGGGCGGCCACGGAGGGCCGCCCCTACAATCTAATTCGCGGCATTCGCTCTAGCACACGGCCGAGAATGTGAAACGTCAACTCGGCCATCTCTTTCTTCGTGTCATTCGACACTTCTCTCGCGCTTTCGGCAAACTTGGCGGGCGGCAACTTCTCCGTGCTGCGCAAATGTGCTCGCAACCGTTTCGAGATCGCAATACCACGACTCTGGCTGCACTGCCCGCATCGCAGCGATAGATCTGACCCCAGGTAAACCACTTCATCGCCAAACGCCCTCTGGCAATTAGCACATAGGCGCAAGTCAGGCAGAAAACCCTCGAGTTTCAAGATCCATACCTCAAAATATCGCAACACCGCCTCGAGATCGTCCGGCGTCTCTGAAGCCGCTTCGAAACACGCGAGCGCCATACGAAACAGATTGTCGTTTGCCTGGTGTGGCGGTGAAAAATCGATGAGCAGATCGCCTATGTAAGAAAAGCCGGTCAGTATCGACGCGTTGGAGGAAAGGTTAAAGCGTGACTTTAAGATCTCGACTTGTCGAAACGAGACGAGTTCCTGGTGTTCCTTCTCGTAGTACGTGAGGTTGATGAGCGTGAAAGGTTCGAGCGCCGCGCCAAACCGGTTCTTCAGTTTTCGACAACCCTTCGCGACGCCTCTGATCAATCCTGCTGAGCGACTCAAGCAAACAACTATCTTGTCCGCCTCTGCCAGATTGTAACTGCGTAGAATCAGAGCCTCAGTTTCAAATAAAGCCATGTCGCGATCACGGGATGAAGTAGAGGACCCAACTCAGCACCAACCCGATCACCATGAACTCCGCAAAGACTTTGACGCCGTAGAGCCAACGCTCGCGTGTCGTGTCCTTTCCCATCGCTCCGAATACGATCGAAGCGAGTGCCGCAAAAAGAGTCATCACGAGGAAGTGTCTCAAGATTTCCTCCCCGCGGCGACGTCAAAAGCGTCGAGCATAGTCAGGTAATTCAAGAGGCCCGCTATCAGTAAGAAAGTATTGCCGTATTCGTATGTTGCGCGTGCGGCCTGGGCCGGATCGTCGGCGAAACCATAACCGAGTAGCCACGAGATAATGTAGAGTGCGCCCGTGCCGAGATTAGCGATCATTGGCGGCACTTGAAGAAGCTGCGATGAACCTTCGGCGGCGTTGAGATCAAACATGTGGCCGCCCATGTTTAGTCCGATGAAGAAGCAGAGCCAAACGGCGCCACCCATCAGGAGTGCGCGCGGCCATTTTTTAAGCAAGGCATGACCGAGACCGGGGATGAACCACGCCGCGGTTCCGATCAGCCACGCCGAACTCGGAGTTGGTTCATCCGCCTCGGCGTCGATACGTTCAGTCTTAACCAAAACAAATCCTCCAAACCTGAAGTAGACGATTAAGGTTTTACCTTAGAAGTGCGCTACCTGCAATTGTGAACAAGTCAGGAAGGGCGGCTTGTCCCCGCTGTCGCGAGAGCGGGGGCAAGCCACCCTTCCTGACTTGTTCTATTTTCTAAGGGATGACCTCATCGTAAGCTTTAACGGTCGGCCAGCCGACCTTTAACGTCGCACGTTAGCTCTTATCGATATAACAAATATGCCTCGCGTAGTGCTTTAAACTCCTCGAGCGGCGCTTTTGTTTCAGACTCGATATTGGCGAGCGATGTTCCGTTCTCAAATGCTTCTCTGATCTTTGCGGTGCCGCTGATCACGTCGAACGGGTTCTTGTCGTAAACGTATTCGTACGGCGGCACCTTCCAGCGAAAATCATTTGTGTACATGTCGTGGGCAAACTTCGCCATCGCGATGCCCGCGAACCACGGCTCGAAAACGTCGCGATCGAGCACGTGAATCTGTACTCCTCCGCACGTGACACCCGCATGTTTCTGAAATGTCGGTTGAAAAGCACAGGCGCGGAAGAATACGCCCGGCAATTCGAGGTCATTCAATGCTTCTGCATAAGCATCGGGATCGATATACGGTGCGCCGATCAATTCGAAAGGCTTCGTAGTGCCTCTTCCTTCTGAAACTTGTGTGCCTTCGAAATGAACTGTGCCCGGGAATACTGTCGCTGAATCGAGAGTCGGTATGTTTGGTGAAGGCAGCACCCACGGCGCGTCGGTATCGTCATGCCAGTACTCTCGTTTCCATCCATCCATCGGAATCACTTCCAGTTCGCATCCGATCTTGAAGTGTTCGTTGAACATTCGCCCCAGTTCCCCGACAGTCATGCCGTGACGAGTCGGCAATGGAAACTGGCCCACGAAGGACGCATATTCGGGTTCGAGAATATTTCCTGCGACGCTGGCGCCGTTAATCGGGTTCGGTCGATCGCAAACGACCACTCTCTTGCCGAGTCTCTGCGCCGCGCGCATG
>Ga0307408_100001827_pt1 | contig 15510 bp, 13 predicted proteins | sample 322Cmetagenome_FD_202116 | JGI IMG/M metagenome (GOLD analysis project Ga0307408, IMG submission 202116) | Maize rhizosphere microbial communities from greenhouse at UC Davis, California, United States - 322HYB-C-3 | ecosystem: Host-associated > Plants > Roots > Rhizosphere > Soil | place...
CTTGAATGTCGAATGATTGCGCCCACACATCACGTGCTTTTACACCTGCCGCTTTATATTCATTTATTAATTGCTGTGCATACATCGCCTGGGTGTAGGTGCCTTCAAAGGGCATGGGCACGCTGGCGGATTTTAATTCGGGGGTCATTTTTACGCCGAGTTTTTTAAACAATTGGATGCTTTCAGCATGCGTCAGTAATGTGCCTTTGTTTGCGTATAAATCGGTGCGCCAATTGGCAGTGCCTGTTAAATATTCATTGACCGTTGTTGCCTTTGGATTAAATGCATCCATCTTGCCTTGCAGGGTTTTAAATTCGGCTAGGGTGATATCGCTGGTGCAACAATTGGCGCTCGCCGCTTTGCCGCTCACTGGATCAAAGGGCGAAAAATTCTGGCTACATTTGCTGGCGAGTGGCGTGGCGAGGATATTGGTGGTGGTGTGCAGATCGCATTGTGAGTGACGGCACACGAGTTGTTTATCTTTGGTGAAGGTGACATCGCACTCCAAAACACCGGCGCCCATTTTGGCTGCGGCTTCATAGGATTCCTTGGTGTGCTCGGGAAACTGCAAAGGTGCACCGCGATGGCCAATCGAGAAGTTGGTTTTTTTTACGGGGCTGTTAACGCAGCTCTGCAATTTCTTTTTTAGTGGACTTTCATCCATATCGTTAACTAAAAAGAACGGGCGCGGGCCGAGCTGGATACTGGTGTGTTTATCGTCATCTTTATAGCGCTGGTCGTCCCTGTCGCCGTGGGCACAGGCGGTGATGGGAATAATAAATGTCAGCACTAATGCGCTGGTGAGCAGATGGATTCGGTGCAGCATGGGAGCCTCCGTTGATGGGTTGATGAATAGCGGTTCAACCCTAGCGCGCTAATATGAAAGTTATTTGCCGATTTTATGACAGCTTCGCGATGCCCGAAGGTTTTGTGCACCGTTTCGCGTGGGAGTGAAATATCATGAAATACCAAAATTCTCAATTTACGCTAGGCTAGTGATTTTTATGATTTCCCTTGCAAGGATCCTGACTTATGTCCATTAGCATTACTGCGCTAGTTACCCAATTGCTTGCTTGTCCCAATGCCGGGGAGGCAAAACCGGTGGTTGATGGATTGGTGCAACAATTGTGTGCGATTACGGATCTGGATTTGCATCCGGCACTGTTTCTTGATGAGCACGCGACTATCACCGCACAGGGCAAAGCCGTATCGCCCACGACGGCGGCGCAGTGCGCAGAGGATGTGCAGCGCACGCGGATTTTTATGCAGGGTGTTTATGCCGCCATCCAGCAAAAGTTGCAACAAAAAAACGCTCAACCAATCGATGTGTTGTACGCAGGGACCGGCCCCTTTGGGTTGCTGTTGATCCCGCTCCTGCCGCTGTTGAATGCTGCACAAGTGCGCGTAACTTTGTTGGATATTCACGCAGAATCGCTGACAAAATTGCAGCGGCTTATCGATTTTCTGGCGGTTGGCAGTTTTATCCTGCAGGCGGAATGTGTGGATGCGTGTACATGGCAGAGTGCGAAAAAATTTGACCTGATTATTTCAGAAACCATGCGGCAGGGATTAATACAGGAGCCGCAGGTAAGTATTTTTAGCCATCTGCAACAATTTTTAAAAGCCGATGGCTGGCTGATACCGGAAATAATCCGCTTGGATTTATGGTTGAGCGCAGGTGTTGCCCCTGCGGTGGGCGAGCCTAAAAATCCTGATGTGCATTTGGGGCAGGTATTCCAGTTGGACAAGGCTACCGCGATGCAACTAGGCACGGGGGACACTGCTTGCGCACATGGAAATCTATGGGTGCCGGATTATGCCGCGACGTTAAAGGATTTAAAATTAACCACGTTTATCCAAGTGTTTGGCGATTATCAGCTACACGAAAATCAATCGCAGCTCACATTACCGCTGTATGAGCGCAATGCGCGGGTGCTGCCAAATTCACTGCTGCGTTATCGCTATGAATTGGGTACATATCCCCAATGTGTATTTGCTTATGAAAAATTACCCGAGCTTGCCGAGTGTTCGCTGCCGGATAGTTTGGAAAAAAATGCCCAGGGTATTTATCACCTCAAGCGGCTCTGGCACAAAATCCAATTGCGCAAGCAGGCGACCTCTTCTGCCAAAGCGCAGCAGCAATTGGCGGATATTCCTGACAGCGAATGGATACTTGACCGCATTTTATTGGATCAGTTGGGCGCAGGTCTTGAGCCTGCCATGCAACAATTGTATTTCGCCAACACATTGGTGGATGTTGAGTACTGGCTCGCCAGCGCGAATGCGGGGGAAATTACGCAAGATCAAATTCAGCGTACCAATCGCGCGATAGTGAATTTTATCGAAAATAAAAAAAATGAGTTGGATGTTCAAACTGCGTTGCCATTGAATGAGCAGCAACTCGCCCATTGGGATGAGCAGGGCTACCTGATTATTCCAAGTGTATTGTCGCCCGGCGAATCTGCCGCTGCACGCGCTGCCATTTGGGAATTTTTGCACATGCGTGCAGATGATCCTGCCAGTTGGTACCAATCGTCCGCGCAGATGAAAAAAATTATGGTGCAGCTATTTACCCATCCCGCGCTTGAGGTGGCGCGCAGCTCGGATTATATCCGCCGTATTTTCCAGCAGCTCTGGCAGCGCGATGATCTGGTGATGACAACTGACCGGGTGGGGTTTAATCCGCCGGAAACGCATCAATGGCAATTTCCCGGGCCTGGCATTCATTGGGATGTGGAATTGATCGCGCCCGTTCCATTTGGCACCCAGGCGTTAATTTATTTAACGGATGTGGCAGAAAACCAGGGCGCCTTTTGTTGCGTGCCGGGCTTCCATAAAAAAATTGATCAGTGGTTGGCAGGGCAGCCGCAGGGCATCGATCTACAGCAACAGGATTGGTCGCAATGGCCAGTTAAACCGATTGCGGCCAAGGCGGGGGATTTGATTGTCTGGCACCAGGCGTTACCGCACGGCAGTAGCCCTAACCGCGCAGATTCTCCGCGTATGGTGCAGTATCTCAATATGTATCGTTAGCTACAGAGAGCACGGTTATCTAGATAGATTCAATCTATCACCTTTGTCTGGACGCGCTGGCGCCTATGGCAGATACTTTCCGCCTGCATCTCAATCAGCATTGGGTAACGCAATGGATTCGGTTCTCGCGGACACTAATTAACAAAACGCAGGTTGCGACATGAACCCGGTCGATCCCTTATCTACATATTCACTTCAGCGCAGGCAATTATTACTGGGTATGGCTGCCGCGACCTTGCCCCTGGGGGTCGCCTCCTGTTCGCGCACTGAGGATAGCAATTTACTGGTAGTGGGCGGTTTGCCCGTTACCTGCAACCTGACCTTGCCGGTTGCCTGCGTTGCCAAAGCGGCGGCGGGGACATCGGGCGTGGGGTTCCAATACAGTAAATACAGCGGCTGGCCGGAAATTAAGGAGTCGCTTATGACCGGGCGCATCCAGGCCGCTTATATGCTGGCGCCGCTGGTGATGGACCTTACCACAAAAAAGATCCCGCTCAGGATTGTCTCCCTCGGCCATAGATCCGGTGCAGTGATCATGGTGCGTACGGATTCTGCTTACAAAACCTTTAGCGAATTAAAAGGCAAGCGCATTGCGATCCCGAGTCGTTTTGCTGTGGATTTTCTATTCCTGCGCAAAATGCTCGCGCAGGAAGGCATGACCCATACCGACATTGAAATTGTTGAAATGCCGCCGCCCGATATGCCTGCAGCACTCTATGCCAATGCAGTGGATGCCTATTGCACGGGCGAACCTTTTGGTGCAGCGGCGCAAAAAGCCGGTTATGCGCGCCCTTTGCGTATGACGCGCGATGAGTGGCGCAATTACATCTGCTGCGTACTGACGGTGCGCGAAGAGTTGATCCAATCGCAGCCGGAAGTGGTGCAAGATCTGGTTAACCACGTGATGGGAGCCGGAGCCTGGTTGGATCAGGGCATGGCAAACCGCGAAAAGGCGGTGCAGATTGCTGCCGGGCGCCAATTCTTCAATCAAGATCCCAACATTATTCGTTTCGTGATGGAGAATCCCGAAGACCGTGTCACCTATGGTGATATGCGCATGATCAAAGAGGAATTTAATGAGTTGATGGAGCTGTCTATTGCGGCGGGCACTTTGACTAAACCCATTGCGTTTGAAAGCTATGTGGACGAAACCTTCGTCAACAACGCCAAACCTGTTTCAATTGCTGTTTAGTGTCGGAATTTGATAATGACTCGATTGATTCTGATGTTTGCGTTTTGCATAAGCCTTATCAGTAATGTTGCGGCAGAAAATGTGGCAACAAGCAGTAAGGAATTAAAATCCGGTGTGTTTGACCCTCCGCGCATGGCTCCGGATTTTTCCCTCGCCAGCTCCCGCGATACGCAATTCACGTTGAGCGAACAGCGCGGCAACATTGTGGTGCTGGGTTTTGGTTTTAGCCATTGCCCTAATGTCTGCCCCATGACACTCGCGAACCTTGCGCAAACCTATAAAAATCTGGGTGTCTTGGCCGATCAAGTGCAAGTGGTTTATATGACGGTCGATCCCGAGCGCGACACCCCTGCGCGTCTGCGCGAATATCTGGCGAATTTTAATCCGCATTTTATTGGTGTGACTGGCGCAGCGGAAGACTTGGCGGCCTTGCGCCAGTCCTACGGCATAATCGCAAAAAAAGAAGTGCACAAAAATGGTGGCACCTATGAGGTGCACCATTCCTCGTATATTTATTTGATAGATCGCGATGGTTTGTTGCGCGCATTAGTGCCGTTTGGCAAAAGTGCTGACGACATAACCCACGATATCAACATATTGCTGCAAGAAAAAACGCAACAGGCTGCATTATGAAATCAGGTGTTGCCCGTTCGTTGTTGATTGTGTTTGGCGTTGTCATTATCGCGGCTTTGTTGCTCGCATTTTTCCCCCTTCGAATTGATTCCCGTGAAGAGGTCTTCGAAATTCCCAAGGGTACCTGGGCGCAGCGGATGTCCGGCAATTTCGTGAGCATTTTACCTGACCAAATTTATTTGGCGCTTGGCGTGCGCGATCTGTTGGTGTTGCGCAATCTGGATGACGTGCCGCAAATGTTTGGCCCGACCCTGATTATGCCGGGGCAAAGTTTCAAATTACCGTTTGAGTTGGCCTCTGAATATGATTTTGCCTGCACTGCCCATGCGAGTGGGCAAATGCGGGTAGTGGTTGACCCTGAGCCGACACCCGGTTGGCATCGTTTGCAGTGGCGGATTAAAAATCTGTTCCGTTAGTTGTTGAAAAAATTGAAATAATAAAAGGTAGTCTCTGTGATAAAACTAAAAAAAATATTACCACCGCTAGCGTTGATCACCACGCTAATTGCGGTCTGGTGGATTGTGGTTGTCAAAACTGGCAGTGTGATTTTTCCTACGCCCTTGCAAGTGGTAACCGGTGCGTTGGAATTAATTGACGATGGCACTTTATGGGAGCACATCAGCTCATCATTAATGCGTGTCGGCACCGGTTTTTTGCTGGCCGTTATCACTGCAATTCCCTTGGGGTTGTGGATGGGGCGTGTCGATGGCGCCTACGCCACCTTGAACCCGGTGTTTCAAATTATGCGCCCCATCTCGCCAATCGCCTGGATTCCGCTGGCGATCCTCTGGTTTGGGGTGGGCAATGCATCCCCGATTTTTTTAATTTTTATCGCCGCCGTATTTCCGCTGATTGTGCAGACGGCGGCCGGTGTGCATACCATTGAACCGCGCTATTTACATGCGGCAGAAAATTTTGGCGTATCACGCTATAAACTTTATCGGCAAGTGGTTATCCCCGCAGTATTGCCCGATTTAATTGTGGGGATGCGCATCTCGCTCGGTGTGGCGTGGTTGGTGGTAGTGGCGGCAGAAATGATCGCGCTACGCTCCGGCCTTGGCTATATGATTATGGATTCGCGTAATGCGGGTAATCGCTACGATTTGGTGATTGCGGGGATGATTATTATTGGCGTCATCGGACTTTTGTTGGACGGCTTGATGCGACTAATGGAAGGGCATAAATCAGTAAGGTGGCGCTATGATCGATAAGATTGTTATCCAAAATATTAAAAAAAGTTTTTCGTCCGGCAATGAATCAACATCAGTAATTGACGGTATTAATCTCACTATTGCTGATGGCGAATTTATAGCGATTGTCGGCCCCTCCGGGTGTGGTAAATCCACGTTGATGAAAATGATCGCCGGATTTTTGCCACCAGATGCGGGCAGCATCGCTGTTGACGGCATAGAACGTAAAGGCCCGAATGCGAATGGTATTTTAATTTCCCAGCACGGTTCAGTGTTCCCCTGGTTAACCGTACAACAAAATTTAATGTTTGGTTTAAATGATGAGCACACCGATAAAGCGGCAGTGGCTGATCATTATGCCGATTTGGTGGGTTTGAAGGGCTTTGAGCAACACTACCCGCGCGAGTTGTCGGGCGGTATGTTGAAACGTGCAGAAATCGCGCGGGCGCTCGCAGTCAAGCCGGAAATACTCTATATGGATGAGCCTTTCTCTGCGCTTGATGCATTGATGAGTTTGCGTATCCGCACCGAATTGTTGCGCATTCTGGAAGAGGAGCGCCATACCGTTATCCTGATTACCCACGATGTGGAAGAGGCGGTGCATCTGGCGAATCGTGTGGTGGTATTGTCCAATCGCCCAGCCACTATCCAAACTATTTTTGATGTGCCTTTTGCGCATCCGCGCAAATTGTCAGATCCCGCTTTACAGCAATTGCGCGACGATATTTTGCGCGAACTGGGAATTGAGTGTTAATAAAAAAGGCCGGCGATTTTTGCCGGCCTTGCTTTTCAGATAGTTTGCTTCAATAGTGGCATCACTCGGTGAAGGAGTAGGGATCAAACCAGAGTGAGGCATCATCCACCGGCGTTTTTTTCGGCAGCCCCGGGTTATCCAGTTTAATGAGTGTGCGGTTTTTCAAATTGGCTTTGGCCATCACATCTTTTACGGTGGGGTCATTGAGAAAGTATTCATTAAAGCTGCCGTCTTCCATGGCGATGCGCAGCCCTTTTTCAATTTCGGCGGCCAATTTGGTATTGGATTTATTCACAAAAAAATAAAAAGGATTGGTGTAGGAAATCAGCAGGTTTTTCTCAACATCCAGCGCCAGTTTCGGGTAGCGCTGCATTTCCGACCAGGGTTCATGTGCGCCGCGCGGAAAGGCATCAAAACGGTCTCCGTCGAGCATGTAAAACAGCCCTTCGTATTTTAATACTTTGACCACATTGAGATTGTTGGCGGTCAGCACATTGGTGTCCGCCCAAAAACGCCCCTGGCCGAGCGATACCCGTTTTAAATCTTCCAGATTTTCAATCCCGTCAAATTTATGTTGGCTGCCTTTTTTGATCATTAACACACGGTAGCCCAGCAGGCCGCGATAGATGCAGATGCGGATGGGTTGCAGGCGCTCTTCAAGGTCATTAGTGGTGGCATACCAGACAACATCCAATTGGTTGTCCATGACCATGCTCACCATGCGCTCTTCACTGTTGCTCGCTATGGTCTGTTCTATTTCATATTTTTCCGGCAGTTTGCTGAGCGCGAGCGTTAAAAGCCCTCTGGCGTAGGTTTCTATGCTGTTGCTGCCTTCAACCACGCGTAAAGGTTTTGCTGCGGTTTCCAGTGATAGGCACAATAAGAAAAGGATGAGCCAAAAGGCTGGGTGCGGAGTGCGAGCTGCTGTAGAAATCCGGAGCATTGGTGATCACCCTACTAGTATACAATCTCCTTACTTTAGTTGAATTTGGCGCAATTGCATGGTGTTTTTAATATCAAAGGACGATAAAAAACCACCGCACCCGTTGAGGTTCCATAAGGAAGAGGTGCAGTGGTGAAAGCAGCTTATCTCCTGCATCAACCGTGGCTGACAGTTGGGCGGGGATAAGTGATTGGAAGCAGGTGTGCAACCCAATCATCAAACAACTGCTGGGGAGTAGTTATCTAATCATTCGGGAGGCACACCTAAACACGTACAAACCACTGAAGTGGTGATTCAGTTGTTTGTCTGCCAATGGGTGTGTGGGCAACCATTGGCTGTACCAGTGAGTGTGGGCGCACTGGTACCTACAGCAACTGTCGCTACCTAGTCATCCTTATCCGTGGCGGCGGCGGTTTTACTGTTCAGGGTTACAGGCTTTTCGTACGTGAAAGGCTGTAATAATTCATCCGGCTTGCCTTTACAGGCTTTGGCAAGTAGCTCGCGGCGCTGGGCCAGCAAAATACCAATGGCTTCACTGTACTTCTCATCAATACCAGGAATGTTTTCTTCAATCAGTTGGGTGATATTGGCGGCAAGTTCCAGGTATTTATCGTGCTCTTCTGCGACTTTTTTATCTTCAAACATACTGCCATCCCGATCACATAGCCAAACGGCGATTACTGCCATTGTGTAAATCCTCAAAAGTGTTGTTACTGTTTTTATGTACAGTATTCTGCGCTACGATTAATGTCAACTTTCTTTTTGCATTTTCTGGTAGGTGCTGCTCTTGGGTGGCTATCTCCTGAGCCTGAGACATTGGATAATGCCCGTTCTTTTGCCCGCGCAGGATTTGCCCGTGTCTGATTCCGAGTTGCCCAGTCCATCCCCAGAAAAACCCGCTCCTAAAACAAGCGCCAAGCCCAAAAGCCTGTTGCGCTCCAGCTTGCTCACCGGCTCTATGACCATGGTCTCGCGGGTATTGGGGCTGGTTCGCGATATCGTGTTGGCGAGCGTATTAGGTGCAGGCGGGGCGATGGATGCCTTTGCACTTGCCCAGAAAGTCCCCAATTTTTTTCGCCGCTTGTTCGCTGAGGGCGCCTTTTCACAGGCGTTTGTCCCGGTCTTGTCGGAATATCGCGAGAAGGGTACCCACGCAGCGGTGAAAGAATTGGTCGATAAAGTGGCTGGCTGCCTTGGTTCGATCCTGCTGTTAGTGACGGTGGTTGGTGTGGTCGGCGCAGTTGGTTTTGCCTATATCTTCGGTTATGGCTACGCCGATGAGCCGGAGAAGTTTTCGCTGTTGACGGATCTTATTCGCATCACTTTCCCCTATTTAATGCTGATTTCGTTAACCGGTTTTGCCGGTGCGATCTTGAATAGTTATGACCGTTTTGCGATCCCAGCGATTACACCGGTGTTCCTCAATGTATTTATGATCGCCGGCGCCTTGTTGGTGACCGATTATTTTCCAAGTCCCGCCCATGCACTGGCCTGGAGTATTGTGGCGGCGGGTATTTTTTCGCTGCTATTCCAATTGCCGTTTTTGCGCCAGATCCACTTGCTGCCGTCTCCCAAGCTGGATTGGTCGCACCCCGGCGTTAAACGTATTTTGGTATTGATGACGCCTGCGCTTTTCAGTGTGTCGGTAAGCCAGTTGAATCTACTGCTCGATTCGCAGATCGCCACCATGCTGGGAGACGGCGCTGTCAGCTGGTTGTTCTATTCCGACCGTTTGGTGGAGCTGCCGCTGGGTGTGTTTGGTGTAGCGATTGCTACGGTAATTATGCCCGGCTTGTCGCGCCTCAGTGCCACACAATCGGGTGAAAAATTCAGCCAGATGCTCGATTGGGCAATCCGCTTTGTGGTGCTGATCGCACTGCCTGCCACGCTCGCGCTGATCATTCTGGCCGAGCCGATTCTCTACACGCTTTTCTATCATGGCAAGATGGAGTCGAGTGATATTTTGATGTCGTCCTACAGCCTCAAGGCCTATGCGCTCGGTTTGTTTGCCTTTATGTTGATCAAGGTTCTGGTGCCTGGTTATTTCGCGCGGCAGGATATGAAGTCGCCCGTGCGCATCGGCATTATCGCCATCATCGCCAATATTGTGATGAAGCCCATTGTGGTGATTCCGCTGGTAATGCTCTGGGGCTTAGGGCATGTCGGCCTCGCGTTTACTACGGCGATGGCGGCCTATGTGAATGCGTATCTGCTTTATCGCGGTTTGCGCAAAAGCGAGGTTTATAGCCCTGCCAGCAACTGGCCTGGGTTATGGTTGCGTTATGGTGCGGCGAATCTGGTGCTGGTCGCGGTGTTGCTCGGTTTCCTCTTTTTCTGGAATCTCTGGTCCGACTGGGGCGTGATGGAGCGAATCCTGCGTTTGGCGGTTGTTTGTGTGGCCGGGTTTGCCGTTTATCTGGCGGCGCTTGTTGCGGTGGGCGTACGCCTGCGCGATTTCAAGGCCCATCACTAAGCCAGTGCCGGGCTGCGCTGATTTACCCTAGGCTCAGGCGCCGCCGCTCCTGTATACTGCCCGCCTTATTTTTTGGGCGATTTTTCCGGCAATTCTGTGGTAAATCAGGGCGAGGTCAGTACACGAGTGAATCCAGCGGCACACGCGTTTATTCGCGGGTTACACAACCTGCGCCCCTGGCATCGTGGCTGTGTGGCGACTATAGGCTCGTTCGACGGCGTGCATCTCGGCCATCAAGCCATCTTGCGCCAGCTAATTGCGGTGGCGCAGCAGCATCAATTACCTGCCGTGGTGATTGTGTTCGAGCCCCAGCCCCACGAATTTTTTTCCGGCGACAAAGCCCCCGCTCGCCTGATGCGCCTGCGTGAAAAAGTGCAAGCCTTGCTTGCAGCGGGAGTTGCGCGGGTGCTCTGTGTGCAGTTCAACGATGCACTGCGCAACCTGACCGCCGAAGCCTTTATCGAAACCGTATTGCTCAATGGTTTGGCGATTAAACATTTGGTCGTGGGCGACGACTTCCGGTTTGGCTGTGATCGCCGTGGCGATTTCGCCCTATTGCAAAAAGTCGGCAGTGAACGCGGTTTTGGTGTGACCGACACCTGCACACTGGAGATTAACGGTGAGCGCGTTAGCAGTACCCGTATTCGTCAGCTGCTCGAAGTAGGTGATTTTGCCCACGCCGAAACCCTGTTGGGCAAGCCTTACAGCATTAGCGGGCGCATCGCCTACGGTCAACAGCTTGGGCGCAAACTCGGTGTGCCCACCGCCAATGTGCATCTGCGCCGCTATCGCTCACCATTGCACGGTGTATTTACCGTCACGGTGAAATTTGTCGATGGCAGTGTGCATCAGGGTGTCGCCAACGTTGGTGTGCGCCCTACCGTCACGGGCGATAAAAAACCGTTGCTGGAAGTTCACCTGTTTAATTTCTCGCGCAAGGTGTACGGCGCGATGATCGATGTAATTTTTCACACGAAATTACGCGATGAGAAAAAATTCAATTCATTGGATGAGTTGCAAACGCAATTGCAAACGGATATTGCACAAGGGCAGGATTTTTTCCGGGGCAGTAGCCTCAGCTGATTTAGAGGGAATACTCAATATGAGCAGTGTCTGGCAACAAATATCCAACACGTTTGTGGCAGAGTTTTCTGATCTAAAAGATGTAAGTGAAATTACTACGCTCATCATTCGCCTGCTAATGGCGGCATTGTTAGGCGGAATTTTGGGGTTTGAACGTGAGCAGCGTGGCAAAGCAGCGGGCATCAAAACGCATATGCTGGTAGCCATTGGCTCGGCATTATTTGTTCTTATTCCCCAGCAAGCAGGGCTTTCGGAACAGGAATTAAGCCGGGTAATGCAAGGCATTATTGCGGGTATTGGTTTTCTTGGTGCCGGTGCGATATTGAAAGGGAATGATGAAAAGGATCTTAAAGGCTTAACAACTGCCGCCGGTATTTGGTTGACAGCAGCTATCGGGGTTGCGGCAGGCTTGGGGCGTGAATCCTCAGCAATCCTCTGCACTTTATTGGCCTTGGCAATTCTGGTTGCTATGCCGAAGGTAGTTGACCGCTTTGAAGTGAAAGACAAGCAATAATTTTTTGGCGGTTTCCGCCATTTTTTCTAAACATTTTTGTTAACAAGTTGACCGTGAATCATGATCGATTACAAAACAACACTGAACCTGCCTAATACCGGTTTTGCGATGAAAGCAAATCTCGCCCAACGCGAGCCGGACATGTTGAAGCAATGGCAAGCGAGCGATCTGTATCAACAGATTCGCGCTGCGCGTGTTGGCCGTGAGCAATTTATTTTGCATGACGGTCCACCCTACGCCAACGGTGATATTCATATCGGTCACGCGGTTAACAAAATTCTTAAAGACATTATCGTCAAGAGCAAAACCCTGAGTGGTTTTGATGCGCCCTATGTGCCGGGTTGGGACTGCCACGGTTTGCCGATCGAACACAATGTCGAGAAAAAAATCGGCAAAGCGGGCGATAAGGTTGATGTAAAAACCTTCCGCAACAAATGCCGCGAATACGCCGCCAAACAAGTCGAAGGCCAAAAGGCTGACTTTGTGCGTTTGGGGGTTTTAGGTGAGTGGGATAAACCCTATCTCACAATGGACTACAAATTCGAAGCCGACATTATCCGTGCGCTCGGAAAAATTGCTGAAAACGGCCATCTGCATAAAGGTTTTAAACCTGTTTACTGGAGCGTGGTCGGCGGTTCCGCGCTTGCAGAAGCGGAAGTGGAATATCAGGATAAAACCTCTTTTTCTATCGACGTAAAATTTGCGTTTGTCGATCAAGCTGCGATTGAAAAAGCCATCACCGAATTAAACGGTAGCGGAAAAATCTCGTTAGTGATTTGGACTACTACACCTTGGACATTGCCTGCAAACCAAGCTGTGTCTGCCAATGCAGAAGTGGATTACACCTTGGTGCAAGTTGGCGATGAGCGTTTGCTGATTGCAGAAACCTTAATCGGTAGCGTACTGGCGCGTGCAAAAGTTGAAAGTCATGAGGTCGTCGGCAGAGTAAAAGGCGCTGCGCTGGAAAACTTGCTGCTGCAACATCCTTTCTACACACGTCAGGTTCCGGTAATTCTCGGTGATCACGTGACTACCGATGCCGGTACCGGTTTTGTTCATACGGCTCCGGATCACGGCGCAGACGACTTTAATGTCGGGGTGAAATACGGAATCGGTACGCTGAACTATATCGACGATCACGGCACCTATCGCCCGAATGTAGAAATCTTCGCGGGCGATCACGTTTATAAAGTCGATGAAAAAGTCGTTGCACTTTTGGCCGAAAAAAATGCGCTTTTAGCGCAAGGCAAAATCACCCACAGTTTCCCGCATTGCTGGCGCACCAAAACCCCGCTGATTTTCCGTGCGACACCGCAATGGTTCGTGAGCATGAGCAAAAACAATTTGCGCGATCAGGTTGCGCAAGCGGTGGAGTCCGTTGAGTGGGTGCCGGATTGGGGCAAGGCGCGTATCGATGCAATGCTCGCAACATCGCCCGATTGGTGTATCTCCCGTCAGCGCACTTGGGGTGTTCCCATCGCGTTATTTGTCAATAAAGAAACGCAAGAATTGCATCCGGAAACTGCGCGTTTAATTGAGGCAGTTGCGCAAAAAGTCGAGCAGGGTGGAATGGATGCCTGGTTCGAACTGGATTCAGCAGAATTGCTCGGCGCTGATGCCGATAAATATCAAAAGGTCACCGACACCTTGGATGTATGGTTTGATTCGGGCGTGACCCATTACGCTGTGCTTGCACAACGCGCTGGTTTACGCTTCCCTGCGGATTTGTATCTGGAAGGTTCAGATCAGCATCGCGGCTGGTTCCAGTCATCGCTAAAAACATCCATGGCGATGCATGCTGTTCCGCCTTACAAAACGGTATTGACCCACGGTTTTGTGGTGGATGCGCAGGGTCGCAAAATGTCCAAGTCGATTGGCAATGTAATCCCGCCACAAAAAGTGATGAATGATTTGGGCGCAGATGTATTGCGCTTGTGGGTTGCCGCAACGGATTTCAGCACCGAGATGAGTGTGTCCGATGAAATCCTGAAACGCACCGCCGATTCCTATCGCCGTATTCGCAATACCGCGCGTTTTATCTTGTCGAACTTGACTGGCTTTAATCCTGCGACTGATTCAGTAGCACCAGAAAATATGCTGCAGCTGGATCGCTGGATTGTCGCGCGCACCGCGCAATTGCAGCAAGAAATTATCGCTGCTTACGATAGCTACCAATTGCATTTGATCTATCAGAAGCTGCACAACTTCTGTGTGGTCGAATTGGGCGGTTTCTATCTCGATATTATTAAAGATCGCCAATACACCGTAAAAGGCGATGCACTTGCGCGCCGCTCGGCGCAAACCGCATTGCAGTATGTGATTGAGGCGATGGTGCGTTGGATTGCGCCAATTTTAAGTTTTACTGCCGATGAAATCTGGAAAGAAATTGCGGGCGAGCGCGAAGCCAATGTGTTTGTTGCTGAATGGTATCGGTTGCCAACAATGCCTGCAGATTCCTTTGCTGACAGCTACTGGGAGTTGATCGCGCAAGTGAAAGATGCCGTAAACAAAGTACTGGAAGCAAAACGTACTGCGGGCGAAGTGGGCGGTTCATTGGGTGCTGAAGTGATTTTGTATTGCGATGAAAAATTGCAAAGCGAATTGCAAAAGCTCGCCAATGAATTGCGTTTTGTATTAATTACCTCTACCGCAGAAATTCGCCCTCTCAGTGAAGCGCAATATGCCGAAGTAACTGATGTTGCTGGATTGCAAGTGGTGGTGAAGAAATCCGAGCATACCAAGTGCGAGCGCTGTTGGCATCACCGCGCCGACGTGGGTGCCAATGCAGCGCATCCAACCATTTGCTTGCGCTGCGTGGAAAATGTGGATGGCGCGGGCGAGACCCGTCAGTTCGCGTAATTGCTTCCGTAGGGGCGCTGCTTGCCGCGCCCTGTTTTTTTGATGTTGTATTGGGCATTTTATTGGGCGCAGCAAGCAGCGCCCCTACGATGTGTGAAAAATTAATCTTCGTGAAACGTAAATGATGGCAGAGAAAATTTATCAAAAGCCTTGGTTCTGGTATCTCGTTGCACTCGTAATAGTTGCGCTCGATCAGGCCAGCAAGCATGCCATAGAAGCCGCGTTTGAGTATGGCGAGACCAAAGTCTTTACCTCATTTTTTAATTTTACCCTGGCGTACAACCCCGGTGCTGCATTTAGTTTTCTTGCGGGGGCCGGTGGTTGGCAGCGCTGGTTTTTTGCCGTCATCGCCATTGCCGCAAGCGTACTCTTGAGTGTGTGGATTGCGCGTACGGCGCAGCAAAAACCGCGCGAGGCGTTTGCGTTGGCGTTTATCCTCGGCGGTGCATTGGGCAATCTTTATGATCGTATTGTGCTAGGGCATGTAGTGGATTTTATTGTGGTGCACTATGAAGATAATTATTGGCCTGCATTTAACCTTGCCGATTCGGCTATCACATTGGGTGCAGCAGTATTGATCATCGATATGTTGTTCAGTAAAGAAAATAGTAAAGAGAAGAAAACAAATGCGTGAATTAGCAATTGGTCCCGGTACTAAAATTACCCTGCATTTTGCCCTGCAGCTAGATAACGGTGATATGGTTGATTCCAACTTTGAGCGCGCTCCGGCTACCTTCACTGTGGGTGACGGCAACTTACTGCCGGGATTTGAAAGAGCGCTGTTTTATGTTCACCCTCCAACATACCAAACAGCGCTCTTTCTGCCGGGATTTGAA
>Ga0307408_100001828_pt1 | contig 15502 bp, 11 predicted proteins | sample 322Cmetagenome_FD_202116 | JGI IMG/M metagenome (GOLD analysis project Ga0307408, IMG submission 202116) | Maize rhizosphere microbial communities from greenhouse at UC Davis, California, United States - 322HYB-C-3 | ecosystem: Host-associated > Plants > Roots > Rhizosphere > Soil | place...
CCTGATTAAAGGACTAAATAAATTTTACACCATATATCAAGGCTATACGATCGAAAAAGATGTGGGTACACAATAGCCTCAAAGGTGTCAGACACTTAGGCACACGAAACTAAACAGCCGGCAATTAAAGCCGGCTGTTTAGTTTTTTTTAGTCGCATTCGGGATGCGTGTAAATGAATGTTTCTGATTCTGAAGATAGGTTGAAACTCTCGGCATGATTGTTTTGCCACCAAAACTTCTTGCGGAGGTTTTCAGTATTGCCCACTTCATTCATGGTTTCAGCTTCGAACAAGCGGCCGTTTTGCATTACGTACTTAATCTTTTCGGTATTGCGGATATCTTCCAGCGGATTTTCTTCCAGCACAATTAGATCAGCAAGCTTGCCCGGCTCTAACGAACCAATTTCTTTTGCCATTCCCAGGTATTCTGCTCCATTAATGGTAGCACTTTTTATAGCCTGCAAAGGACTGAGCCCTCCCTGGGCAAGCATCCAAAGCTCCCAATGAGCGCCTATGCCCTGCATTTGTCCATGTGCCCCCAGGTTAATTTTGGTACCGCCATCTGCAATTTGTTTAGCTGCTTTAGATACTTCTATATGCCCGTAATCTCCAAATTCTGAAGTGGTCCGGCGGCGCGACCGGCTGTCTATTAATGCCCTTGGCATAAAGTTTTGCAGGCGCTCGTTTTCCCAAACATTGGTGCGGTCAAACCAGAAATTCTCTCCGAACTGCGAGCCATAGCTCACAATAAGGGTAGGAGTGTAGGCTGTTTTGCTGGCGTTCCATAAAGATTTTACATCCTTATAGACCGGAACCACAGGTATATTATGTTCAATGCCCGTATGCCCATCTAAAATCATCGACATATTGTGCGCAAAAGTAGAGCCCCCTTCTGGCATAACTTCCATTTTCAATTCGCGTGCCGCCTGAATTATTTGCTGCCTTTGCTCCCTGCGCGGCTGATTATATGATTTTACAGAGAAAGCACCAACGGCTTTGAGGCGTCTTAAATGCGAGCGGGCATCTTCAAGGCTATTTATCACCGCCTTAGAATCTGCGTCTGCTCCATACAAAATCGTTCCTGTAGAATAAACCCTTGGCCCAATTAGAGTTCCCGCTTTTAACATCTCAGATTGGCTAAACACCATCTCAGTATTGCTCGAAGGGTCGTGAACTGTGGTTACTCCATAAGCCAGGTTAGTATAATATGCCCAATCTGCCTGCGGCGAAATTCCATCGGGGCTGGTGGGCAAGTGTCCATGTACATCTACTATTCCAGGCATAATGGTCTGGTTCTCGACATTGATAACCTTCGCTCCGTCAGGTATTTTAACCTGTGTTGCAGTTCCAATAGCGGCAATTTTATTTTGATTAATTACAATGGTTCCATTTTCAATTACCTGGTCGCCCTTCATGGTAATAATGCGGGCATTGGTTAACGCAATGGTACCTTCCGGAAGGCTTGACTTTAATTTAAGTCCAAGTTCAGTCCCAGAACTATCGGCAGCAATTGCAGTGGTATTGGCACCTTCGGCAAAGCTGAAAATACCTTTAATGTCCTGCGAAAAGTATTCAGAGCCTAAAATCCAGTTTAGTTTTTTGCTATCGCGGCTCCAGTGAAGGTATGTTCCTGCATCACGGGTAACCTTCGATAAAGGCAGTGCCTTGTTAGAAGAAGATAGCTCCAAAGAATTGTTGGTATTAACCATTGGAGTTAAGTAAGCATTAAATAGCTCTGTGAAGGCCAGCCACTTGCCATCAGGGCTGGGAGCAAATTGAGTTGCATACTGCGACACATAGTGCGTTCGAATATCGCCGCCATTGAGATCCATGCTTCTAAATACTTTTTTCTCACCCTCTACATCTTGAAAATAAATGCGGTTATCAGAAGCGTTGAACGAAGGTTTTATCCCCTCATTGGAAACCTTAACAGCCTGCCCACCCGCGGAAGGCATAACGTAGATCCCTGGATTCTTTCCATAATTAAAGCCAAGCATCATGTTTCCTGTGCCTTTCCGGTAAACAATTTTATCGCCTTTGGCAGAAAATCTGGGCGAGTAATAAAAGCCCTTTTCGAGAGTGAGAGTGCTTATGGCCTTGCTCGCAATATCGTAGCGGTTGATAGAACCTTTATATTCATCGCTCCAGTTTACATAAATCAAAGACTTTCCATCAGGGCTAAATTCTGGTTCAAATTCAAAATCCAGAGTACTTGTAATCCTTTCTGGCTTCCCGTTAGGCAAATCTTTTAAATAAATATAACCTGCGGCATTGAAGGCAACCTTTTTTCCATCTGGCGAAGTTGTGAGTTGCCTGATCATTTTTACCCTAAATTCATCAGTAAAAACTTTTTGGTCGAAATGTAGTGCTTCCGCAATGGTATGGGCCGAGGTTACTTCAAAGGGAATAATGTTTGCCTCCTGGGTAGTTATGTCGAGGTTTCTGATTTTACCTTTGGCGTAGAAGATTATGTTTTTACTATCCGGAGTCCAGGCAAAGTTGGGATACACACCAAATATTGCCCAGGTTTCCTGCTGGTCGTGTGATAGGTCGTCGTATACAGCCCATTCCTCTCCCGTAGTCAAATCCTGGATAAATAAAACCGATTTCAAACGCACCCGCTTCACAAAAGCCATCAGTTTACCATCAGGCGATACTTCTGGCCTGGCAGCGCCCCCCTGCCCACCGGCAACGGTTTCTATTTCACCAGTTTCTCTGTTTAAACTTTTAATAGCATAAATTTCGCCATTAGGGTCTTTATTGTATTTGAAAGCAGGCCCGGCGCTAACATCCTCGCTATAGTAAACAAGTTTTCCGTCGGGAGATACTTCAGGCTCGCCGGCATCTTGCTGGTTGTTTTTTCTTTTTGTAAGCTGGATACCCTCGCCTCCACCTACGTGGTATTGCCACATTTCTCCGGCTCCCAAAGACCTTGTGCTGGTAAAATGCTTTCTGGCAATAATATATTGATTATCTGGAGTCCAGCTTGCGTTGTTTAATAACCTGAAATTTTCCTTTGTGATGGCACGCTTTCCACTACCATCGGTATTCATAATCCAGATATTATCGCCGCCTTCTTTGTCGCTGGTATAAGAAATATATTTCCCATTTGGGCTAAAACGAGGCTGCGTTTCGTAGGCTGCGCCCGCAGAAAGCACAGTTGCCCGGCCACCAGTAACCGGCATTTTATAGATGTCGCCGAGTAAATCAAAAACTATATCCTTGCCATCCGGACTCACATCCAGATTCATCCAGGTTCCCTCGTCGGTGGTAAACGAAACCGGTTTAGATGGGCCAGAAGTTCTTTCAACATTCCATCGTTGCTGGCCAATGGCAAAATTTATTATTAAGGAAAAGAACAGAAGTGTGTGTGCTTTCTTCATTCCTGGGCTTGAGGCTGATTAAAATGCAAATATATTGCTTGTTAAACCTCCAAAACTAATTTTCAAGCCTTTTATTATCACATCTTTGTCGTTTTAGGTCTGAGAGCTGATACCTGAAAGCTGACACCTTATACCTGATACCTGAAAGCTAACTGCTAACAGCTAAAAAGCTAATCGCTAACTTTGCAGAAATGTCCATTTATCAGGTATTAAAGAAATATTGGAATTACGATTCTTTTCGGCCTCTGCAGGAAGATATCATACAATCAGTACTGGAGGGTAAGGACACCCTGGCTTTGCTGCCAACCGGAGGGGGGAAATCAATATGTTTTCAGGTGCCGGCAATGGCGAAGCCGGGTATTTGTATCGTCGTCTCTCCGTTGATTGCACTGATGAAAGATCAGGTGGAAAATTTAAAGGCCAGGGGAATACAAGCCGTTGCGATTATTTCGGGCATGGGTAAACGGGAGGTCGACATTCTTTTGGACAATTGTGTTTATGGCCCCATTAAGTTTTTGTACCTCTCGCCAGAGAGGTTAATGTCAGACTTGGTTCGCGAAAGGATTAAGTACATGAATGTGAACCTCTTTGCGATAGATGAGGCACATTGTATTTCGCAGTGGGGCTACGATTTCAGGCCACCTTACCTGCATCTTTCCGAATTACGGGAATTACATCCGCAAGTGCCCGTCTTAGCTCTAACAGCAACAGCAACCGAATTTGTTATTGGCGATATACAAGATAAGCTATCGTTCAAAAAAAGCAATGTTTTCAGAAAAAGCTTTGAGCGAAAAAACTTAAGCTATGTGGTTTTTCACGAAGAAAATAAGTTGCGTAAGCTTTTCTCAATAGCAAAAAATGTAGCGGGTACAGGCATTGTATATGTGCGTAACCGCCGCGAAACACAAGAAGTTTCGCACCAACTAAATGCGCAGGGGATAAGGGCAGATTTTTATCATGCCGGATTGCCAACCCCCACACGTAGTGAAAAACAGGAAGCATGGAAAAAGAATAATATACGGGTAATTGTAGCTACAAATGCTTTCGGAATGGGCATCGACAAGCCCGACGTGCGTTTTGTGGTGCATTTGGATTTGCCAGAAAGCCTGGAAGCCTATTACCAGGAGGCAGGTAGGGCAGGCCGCGACGAAGAGAAGGCTTATGCCATTTTGTTATACACAGAGGCAGACAGGTTAAAACTAGAGCGCAAGTTTGAATTGAGTTTTCCAACCGTAGATGAAATTAAACAGGTTTACCACTACCTCGGAAACTATTTTCAGTTAGCTTACGAAGCCGGCGAAGGCCTGAGTTTTGAATTTGATATCGCCGATTTTTGCTCCCGGTATAAGCTGGATGCTATTAAGACATTAAATGTTTTCAAGTTCCTTGAACGGGATGAATACATTGCGTTAAGTGAGAGTATTTACTTGCCATCCAGGGTGCAGATTGTTGTTTCCACCGAAGAACTGTATCGTTTCCAGATAGAGTATTCCAATTACGATGCTTTTATAAAAATCCTGTTAAGGTCTTATGGAGGCTTGTTTGGACAATACGCGGCCATTAGCGAGGCCGACCTGGCTAAACGTACGGGAATGGGTTACACCCAGGTTATCCAGGTGCTCGAAAAACTTCAGGAATTTCAATTAATATCTTACTTAAAACAAACCGATAAGCCTCAGATTACTTTCATAAAGGCAAGGGTTGATACCCAGAATTTATTTATCGATAATAAATATTTGCAGCAGCGGAAAGAAATTACCAGGCAGCAGGTAGAGGCGGTTATTGGTTATGCCGAAGAGTATAAATGCCGGAGTCAGCTGTTATTAAGATATTTTGATGAAATAAATGCCGAAAAGTGCGGCGTATGTGATGTTTGTATTGATGAAAAGAGAAGCCGAAATAAAGAAGTTATTCAAGAACAGATCATTTTCGAACTGATTGAATTTCTAACAGGCCGTCATTTAACTATCGACGAGATTGTATCCAACCTTAAAAATGGCAATGAAAAGGAGAGATTGGAAGTGTTTAGAAGTTTACTGGATGCCGGGAAAATAAAAACTGACGGCGAAAAGTATTATTTGTAAGGCGTTATAACCGTATGCCTTATACCTGTCAGGTTTTAGAAACCTGACAGGTATAAGGCATACGGCATACGGTTATCGCTTTATTACAACGCTAAAGCTTCTTTGCCTTTTAAAGCGCTGATAAACTCAGGGATTTTTTCAAGATAATTGTCTTCTCCTAAAAGTTTAACGAAGGCGCTTCCAACGATGGCGCCGTTTGCATACTGGCTGGCTTTGCTGAAACTTTTATTATCCGAAATACCAAAGCCAATCATGGTAGGATTAGCGAGATTCATCCCCTTAATACGGGCGAAATAGCTTTCAATTTCGTTGTTTACCGCTAAGTTTTTACCAGTAGTTGATGAGGTTGAAAGCAGGTAAATAAAGCCGTTGCTTAGTCCATCAATTTTCTGGATACGGGCATCAGAAGTGGTAGGAGTAATTAAAAAGATATTGCTCAGGTTATTTTGCTCAAAGCAATCTTTATAAAGCTCCTCGTATTCATACATAGGCAAATCCGGAACGATAAGCCCATCTACACCAACTTCTGCACATTTAGCACAGAAATTTTCTACTCCATACTGTAAAACCGGGTTAACATAGCCCATCAATAAAACCGGAATCGAAACACGTTTCCTCAAATCCTTTAATTGCTCAAAAAGCACTTTTACAGTCATGCCATTTTCAATGGCTTTTTGAGAGCTGTTTTGAATTACTGGCCCATCAGCCAATGGATCCGAATAAGGAACCCCAATTTCAAGGAAATCAGCACCAGCTTTCTCCAAAGCCTCAGCAATATCTAAAGTGCTGTTAAGATTCGGATATCCGGCAGTAAAATATATCGAAAGAACGTTGCCCTTCTTTTCTTTAAAAAGTTGATTAATTCTGTTCATGTTTGTTTATGTTTGATGGATGTCTGAAGTTTGAGGTCTGAAGTCCGATGTCTGATTCTGATGTCCGAAAATGACCAATCTCCAATCACTAGTCTCTGACCTCCGTCTTCGGGCTTCCGTCCTCAGTCCTCCCCCTACAATCCAAAATGCGTCATGTAAGTATTTAAATCCTTGTCCCCGCGCCCCGATAAGCAAACAACTACGGTTTCCTTGCCGGTAAACTCCATTTTATCAAGGTAAGCCAGAGCGTGAGAGCTTTCAATAGCCGGGATTATACCTTCAAGACGAGCCAGTTGAAGTCCTGCATCCATTGCTTCGTTATCTGTTATACTCACATATTTTGCGCGTTCAACTTTAAATAAATGTGCATGTTGAGGGCCAATACCAGGATAATCCAGTCCTGCCGAAATAGAATAAGGTTCGGTCACCTGGCCATCTTCAGTTTGCATCACAATGGAACGGCTTCCGTGAAGTACACCTTCTTTCCCTAAGAAAGTTGTTGCTGCAGATTCACCTGAATCAACACCATGGCCAGCAGCTTCAACTGCAATAAGTTTCACATCCTTTTCATCAAGAAAATGATAGAACATTCCTATCGCATTGCTTCCTCCACCTACACAGGCAAGAACATAGTCAGGGTTGGTTTTGCCTGTTTTTTCCTTTAGTTGCCATTTCGTTTCTTCAGAAATAATTGATTGGAAACGGGCAACCATATCCGGATAAGGGTGAGGCCCCACAACCGAACCTATAATATAATGTGTATCCACCGGATTGTTAATCCAGTCGCGTAAAGCTTCATTAGTTGCATCTTTTAAGGTTTGGCTACCAGAAGTTGCCGGAATGACCGTTGCTCCCATCATTTTCATACGGGCTACGTTAGGTGCCTGGCGCTCAATGTCTACCGCACCCATGTAAACCACACATTCAAGGCCTTTTAACGCGCAAACAGTTGCAGTTGCAACTCCATGCTGCCCGGCACCAGTTTCGGCAATAATGCGTTTTTTGCCAAGGCGTTCAGCTAAAAGAATTTGTCCGATGGTGTTGTTGATTTTATGTGCACCGGTGTGGTTAAGGTCTTCACGTTTTAAGTAAATAGTGGTGCCGTAGTTTTCAGAAAGGCGTTGTGCTAAATATAAGGGGGAAGGGCGGCCAACATAATCTTTTAATAAATGCAGAAATTCCTGCTGGAATTCAGGCTCATTCATTATTTCAAGATATTTTTCCCTTAATTCTTCCACGTTTGGATAAAGCATCTCGGGAATGTATGCCCCCCCGAAATTACCGTAATATCCTTTTTCATTTACATGATAGCTCATAGTTTATTATTTATCCGCCTATGCGGGAATATGTTTGATTTGGTTAAACACAGATTTTAATTTCGCTATATCCTTTAAGCCGGGCGAAATCTCAAAGCGGCTGTTAAGGTCTATAGCATAAAAACGTTTATCGTTTATTTTTAATGCCTCAAAAATATTATCGGCATCTAAACCGCCACTTAAAAAATAGGGGACATTAAGAGTATATTCCTTTAATAAATCCCAGTTAAATGTCAGCCCCGAGCCGCCGTGAAGTTTGGTTTTGGTGTCAAATAGAAAAAAATCAACAGAATCTTCGTATGCTTTCAAAACGCCAAAATCAAAATCTTCATCCACTCCAAATGCCTTAATTACTTCAATTCCGTTGTCCTTAAGCAGTTTGCACACCTCTGGAGATTCATTGCCATGAAGTTGCACCGCGTTTAAATCATATGCTTTAATTTTTTGCTGAATTTCATCCATAGCCCCATCAACAAAAACGCCGGCCTTCTTTATTTGAGGAGGAATAAGGCTTAGTGTTTCAGAATCCAGGTTTTCAATAAAACGCTTCGAAGGCGCATAAAAAATCAGTCCAATATAATCGGGTTTTAAGGCAACCAGTTGCTTTATATTAGCTGGATCGCGCATGCCGCAAACTTTTAATCTGATATCGTTCGAGGTGTTCATGAGAGCGAACAAATTATACGTAAGCGATAGAAAGCAATGCTTCAAAACTATGTAATGCTCTCTTACTAATCAGGGCGTCTTCAGCCTCATAGAAACAATCTGCAAATGATTTATCTGGATGTATTGTTTTGATAGCAAGGGCAGCGTTGCAAAGTACCACATTATTTTGCGCTGTGGTTCCCCGTCCGTTTAATACCTCAGTGAAAATTTTAGCAGATTCAGCTACAGTGCTTCCCCCGCCAATCTCTTCGGGTTTAATACGCGGGAAGCCTAATTTTGTAAGGCTGTATATTTGTTCGCCGGCATTGGAAAATGTTTTAAAGTTTCCTGTAAGCGATATTTCGTCGTAGCCATCAAGGGCATGAAGAATGGTGTATTTCTTATTCGACTTTTGATATAAATATGCATAAATACGGGCGAGTTCAAGGCTGAACACACCAACCGACTGGTATTCTGGTTTGGCAGGGTTAACCAGAGGGCCAAGCATATTGAAAAAAGTTTTAACACCTAGTTCTTTTCTTATCGGAGCCATTGTTTTCATGGCAGGGTGGAATAGGGGAGCGTGTAAGAAGCAAATATTGGCATCCTCAATACTCTTTTGTAGCTTGCCTGGATCGTTAGTAAACTGATAACCCAGATATTCCATTACATTAGAAGAGCCGCAACCCGACGAAACTCCATAGTTGCCATGTTTAGCTACTTTGTAGCCTGCGCCGGCCGTTACAAAAGAAGCAAGAGTAGAAATATTAAATGTATCTTTTCCGTCACCGCCGGTTCCGCATAAATCTATTAAATCATAACCTTCTAAACCGGTATACAGGCATAAGTCCAGCATCGCATCTCTAAATCCTTCCAGTTCATCAACAGTAATCGTACGCATGCAGTATGCGGTCATAAAAGCCGCCATTTGCGAGTTATTATACATCCCCCGGGCGATGTTTGTCAAAATTTCCTTTGCCTGTTTTTTGGTAAAGGTTTTGTGTTCAAATAGATGATTTAATATTTCTTTCATTTGTTTTTCAAATACTTATCCTCTTTTACTGGAAGCAAAAAAAAAGGTTGCTTTGTGAGCAACCCTGTTTTTCTTTATAAATTAGAATACATATACAGACTGCCCTCTTTTAAAGGAACTGCCACCAAATTATATGTACTGTTTTTAAACTCATTTTTTGTTGTAGGGCAAATATGTATATATCTTTTTTTTCTTGCAAAAGTTTTGCTGCTTTTTCTGAGGGAAACCAAGGAATTACCTAATAATTTACATTCAATTGTTATTAATTAAGCCGTAATATGCCTTCTGTACGCTTAATTTTTTATTTTTAGCAGATATGAAGAGCAGGCGGACAAAATATATTCTATCCTTAGAACAAAAGTTAGGCAAAGTTTTATTCGTCTTAGCTGGGGTTTTCTTAGCTGCATTCGGCTTGAAAAGTTTCCTGATACCCAATGGTTTTATTGATGGGGGCGTTACAGGAATTTCGCTGTTGGCGAAGCATATAACTAATATTCCTGTTTCTGTATGGCTTATTGTTTTTAATGCACCGTTTGTTTATCTGGGATTAAGGCAAATAGGTAAATCTTTCGCTATTTCCACATTAATGGCTGTTATCGGCCTCGCCCTGATATTGATATTTGTTAACTTTCCGGTACTTACAAAGGACAAGCTTCTAACCGCTATCTTCGGCGGCTTCTTTATAGGGGCTGGTATCGGTATGGCTATGCGTGGAGGTTGTGTGCTTGATGGAACTGAAATAATAGCTGTTTATATAAACCGCAAAAGCGTGTTTTCTATAGGTGATATTATTCTAATAATTAATGTGGTGATATTTGTGATAGCTGCTTTTATTTTGGGGATTGAGAGTGCGCTTTATTCGATTTTAACCTATCTCTCGGCTTCAAAAACTGTCGATTTCATTATTCAGGGTATTGAAGAATATACCGGTGTAACCATTATTTCTGCTAAAAGCAAAGAAATAAGGCAAGCTATTATTCACAATCTGGGGCGAGGCGTTACTATCTATAAAGGAGAAAGGGGCTTCGGTAGCAATGTTTATGCCGAAAAAGACATCGATATAATTTTTACCGTAGTTACAAGGCTGGAAGTTTCTAAAGTTAAGGAAGTGGTGAAGCTAATTGACAGAAAAGCGTTTATGGTAATGAATGTAATTACTGAAACCAACGGAGGGATAATTAAAAGGCGCCCACTTCACTAACTCACATAACTCCCCTTGGATGTTTTAGCGGCAGGCCTGTTCTTCATTCCTCTTGGAATAACAATCACACGCCGGGTTGCGCAAAAAGCGCAATAGAATATTCTTAAAGGGACAAAAAAGAAAAACTGCTTAAACCATTTTGGCCTGTGAATTTGATAATGAAATTCAGTATTGCATTTCTTGCATTTTAAATCCTCTAAATACATAATTACAAGTTGTGCTGGTTTAGTACCAAAGTGCTTAGGTTTTGATTGATTGAAAACTGGCTCATTATTTACAAACCCAAATAACGCATTTAAAATTTTAAATGTAACAACTTGATAACACAGGATTGATGTTTTTTTATTTTTTTTGTTATTTGTGTAATAGTTTCTACATTTAAGAGTAATAGATTCTACAGGTTGCTGCCTTAAATATGATTTAAACCTATGATATTGATTGTTGATGATATTCCTGAAAATGTTTATTCCCTTCAAAAAGTACTGGAAAAGCATAAGTTCACTGTTGATACAGCATTCTCGGGAGAAGAGGCCTTAAAAAAAATTCTTTCAAAAACGTATGTATTGGTAATTCTGGATGTGCAAATGCCCGGAATTGATGGATTTGAGGTAGCTGAGAATATTAAAGGATTCAAAAAAGCTAAAGATACCGCTGTTATTTTTTTATCAGCCAATTCAATTGATACCAGCCTCATAATAAAAGGGTATAATCAAGGTGCAACTGATTATATCACAAAGCCTGTAGATCCAGCCATTTTACTCCTTAAAGTAAAACGTGTTTACGAAATTTATGAGTCCCGCCAGGCGAGTACTAAACAAACTCAGGAAATTAATACCCTCTATACACAGGAGAAGGAACAAAAAACGCTGCTGTTAAACAAAATAAAAAGGCTGGAGCATTTTCTAAGCCTTGCCAAAATGGGCTTGTGGGAGTACTATCCAGAATCCAAAACGCTATTGTGTTCACCGGAAATCTATAAATTGTTAAATATAGATCCTGATACCCAGCAGCTTGACCTTGATTTTGTATTGAATCGTGCGGATTTTAATGGTTTAGATATATCCGACTTATCTAAAGGTAAAAAACATTTTGAACTGGAACACACCTTTACTTCACCGGATAACCAGATAAAGCATCTTAAAGAGTTCGTTGAAATTGTGTACAATAAAGAAGTCCCTGCCAAAGTGCAAGGCGTTGTTCAGGTAATAGAAGTTGACAAGAAAGAGATGTCTCCGAGTTCCCTTTAATATTCATGCTTATTTCATAAAAGGCAGGATAAACGATTGTTTTTCCTGCCTTTTATATTTGTGATGTACTGTATGCCTTGAATGCTATGAATAATACGGGCTGCCTTTTAATGAAGAACGAAATAATAGGGAATACGATGAAGCAACTTTGCGCTTGTCAATAGCCGCCGGGTGCTTTCCAAGAAATGTATGGCCCAGACTATCATTTGATGAGAAATAGGTGAGTCTTACTCCATCACGTGTAGGCTAATAAGCCGTTTTCAATGATGGTTTATTTGATTAAATGCTGTGATGTTACAGCTCTCATTGGATAATACTCGTACTTATTTATTTTGGAAGCAGGGTCATTTTCGATCAAATTCTTTAATTGCTCTTCGCTGTCGACTGCAACAATGCCAAGTCCATAAACCTCTTTCGGGTCCATAACAGGCCCAAACACAAGCATAATTCCTTGTTTCGAGTATTCTGTCCAGTATGCAACATGTTGTTGCATTGTATTTCTTTCTTCTTCAGTCATTGTTTGCGCGAAGTCTGAACGAGAAGGATTAAGGTATACTGCAAAATATTTCTTTTCCATATTGATTTAAGTTTCTTATTTCAGAGTTGTTACTATTTGTTGTTATGCATTCTATTTTTAATTAAATAGAGAAGCGATGGCGTAATTCTTTTTTACTCCAAATTTAAAAACTATACTTTAAACATTCGCCTCCATAATTTGTATAGTAGATAAGAAAATATCAAACAAACCAACTATGGGAAAAGGAGACATTAAATCAAAAAAAGGTAAAATAGCTAACGGGTCGTTCGGAAAAAAAAGGCCGCATAAGCCTAAAAAAGAAATTTCGGCTAAAAAAGAAGCCGTAGAAGAATAGATGATGCCTCTTAAGAGGCATTTGTTTTTTTAGCTGTATTAAGATATAAAGTATTGCGGTGCCTAATGCCTTTGCGCTAACAAGTTATGATTGAAAGTTTATTGAGAAAGCGTGTTGCCTTTTTGCTGGTAGTAGCGCTTGCCATCTTTTGCCTCTTGATTTTCATGTTCTTTTACATTCGAAATGAATTTTTTAAAACCCGGGCAGAAATTACCGAAGATGTAATGATTGAAAAAATTACAAATATCGGCAAGTTGGAGCTGGTTAAGTATTCAATGAAAGATGTAATTGAGAAGAATATAAGCCGGCCTATTTTACCAGACAAACGGATCTTATTTGTTGCCGCCGGCGAAGCAGCCGGATGTATCGACCTTACCAAAGTGAAAAAAGAAGACATTAAAGCTTCGGAAGACTCTGTTACTATATTTCTGCCCGAGCCTGAAATTTGCTATGCAAAGCTGGATCATCAGCGTTCAAAGGTGTACGACTTAAGTGGCGTTTTCCTGCCGGCTGACCGTCAGGAGATGATTGAAGATATCTATAAACTTGCTGAACAAAAAATTCTTCAGAATGCGCGGGAGCTAAATATTTTGGGTAAAACGAAAGAAAATGCCGAGTTGATATTTAAGCCGATGTTGGAAAATATATCGGGTAAAAAAGTAGGAATCCGGTTTAAATAACGGCCATTAATTGCCTTTGCCCTATATTAGCGCCATGATGCGTAGAGTCTTATTATTGAGCATTTGTTCTTTGTTTTCTATTTTCAGTTTTGCACAAGCTACAAGCCCTAAGCTGAGTATAATTCCAGCCCCTAAATCTGTTAAAACAACAGATGGTGCTTTTGTCATCAGTACAGAAACTGCCATACTTTTTGAATCCGACGAGGATAGAAAGATTGCCTATTTATTTCACGATTTTTTAAGAGATAACTATTTCCTCGACTTAACCGTTGCGAAAAACTTTATTCAGGCGCCAAAATCCATAATTAGCTTTGGTGCTGGCTCCTATGCGGGAAATCCCGAAGGATACACAATTTCGATAGCGCCAAAACAGATTAACATTTCGGGGAAGAATGCCGGCTTGTTTTATGCCTTGCAATCATTTATTCAGCTTTTGCCTTTAGAGAGGGAAGCCACTCCTAAAATACCTTGTGCTGAAATTTCTGACGAGCCTCGTTATAAATATCGGGGTATGCATCTCGATGTGGGGCGTCACATGTTTCCTTTAAATTTTATAAAGAAATATATCGATTTATTAGCCCAGTATAAACTCAACACTTTTCACTGGCATTTAACCGATGACCAGGGCTGGCGTATCGAGATTAAAAAATACCCAAGGCTTACTCAGGTTGGTGGCTTCCGGGCGCAAACTCTTATCGGCAATTATCACGACAGGATGCCGCAGTGGTTTGACAATACGCCTTACGGGGGATATTACACACAGGACGAAATCAAAGAAATTGTAGCTTACGCCGCCTCAAAATACATTACCGTTATACCTGAAATAGATATGCCAGGCCATTCAATGGCAGCATTAGCTGCGTATCCCGAATTGGCTTGCAATGACAATCCTGCCCCCTTTAAGGTAGCAGAAAAGTGGGGCGTGTTTGAGGATGTTTATTGTCCGGGGAAAGAACATACTTTCAAATTTATGGAAGAGGTGCTTTTGGAGGTAATGCAGCTGTTTCCTTCCTCATACATCCATATTGGTGGAGATGAAACTCCAAAAAGCCGATGGGAAAAATGCCGTTTTTGCCAAAAGCGAATCAGGGAAAATAAACTTAAGGATGAGAAAGCTTTACAGAGCTATTTTATCAGGCGAATTGAAAAGTTTGTGAACTCAAAAGGTAGGCAAGTCATCGGTTGGGATGAAATTTTGGAAGGAGGGCTAGCACCGAATGCCACAGTAATGAGCTGGAGAGGGATGCAAGGGGGCATAGAAGCTGTAAAACAAAACCATGATGCTATCATGACGCCTATGGCATTTGTGTATTTCGACCACGTTCAGGGTAATTCAATGCAAGAGCCTGTTTCTATTGGTGGCCATACACCTTTGCAGGAAGTATATTCTTTTAATCCTACGCCGGTATCTCTAACGCCACAACAGCAAAAGCGCATAATTGGCGTACAGGCAAACGTATGGACTGAATACATGAAGACGGCGGAAAAGGTCGAGTATATGGTACTCCCCAGAATGTATGCGCTTTCTGAAGTCGCCTGGACGCAACCAGAAGAGAAGAACTATACCGACTTTTTGGAAAATAGGGTCGCGGTACATTTGGCAAAGCTCGAGAAAACTAAAACCCTTTATCGGGTACCAACCGCTATTGGCGTAAAAGATACTACCCTGTTTGGTGCTGAATTTACATTTGAACTGAAGCCTGCAGTAAAAGGTGCAAAAATATATTATACCATCGATGGCTACAATCCCTCAGAGACGGACCTCCAGTATTACAAACCCCTGCAAATAACAGTGCCGAAAGGTGAAAAAAGGATACTTAAAACCTTGGTGGTTACGCCATCAGGGAAAAAAAGTGCAATTACCAAAACTATATTAAACAACGAGTTGCCTCTTGCCGCTGTTGAGTACACTGGCAATGCTCCAGATTTGAAATACTATTTTATTCCGGGGGAGTATTATAGTGTTGCAGAGCCTGATACCTTGAATGCTGCAGAAAAGGGATTTAGCTCAGTGTTAACAGTAAGTAAGTTCAGAAGCAAAGCACGAACCTTCGGCTTGGTTTTCGATGGATTTATTAATATTTTGCAAGACGGAATATATACTTTCGCCACATCTTCCGACGATGGCTCACAGCTTATTATTGATGGCCAGAAGATAGTAGATAATGAT
>Ga0307408_100001829_pt1 | contig 15497 bp, 12 predicted proteins | sample 322Cmetagenome_FD_202116 | JGI IMG/M metagenome (GOLD analysis project Ga0307408, IMG submission 202116) | Maize rhizosphere microbial communities from greenhouse at UC Davis, California, United States - 322HYB-C-3 | ecosystem: Host-associated > Plants > Roots > Rhizosphere > Soil | place...
CAGACTGACAGACCGAGTGGCCTTCATCGCTAGCAGGCTAGCTCCCACAGGTTATGGGAGCGTCTCAGCCAATGTATTCCGGTCCCAGGAGCTATCACAACATTCTGATCGACGCATACCTTGTGGGAGCTAGCCCTGCTAGCGATGGCGGCAACCCGGTCTCAGCTCAAACCCAGATAGCGCCCCACAGCGGATAGTCGGCAAGCTTTTTAACCAGCCCTGCTCGCAACGGGTTGGCTACAACATAGCGCGCGACGTTCACCAAGTCCTCCTCACGCCTCAAGGCTCGGTCATGAAATCCTTTCTGCCAAAGCATCATCCTAGCGCCAGAATCCTTGTTCACCGCTTTAGTACTCAGCGACTTCGTTTTCTGCATCAGATCGCCCAACGACCCTTGCTGTAGCTCAACCAACCAATGGAAATGATCAGGCATGACGACCCATGCCAATGAATTGACCACACCATGATCATGCGCACTCTGCAACTGCTCCGCTACCAGACGCCCCAGAGCGAAGTCCTGGAATACCGGGATGCGGCGGTACGTGTTGGTGGTCAGCAAGTAGATGCGGTTGCATTCAGCGTAGCGGCCGTGACGCAGGCGGTGTGATGAAGGTGAATCGGGCATTCCTTGCCCCTCCATTAATTGTTCAGGAGAAGGCTAGTTGGCTTGAATGTCTACGCATCGGCAGACGTTTGGCAGAATGTGTCTGGTGAATAGCAATCGCTAGCAGGCTAGCTCCCATAGGGATTTTTGGAGTTTTCACGGGATGTGTCAGAAAGCGAATAGCGCGTTAAAGAAGCACCAGACGGTGCTTCTTTAACGGGGGAATCAGCGCGCGAATGCCGCCCGCGCCGAATGCAATTTCCTGTAACTCTCAATCAAACGCAAATGCCGATCCAGCCCTTCCAGCTTCAGGCTCGTCGGGGTCAGTCCGTAGAAGCGCACGCTGCCGTTGACCGAGCCAATCGCTGCGTCCATGCGCTCATCGCCGAACATGCGGCGGAAGTTGGCTTCGTAGTCTTCCAGCTCCAGATCCTCGTCCAGTTCCATTTCCAGCACGACGTTGACCGCTTGATAGAACAAGCCGCGTTCGACGGTGTTGTCGTTGTATTGCAGGAAGGCTTCGACCAGGTCCTTGGCTTGTTCGTACTTCTGCAGGGCGAGGTAGATCAGCAGGCGCAGTTCCAGGATCGTCAGTTTGCCCCACGGCGTGTTGTCGTCGAACTCGATGCCGATCAGCGTGGTGATGTCGGTGTAATCGTCCTGTTCGCTGTTTTCCAGACCTTGGGCCAGGTTGCGCAGGCCGACTTTGCTCAGGTTGTGCAGGTTGAGGATGTCGGCGCGAAATTGCAGGGCTTTGTTGGTGTTGTCCCAGATCAGGTCTTCGATCGGGTAGATCTCCGAGTAATCCGGCACGAGGATGCGGCAGGCCTTGGCACCGATGTGCTCGTAGACCGCCATGTAGACTTCCTTGCCCATGTCTTCAAGGATGCCGAACAGCGTCGCGGCTTCTTCGGCGTTGGAGTTTTCGCCCTGGCCGGAGAAGTCCCACTCGACGAATTCGAAGTCCGGTTTGGCACTGAAGAAACGCCACGACACCACACCGCTGGAATCGATGAAGTGCTCGACAAAGTTGTTTGGCTCGGTCACCGCCTGGCCAGAGAACGTTGGCTGCGGCAAGTCGTTGAGGCCTTCGAAACTGCGGCCCTGGAGCAATTCGGTCAAGCTGCGCTCCAGCGCCACTTCCAGGCTCGGGTGCGCGCCAAACGAGGCGAACACGCCGCCGGTGCGCGGGTTCATCAGGGTCACGCACATCACCGGGAATTCACCACCCAGCGAGGCATCCTTGACCAGCACCGGGAAGCCCTGCTCTTCCAGGCCTTTGATGCCGGCGAGGATGCTCGGGTATTTTTCCAGCACCGCTCGCGGCACGTCCGGCAGGGCCATTTCACCTTCGAGAATTTCGCGTTTCACCGCGCGCTCGAAAATTTCCGACAGGCACTGCACCTGCGCTTCGGCCAAGGTGTTGCCGGCGCTCATGCCGTTGCTCAGGTAAAGGTTTTCGATCAGGTTCGACGGGAAGTACACCACTTCGTTGTCCGACTGACGCACGAACGGCAGCGAGCAGATGCCGCGCTGGGTGTTGCCGGAGTTGGTATCGAACAGGTGCGAGCCGCGCAGTTCGCCGTCGCGGTTGTAGATCTTCAAGGTGTAATCGTCGAGGATCTCGCTCGGCAATTCGTCTTTCGTGCCCGGCTTGAACCATTTTTCGTCCGGGTAATGGACGAACTCGGCGTTGGCGATCTCTTCGCCCCAGAACTGATCGTTGTAGAAGAAGTTGCAGTTCAGCCGTTCGATGAACTCACCCAGCGCCGAGGCCAGCGCGCCTTCCTTGGTGGCGCCCTTGCCGTTGGTGAAACACATCGGCGAATGTGCATCGCGGATATGCAGCGACCAGACGTTAGGCACAATGTTGCGCCACGAAGCGATTTCGATCTTCATGCCAAGGTCGGCGAGGATGCCGGACATGTTGGCGATGGTCTGCTCCAGCGGCAGGTCTTTTCCGGCGATGTAGGTGCCCGCTTCAGAGCCCGAATGCGGCATTAACAGCGCCTGAGCATCGGCGTCGAGGTTGTCGACTTCTTCGATGATGAATTCCGGGCCGGTCTGCACGACTTTCTTCACGGTGCAGCGATCGATCGAACGCAAGATGCCCTGGCGGTCTTTGTCGGAGATATCCGCGGGCAACTCGACCTGGATCTTGAAGATCTGGTTGTAGCGGTTTTCCGGGTCGACGATGTTGTTCTGCGACAGGCGAATGTGTTCCGTGGGGATATTGCGTGTGTCGCAGTACAACTTCACAAAGTAAGCCGCACACAACGCCGACGACGCCAGAAAGTAGTCGAACGGCCCCGGTGCCGAGCCATCGCCTTTATAGCGGATAGGCTGATCGGCGATCACCGTGAAGTCGTCGAACTTGGCTTCAAGTCGAAGGTTGTCGAGAAAGTTGACCTTGATTTCCATGCGGGATTACCAGAATACGGCTAAACGAATGGCCGCCATTATCCGGCTTTTGCGCGCGATGTCTTGTGCTTTCGGGATTCGCCGCCGGCCGGCCGCGCTGGAATTTTCGGCATATTCGCTACACTTTCAGGCAACGCGTCGTCATCCATGACAACAATCTGAACAATGTCCCCGCGCCGTTGTTCTAGATTCAGAAGACACCGGATCAAGGACGAGCACATGGCCGTTTCTGCTTCTGCGCCACCTCTGCCGAGCCCGCAACGTGCGGTCACCCGCCGCCTGGCCATCGCCGTCGGCGCACTGTTTATTGCCGGCGTCATCGCCGCGGTCAGCGCTCTGCTCGGCATTGCCAGCCAGCTCGACAAAAAAGACGTCGAACAAACCCGGTTCTACTCGGCGCGAGCCCTGGAGAACCGCATCACCACTTCGAAAAACTACATCACCAGCTACGCCTACTGGACCACCGCCTATGAACGCCTGAGCGGGCCGGTAGATACAGAGTGGGCCTACACCGAGCAGAACATGGGCAAAACCATGTTCACCAGCGACGGCTATGACGGTGTCTTCGTGATTGATCGCAATCGCACCAAGTACTCGGTGATTCGCGGGCAAATGGTCGACACCGATATTTCCGAGGTGTTGCAGGTACAGGCCGCCGCTCTGTTGGAGCAGGCGCTGAGCCAACCCGACCTGACCAAACCGGTCGCGACCTATTCGCTGTTCGAAGGCTGGCCGGCGCTGATCACCGCCGCCCCCATCATTCCCAACGACGAACGCCCGCGCGATGACCCGAACAACACCTCGGTGCTGATATTCGTCGACAAGCTGACCCCGACCAAGCTGCGTAAGATCGGCGCCGGTTACGGCTTGACCAACCTGACGCTGGCCCCGGACGAAACCATTGAAAGCGCCCAGCCGAGGGTGCCGCTCGACAGCACCGGTTACAGCCTGGTCGCCGACCTGCAGCGGCCCGGCCAGCAATTGTTGTGGTCGTTGATCCCACCACTCGGCGCGACGCTGGTGGTGCTGATGCTGCTCACCGCGTATTTTTTCCGCCATGCACTGCGCTCCTCGCAGTACGTCGATAACAGCATCGAAGCGATGCAGGCCTCCAATCTCGCGCTCGAGAACGCCAACCATGCCCTTGAAGCCAGTGAAGAGCGCTTCCGTGCGGTGGCCGAGGCGGCTTCGGACTGGATCTGGGAAGTCGACCGCGACCTGTTGCTGACCTATCTGTCGGCACGTTTCAGCGAAGTCACCGGTTACCCGCATACCCTGTGGCTGGGTCAGCCCATCGGCGAACTGCTGTCGTGCGACACCACACCGCTGGAACTGTGGCTGCGCAAGCTCAGCGAAGACACCAGCAGCAGCGATTTGCGCTGCAGTTACCGCGACCACTCCGGCCAGCCTCGTCACTGTCGATTGTCCGCTCGGCCGATCCTCCATCAGGACCAGGTCGTCGGTTATCGCGGTACCGCCAGCGACATCACCGACGAAGTAGCCGCCCATGCGCAGATCCAGCACTTGTCGATGCACGATGCCCTGACCGGCCTGCCCAACCGCAACAAACTCGCGCGCTATCTGGACGACGCCCTGCTGCTCAAGGAACACGCTCCGCCGCTGTCGTTGCTGATGATCGACCTCGATAACTTCAAACCGATCAACGATTCACTCGGTCACCCGGCCGGTGATGCGGTTCTGCAGGAAGTGGCCGCGCGCCTGCGCGAATGCACCCGCGAACATGACATCGTCGCGCGCCTGGGGGGCGATGAGTTCATCGTCGTGCTGAATGGCATGGACAGCCATCACGAGATCGACAAGCTCTGCACGCGCCTGATCGGCAGCCTGCACCAGCCAATCTCGTTCGAAGAACATCCGCTGCACATCGGCGCGAGTATTGGCATCGCACTCAGCCGGCGCCATGGTTACGTGCCCAGTGACCTGATCCGCTATGCCGACATTGCCTTGTATCAGGCCAAATCCGACGGCAAGAACACCTGGTGCTACTTCGAAGCGCACATGAGCGACCAGATCCAGACGCGCCGGCAGATGGAAGACGATATGCGCCATGCGCTCAAGCACAATGAATTTGTCCTGCATTACCAGCCGCGCTACAAGGTCGATGGCAAGCAGATCGTCTCCGTCGAAGCACTGGTGCGCTGGCAGCATCCGACCAAGGGCCTGCTGGGGCCGGATCTGTTTATCCCGCTGGCCGAACAGACCGATCTGATCGTGCCGCTCGGGCGCTGGGTGTTGCGCGAAGCGTGTGAGACCGCGCAGGCCTGGCCGGAGGATGTGCTGCTGTCGGTGAACCTGTCGCCGGCGCAGTTTTCCGCCAGTGATGTGGTCGAAGATGTCCGTGAAGTGCTGGTCGCCACGCGCTTCCCGGCCAGCCGCCTGGAGCTGGAGATCACCGAAAACGTGATGCTCAACGACACCGACGGCGCGCTTGCGACCATGAACGCCCTGAAGGAACTCGGTGTACGCCTGAACATGGACGATTTCGGCACCGGATATTCCTCGCTCGGCTACCTGCGCGCTTACCCCTTCGATGGCATCAAGATCGACAAGCGCTTTATCGCCTCGATCAGCAGCGGCGCCAACGATCGCGCGGTGGTGCAGGCGATCATCGGCCTCGGCAAAGCCATGGGCCTGACCGTGACCGCCGAAGGTGTCGAAACCGAAGAACAGCTGGATATCCTTGGCGTCGACCAATGCAACGAAGTCCAGGGCTACTTCATGAGTCGGCCGATCGATAAAACCGCGTTTGCCGAGTTGTTGCAGGCTTCGCGCTTGTCGCCGGTGAGCGGTACGACTAGCAGAAAGGGCCGGGTGACCTGAGTTCAGTCCTGCCCGGCGACGGTCACCTTGCCGCTGAAAACCTTGAAGCCGAAGGTGTTGTAGGCCAGTGTCAGCGGTACCAGCACGGCGAAACCGATCAGCATGAATGTCTGGCTGTTCGGGCTGGACGCCGCAGCGTTCAAGGTCAGATCTGGCGGGATGATGTAGGGAAACAGCGCGACCAGCATTACGCCGAAGGCGAGCACGAAGACACCCAGCGCGGCGAACAACGGCAGGAAATCCGGGCGGCTTCGAAACCCCAAGGCAAAGACCAGCAGTGAAACGCCAAGAAGCAACCCCGCCGGCAGCCACAGCCGAATATCCGTCAAGCGTTGCGCGTATTGCGGATACAACGTGGCCGTCCACGCAACCAGTGCCAGCAACAACAGCACCACGATCAATGCCAGCACCCGCGCCTGGCGCGCCGAGCGCTGCTGCAATTGATCCATCGTGCGCCAATAAAGCCAGCAGGCGCCCAGCCATAGATAGCCGAGCACCAGCACCACGCCGCAAAACAGTGCGAATGCACTCAGCCACTCACGGCCATCGCCGCTGTATTGGCCATTGCGATGCGCGACGCCCTGAACCAACGTACCGAGGACCATGCCCTGGACGAACCCGGTCAGCAACGATGCAACCATTAACAACCTGTCGATCGCCCACTTGCGCCGTCCGTTGGGCGCATGGTCACGAAACTCCAGCGCCACCGCCCGCGCGATCAATGCCAGAAACATCACAATGAACGGCACATACAGGGCCGGCAGCAAAATCGCATAGGCCAGCGGAAACAACGCCAGCAGCCCGCCGCCCCCGAGCACCAGCCATGTCTCGTTGGCGTCCCACACCGGCAGAATCGTCACCGCCATGGCCCGGCGCTCGCGGCGGCAAGCGGTCATGCCCATGAGCATGCCGACGCCCAGATCAGTGCCGTCGAGAATCACGTAATTCATCACTGAGAACGCCAGCGCGGCGGCGCACAGCAGGGTCAGCCAGTCAGTGTCCATGCGAATGCATCCTCAAGAATGCCCGGTCTCATCGGCCAGGGTCGGTTGCGGTCCCGGCTCATCGGCTTGCGGCGGCTTACGCAGCAAGCGCAGTAAGACCCACAGGCCGATGGCGAAAATCAATAGATAGAACAGCAGGATCAACCACGTCGAACCGAGCACTTGCGCACGCGATACCGAGGACAGGCTCTCCGCCGTACGCATCAAGCCGTACACCGTAAAAGGTTGGCGGCCGACCTCGGTAACTACCCAGCCGCTGAGCATCGCCAGAAATCCCGCCGGGGCCAGCCACACGCAGCTGTTCAAAAACCAGCGCGCGCGGTACAACCGCCGACGCCTGCGCAAGATCAGGCTGATCACGCCCTGCGCCAGCATCAACAGGCCGAGCCCGACCATCAAGCGAAAGGCAAAAAACACTGGCGCCACCGGCGGAATGTCGTGCGGCGGGAATTCGTCGAGCGCGGCGATGCTGCTGTGTAAATCGTGGTGCAAATACAGCGAGCCCGCGCGTGGAATCGACAATTCCCACAGGTTGCGTCGCTCGTTCATGTCCGGCCAGGCCACCAGGCGCAACGGTTCGCCGGCGCCTGCGGATGGTCGGGTCCAGGAACCCTCGATCGCGGCGACCTTCTGTGGCTGGACCTGCAAGCTGTGCCGGCCATGCAGATCGCCGACCACGATCTGCAGCGGCATCAACAGCACAATCAGCCACAGCGCCATGGAAAATTGCATGCGGGCGCGAGGATTGTGCGCAGCCTTGCGCAATTGCCAGGCGCTGACGCCGGCAATGAACGTGGCACTGCCGATGAACACGGCGAGGAGCATATGCGCCAGACGATACGGAAACGACGGGTTGAAAATGATCGCCCACCAGTCCTCGGCGATGAACCGGCCGTCCGGGGCAATCGAGTAGCCTGCCGGCGTGTGCATCCAGGAATTGGCCGAAAGAATCCAGAACGCGCTGATCAATGAGCCGAGCGCCACTGCGCAGGTGGCGAAAAAATGCAGTTTCGGGCCGACCTTCTTCAGGCCAAACAGCATGATGCCAAGGAAGCCCGCTTCGATGAAAAACGCCGCCAGCACTTCATAGAACATCAGTGGACCGATGACGTCGCCGGCCTGCACCGCCAGCCGCGACCAGTTCAACCCGAACTGGTATTCCAGAATCAACCCCGACGCCGTGCCCACCGCGACGTTCAGCGCGAAGACTTTCAACCAGTAGCGATAAACATCCAGATAAACCGCGCGCCCGGTTTTCAACCACAACGCTTCCAGCACCATGAGGAAGTTGGCCAGACCGATGCTCAACGCCGCCAGCACGATGTGAAAGCCAATGGTGATTGCGAACTGGGCGCGGGCCGCCATCAGGGCGGAATCAATGGACTCCATGCAGGCAATCAGCCGCTGAAAAACAGCGCAAGCTTGTTGCCCTCAGGATCGCGCAGGTACGCCACGTAAAAGTCCGGCGTGTAAGCCTCGCGGGTGCCCGGCGCGCCTTCGTCGCTGCCGCCATGCGCCAGCCCGGCCTTGTGAATCTGGTCGACCTGCTGCCGTGATTCGGCACGAAACGCCGGCATCATGCCGTTACCCGCCGTCGCCGGCTCGCCGTTGAACGGTTTGGCGATGTGCACGCTGCCGGGGCCATTGGACTTGTCGGCCGCGCCGGGCAGATAAAAACAATCGTGTTCTTGACGATCATGCTGATAGCCCAGCGGCGTGAGGATCGCGTGGTAAAAAGCCGACGAACGTTCCACGTCATTGGCGCCGATAAACAGATAACTGAGCATGGGATGTTCCTCCGCAGGCCATTCAACCGTGGGTTTTTTCTTCGTTATGGGTGAACAGGTTGCCGGCGTCGCGCACCAGTTGCCGCCATTCCGCAGGGCTGATCAGGCCTTTTTCCTCCATCGCATCGGCGGCCCTGAGCAATTCGTCGTAGCGGTGTTCGGGGTCCGGATCGTCCTGTGTTTGCGCCGCCAGTTCGCGCCAAGCCGCCAGTGATGCCTGTTTTTGCTGATCGAGCATGGGGGTATCTCCTGAAAGACTCACCCGGTAGAAAGTTTCCTGACGGCGCTGGTTCAGGGCAGTCGACGGATGGACGGTCTGTTTGAAACGGCTCAACGGCGTTGCGGTATTTGTTTATTGACCGTGCAGGGCCGATCCGCGAAGTTATCGCCGTCCGGTTGTGGACCATGGCCGGGGAAAAAGCCTGCTCGCCATGTGTTTCCCCGCTGGTTTCCTGCGTCGCACTGTTCACTGTTCATCCCTGTTCGCTGGAGTTTCTCGATGCCGTCGCCCAAATCCCTGCCCGCCGCCCTGCTCGGCCTGGCCCTTGCCGGCCCGGCGCTGGCCGAGACCCAAGGTCTGGAACTGGGGCAAGTGCTGATTTCGGCGGATGAGCGCAGCGGCACGGACGCCAGCGTCGAAGAAGCCAAGACCCGTCTCGAACAGGTGCCCGGTGGCACCAACGTGGTCGACATGCGCCAGCCGTCGCAGGGCCGCGTGGCGAGCAATCAGGATGTGCTGGCCTACCAACCGGGCGTCTACGCGCAGTCGGCGGGCAACGAAGGGGTGAAGATTTCCGTGCGTGGTTCAGGCATCAACCGCGCACCGGGGGCGCATGCGTCGGGGCTGTACACGATGCTCGATGGCTTGCCGCTGACCGGCCCCGGCGGCACGCCGTATGAATTGCTCGAGCCGTTGTGGGTCGATCACGTTGAAGTGCTGCGCGGCGCCAACGGTTTCGATCGTGGCGCGCTGGCGCTGGGTGGGGCCATCGATTACGTCAGCCACACCGGCTACACCGCGCCGAAGCTGCAAGTGCGCTATGCGACCGGCAGCCACGGCTATCAGCAACGTCAGGTCAGTTCCGGGCAAGTGCTCGGCGACTTCGATTACTACGTGTCGCTGACCGATGCCAATGCCGACGGCTATCAGGATCACACCGCCAGCGAAAGCAAAGGCGTGATCGCCAACTTCGGCTATCGCTTCAACCCGAACCTGGAAACGCGCTTCTACATCCGCTACCGCGAGACCGACAACGACCTCGCCGGCCGCGTGACCAAGCACTCCATCGAGCGTCACCCACGGGCCGCCAACCCGTCCTACGTGGCGCGGGACGACAGCCGCAAGCAACCGGGCAGCACCTTCATCGGCAACAAGACCACGTTCTACATCGACGACGATTCGAGCATCCAGACCGGCCTCGTCTATCACGACTATCCGATGGACCTGCGCGAAGGCCCGAACCGCTTGAAAGTCGCCTACACCGACGTCAGCGGCACCTTCGACTACAAGCGTCGCGACACCCTGTTCGGCATGGAAAGCCGCAGCACTGTCGGCCTGCGCGTGACCAAGCACCTGCCCAACGACGGCGCCAGCGAATTCGTCCGGGTCCCGAGCGGCAACACGGCCCGTTACGCGCCGGGCACGCGCATGCGCAACTTCACTTATCAGGGTTCGGACACCGTCCTGCATGTCGGCAACGACCTGGAAATTGCCGACGACCTGTGGCTGACCACCGGCCTCGCCGCTATCTATACCCGCCGCGAAAGCGCGGTGACCTACCCGCAAAGCGGCGGCAAAACCAGCCTCAATGATTGGGACTACGCACCGCGAATCGGCCTGCGCTACCAGATCACCCCGGATGTTCAAGTGTTCGGCAACCTCAGCCGCTCGGTCGAGGCGCCACACCCGTGGTCGCTGATCTACAGCTCCAACGTGCGTTTCCAGCCCGGAAATGGCGCCGCCACCGGCACACAAAAAGACCCGACCACCCTGCAAAACCAGACTGCGACCACGCTGGAACTCGGTGGCCGCGGTGACAGCGCCGTCGGCGAATGGAGCCTGGCCTGGTATTACGCACGAGTACGCCATGAACTGCTTTCGATACTGCCCGATGCCACCGCAGTCACCCCGTACGAACTCAATGCCAGCCCGACCGTGCACCAGGGTATTGAAGCCAGCCTCAACAGCAAACTCTGGTCGGCGGCGGATGGCCGCCAGTTGAGCCTGCGTCAGGCCTACACCTTCAGCGACTTCCACTATCGTGATGACTCGCGTTTCGGTGACAACCGTCTGCCGGGCCTGCCGATGCACTATTACCAGGGCGAGTTGCGCTATGACTGGCCGCAAGGTTTCTTTGCCGCCGTAAACACCCAACTGGTGTCGAAAACGGCCGTGGATTATGCCAACAGCTACTACGCTGACCCATACGCCCTCTTCGGCGCAAGGCTGGGCTACAACGCACCGAAGGGTGACTGGCAGGGCTGGGTCGATATGCGCAACCTGACCGACAAGCATTACGCGGCCACGGTCACGCCAGGGTATGACGACAAGGGGCTGGATGCAGCGCGGTCGACGCCGGGTGAAGGGATGGGGGTGTATGTCGGGGTTTCGTGGAGCTTGCTCTGAGGGACTGCTCTGTCACCGATGTCTTGACTGTGGTTATATCTCGGCTGCCCCGGTTTGCCGGATTCGCGGGGCTGATCCGGGCAAGCAAGCCAAACCGGCTACCTGGTTAATCACGGAAGATAACAACATTGAAAACAGCTCTGTGCGCCCTGCTTTTGATCTGCGTTTCAAACGGTGCTTTGGCTGACGTCGACCAGATCGGCTTCCAGTCCATCACCGTGCCCGACCCACACCATCAACGCCCGCTGGAAATGGTCGTGTGGTACCCGAGCCCGACAACCGACGCGCCAGAGCTGATTGCCGACGATGTCGTATTCGCCGGCGCCGACGCCGTTCGCAACGCGCCTCCCGCCGCCGGCGAACATCCGCTGGTGGTGCTGTCTCACGGCTATCGCGGCAACTGGAGCAATCAAATCTGGCTGGCGAGCGCGTTGGCTCGGCAGGGCTACATCGTCGCCGCCATCAATCATCCTGGCAGCACGACTCATGATCGCGGTGCGCAAGCGGCGGCGCAATTGTGGCAGCGGCCCGTCGATGTCAGTCGAGCCATCGATGCCGTCATGGCACAGCCGGAAAAATTCGGTGCCACCGTCGAGCGACAAATCGCAGTCATCGGCCATTCACTCGGCGGCTGGACTGCGCTGGAAATCGCCGGCGCACGCTTTGACCCGCAGCTGTTCGCTCGAGACTGTGAAGCCCATCCGCAGCTGTCCAGTTGCAAGGTCTACCAGACCATGAACCCCGCAAGCAGCGCGCAACTCAAAGCCGCATTGGCCAGCGATCTGCGTGATCCACGCGTCAGTGCTGTCGTGACACTGGACCTGGGGCTTTCGCGCGGCATGACCGACGAGAGCCTCGCGGCTTTGCCAGTGCCGACGCTGGTCATCGCAGCAGGTGCACCCTCGCAGGATCTGCCGGCAGCGCTGGAATCTGCCGACCTCGCCAAGCGCATGCCCAAGCCGACCAGCCGGTATGTCGAGATCGGCGACGCCAGCCATTTCAGCTTTCTGCCAACCTGCAAGCCGGGCGCGGTGGAACTGCTGGAAGAGGACGCGCCGGGCGATGGGATCATTTGCAGCGATGGCGGAAACGCGCGTCCGAGGGAGGTGATTCAGCAGCAGGTCACTTCGCTGATCAGCGCTTTCTTAAGCAAGCGATGATCGTCAAAAATGTCGATGCCGCTGGCACAGGATCTATCCAGTGGTCTGCCGTTCGGCATGCAGTTGGCGCCGGTTACGGTCGCGAAGATCTGTTGCTGCAACTGGCGGCGCAGTTGGAACGGGCACTGCCTTGGCGAGCGCGGCGCCCTGCGATCTGGGCAGGCAATCAATAACCCCGAGAGGCCAGTGCGGCGCCGTTCAACAGCGCCGCGTTTGCGGATCAATCAAACCTGATCAAATCCTTGAAGATCAATTTGCCCCAACTGTTGCCTCGTGCCTGTACCAGCAGCCCGCCCTCCGCCAACCCGCCCAGCTGAATGGGCGAAAAACCCAGCTGTTGCGCAAGCGTCGCCACTTGTTCCGCCGCCTCGTCATGATCACTTGCGAGGAATACCGCGCGCTTGCCGCCGTGTACCGCCGGGTCCTGATCGAGGACGCCAGCCACTAGATGGTTGAAGCCCTTCACCAGTTTTGCGTCAGTGAAGGCCTGCTCGACAACGGCGGAAGAAGGTTGGTTACCGAGGGTTTGGGCAGGCACGCCGTAGGCATTGGTCACATCGATGAGGGTCTTGCCGCGCCATGTCGGCAGCGCGCTTGCGACCTCGGCATGCGACTCGAATCGCACCGCCAGAAAAATCACCTCGGCCTGGATGGCTTGCGCCAGTGTCGTGGCGTGGACCTCTGGGCCGATCGCTGCCGCGACCGAGGCGAAGGTTTGCGGGTCGCGTGTGGTGGCGACGGCGACTTCGATGCCGCTGCGGGCAAATGCCTTGGCCAGGGCCTGACCCATTTGGCCGAAGCCGATGATTGCGTAATTCATAGGGGTTCCTTGAGTTTGCGACGCCCGGCAGCCAGCCATGGCGATGGGCTACCGGGCGCAACGGATCAGATTTGCGCAAGGCCGCCGTCGACGGCGAGTTCACTGGCGGTCATGAAGCTGCTGTCTTCTGAAGCGAGGAAGGCGGCGGCCGCGCCAAGTTCGGCCGGTTCAGCCATGCGCTGCAGCGGATTCATCGAGGCGAACATCTGCATGCCCTCTTCGCCCAGTGCTTGTTTGGCGAGCTCGGTGGCCGTCGGCCCGGGGGACAGGACATTGACCCGAATACCGGTGCCTTTAAGATCTTCGGCCCATGAGCGTGCGAGGTTGCGCACCGCCGCCTTGCTCGCGCTGTAGGCGCTGAAGGCCGGGGCGCCTGTGGTGCCGGCGCTGGAGCCGGTCAGGATGATCGAGCCGCCCTCGGCCATCAGCGGCAACGCCTTCTGCACGGTGAAAATGCTGCCCTTCACATTGGTTTCGAAGATTTCGTCGACGTGTTCAGCGGTGATGCTGCCAAGCGCCAGCGGGCTCCCCGTGCCAGCGTTGGCGAAGACGATATCGAGCGAGCCACGCTCGGCTTTTACCGCCGCGTAAAGACGGTCCAGATCAGCCATGTCGCTGACCGAGCCCTGGACGCCACGGGCATTCGGCCCGAGTTCGGCGACCGCCGCGTCGAGCGCTGGCTGGCGACGGCCGAAGATGTACACGAAGGCACCCTCGTCAATAAAGCGTTGGGCGGCAGCGTAGCCGATGCCGGTTGCGCCGCCGGTGATCACCGCGGTCTTGCCTTTAAGTCTGGTCATGTCATGCACCCTTCGTTACAGAAACACGCAAGCAGAAGTCGCTTGGCTTGAGAACGAGGATGCAGGCCTGCTAACCTGTCGACAAGTATGCACCTTTTGGTAAGTATCAAAAAAATGACCGATTCTTCAGAAATCTGCGGCACCGGATGTGGCCTCAACGCCACGCTGCGCATCATCTCGGGCAAGTGGAAACCACTGGTCCTGTTTTTTTTGCGCGATGGCGCCAAACGCTACGGTGAACTCAAGCGGCTGATCCCCGGCGTCAGCGACAAGGTACTGATTCAATCGCTGAAGGACCTGGAAGCCGACCGTGTATTGACGCGGACCGATTACCAGGAAGTCCCTCCCAAGGTGGACTACGCACTCACCCCGCTCGGGCGCAGCCTGGCCGAAGCGATTGTTCCGCTGTGCAACTGGGGAACGGCAAATGCAGAGGAAATGGCGGGTATTTTTGCCGAACGTGATGCGATGTCGTTGCGTGAGATCGAAAGTCGCTAGGCTATCGATGACATCCAGGCGGTCACAAATCTGTCACGGCGCGCCTGCTACGCTTGCGCGCTTGATCGCACGTCACCCGACGCAGCCCACCATCGCAAGGATCCCGCCAAGGTGTTCGCATCCGCCTCTCGCCACCCGATCATCCTGCGCTCCGAAAACCTCCACTCCGATGACTTCGGCGCCCTCTTCTCGCGCTTCTTCGGCAATCGTTACGCCGACTCCCCGCCGATTCCCGCGAACATCGTCATCAGCGGCGTCTACGGTCGACACGAAGGCGTGAGCTTTCGCCGCATGCATTATCGCGGCGACTTCAGCGTGGCCTTTCCCGACCCACAGGACGAAATCACGTTCGTCATCCCCAGCGCCGGCAAGATCCTGTTCAATCACGCCAGCGAATCCATCGGCGCAAGCCATATCGGTCTGGCAATCGATAAGGCGGACATCCGCTCGATGCGTTTCATCGACGATCATGCCCATCACGGCATGTCGATCAATCGTCATCAGCTCACCGAGCGTTTATCGGCGCTGCTGGATAAACCGATCGTGCAGAAGATCGTGTTTCAGCCCAGCGTGGATTTGCAGTCGCCAGCCTTTCAGGGCCTGAAGGCGTTGATCGATCTGGCGACGGGAACCGAGTTCGATTCCTTGCTCAACAGCGGAACCTTGATGCCCTCGCGCCTGCGCGAAATGTTGATCGATGCGGTACTGGAGGCGTGGCCGCATAACTTTTCCGAGGCGTTGCGGCGGCCGGCACCGCTGGTGGCACCGCGGCATGTGAAGTTGGCGGTGGAGTTCATTCAAGCGCATCCAGAGCAACCGGTCAGCGGCGTGGAGCTGGCGCGAATGAGCCATGTCAGCCAGCGCGCATTGCAGGAAGGTTTTCGCCGCTTCGTCGGGATGTCGATTGTGGCGTATCAGCGTCAGGTGCGTTTGCAG
>Ga0307408_100001831_pt1 | contig 15488 bp, 12 predicted proteins | sample 322Cmetagenome_FD_202116 | JGI IMG/M metagenome (GOLD analysis project Ga0307408, IMG submission 202116) | Maize rhizosphere microbial communities from greenhouse at UC Davis, California, United States - 322HYB-C-3 | ecosystem: Host-associated > Plants > Roots > Rhizosphere > Soil | place...
GCTGCGCCAGGAGCAGGAACGCTAGGCAGCTTCCTGTTCGCGGCGCATCAGCTGCGACAGGTAGGCTGGCGTGATCTGCAGGTAGGACGCCAGCACTTTCTGCGAGATCCGGCGCTCCAGGTTCGGATACTCTTCCCTGAAATTGGCCAGGCGCTCTTCGGCGCTCGATGCGGTGTGCGTGATGAAGCGGCGCGCCTGGCTGCAGACCGCGAACTCCAGCAAGCGGGTCATGTAGGCGGTCAGCACCGGGTGCTGGAGACGGGCCGCGCTCATTTGCTCCCAGTCGAAACGGAATCCTTGCACCGAAGTTTCGGCCACGATGAAGGAACGCGACGGCTGCTCGCCGCGGAACTGCAGCAAATCTTCATACGCATTCGCGATATGGCTTTCGGTCGCGAAACGCATCGTGACTTCGTTGCCGCTTTCGCTGACATAGCCGACACGGGCTACGCCGCCGGTCAGCCAGAACACATCGCGCGAGGCCTGGCCCACGCGTTGCAGCAGCTCGCCGCGGCGGGCCGCGAACGGCACGGCCAGCGACGCAATGCAGCGGCTGGTTTCGTCAAACAGTTGTTCATCGACGGCATAGCGCGCCATCATGTCGGCCTTGAAATTCTGCCGTATCTTCAGGAAATGTTGATTCATTGCGCCCCAGTATTCGTTTTTTGTTTTTGACTACATCTGGTCAGGCCAGATTTACTTCATTCTAAAAACAAGGGGCGCGGGATTTCGATCAACTATTTGAACTTTCGGGAAAAAATTTCATAAGCCGTTATATGAATCACACCCGCCAGCCGCTTGACCAGGGCATCCACCTTGCCGGGATCCACCTGGCCATAGCCCAGGGCCAGTCCTTGCCAGTTGCACTGGCCGGCAACGGCATGCACGCTGAGGGCGTTGGCGATCATGCCTTCCTGTTCGAGAGCACGGCGGCTGATCTCCACGTCGGACAGGCGCGGGTCTTGCCAGCGCAGGGCCAGATGCATGCCGGCCGAGGCGCCCTGCACGCTGGCAATGCCGCCCAGGTGCCTGTCGAGGGCCTCCACCAGGGCGTCGCGCCGTTCGCGATAAACGCGGCGCATGCGGCGCAGGTGCAGGGCGAACTGGCCGCTGCGCAGGAATTCGGCCAGCGCAAGCTGGTCGGCGGCGCGCCCGCGCGAGGCCGATTGCTGGCGCATGGTGGCCAGCGGCTGCACCAGCCAGGGCGGCACCACCAGGTAGCCGATGCGCAAGCCGGGAAACATGGTCTTGCTGAAGGTGCCGCAATACAGCACCGGGGCGTCCGGCTGCAGGCCCTGCATCGACGCCAGCGGCGGGCCGTCGTGGCGGAATTCGCTGTCGTAGTCGTCTTCGATGATCAGCGCGCCGCAGGAGCGCGCCCCGTCGATCAGGGCCATGCGGCGCGCCAGCGACAGCACGGTGCCGGTCGGGTACTGGTGCGAAGGCGTGGTGTAGATCAGGCGCGGCGGGCGTTCCTTCCAGTCTTCCGGGCGCGGCGCGATGCCCTCCTCGTCGACATCGATCGGTTCCAGTTTCAGGCTGGCGGCACGGAAGGCAGCCATGGCGCCACCATAGCCGGGGTTCTCCATCCACAGCGTCTCGCCGGCGTCAGCGCAGGCGCGGCCGCACAGGTCGAGGCTGCTTTGGCTGCCGTCGGTGATGAACACTTGCGCCGCCTCGCAAATCACGCCGCGCGAGGCGCGCAGGTAGTCGGCGATGGCTTCGCGCAGCACCGGCTCGCCGCACGGGTCGCCGTAGTTCAGCTTTTCGGTGGGCAGCGACCGCCAGGCGCGTTCCAGCAGGCGGCGCCATAGCCCGATGGGGAAGCTTGGCAGGTCGGGAACGCCCGGCACGAAAGGCGTACCGCTGGCGGCTGAGGCGGTGCTGTGGCGCAGGTTCTGCGCCCGTTGCGACAAGCCCCTGTGCGGCACCACCACGCTGGGTTGCTGCTGCCTGGCCGGCGCCACGGCGGCGACGATGGTGCCGCTGCGGTCCGTCACCACATAGCCTTCGCTGGTGAGCTGCTCGTAGGCGTACAGCACGGTATTGCGCGCCACGCCCAGTTCCGACGCCAGGGCACGGGTGGCGACCAGGCGCGTGCCGGGGGCCAGCGTGCCGTCGCGGATGGCGGCGCGCAGGCATTCGTGCAGCAGGCGTTGGCGCGGCCAGCCGTGGTGGCCGTGGCTGGCGGTGAAGTTCGAAATCAGCAGCGAGTAGTCCAATCGTGGCTCCATGGTTTTGCATGCCCCTGGACCTGTTGCAGGGGCCAGCTGGACATTATAGTCCGATGCCATGAATACAACACAACCCCCATCCGACCGCACCCGCGTGCGACGTGGCGCCGTCAACGCCGCCTATGAACCAGAACTGGTGCGCGCCATCGTCGATGCCGCCTATATCTGCCATATCGCCTTCAGCGACGGGCAGGGTGCGCACTGCATCCCGACCGCCTGCTGGCGCGAAGGCGACCACCTGTACATCCATGGCTCCAACGGCAGCCGCATGCTGAAGCAATTGATGGCGCAGGACGCCTGCGTCACCATCACCCACCTTGACGGGCTGGTGCTGGCACGTTCGGCCTTCAACCATACGATGAACTATCGTTCGGTGATGATCTATGGCCGCTTCGAGGCGGTGGACGAAATCGAACAACGCCGCACGCTGGACGCCTTCATGGATCACCTGGCGCCGGGCCGCCGCCTCGAAGTCCGCGGCGGCAACGACAAGGAACATGCAGCCACCACGGTGCTGCGGATCCCGCTGTCGGAAGCGGCATGCAAGGTGCGCAGCGGCGGACCGAATGACGACGAAGAAGACATGGGCATCGCCGCCTGGGTCGGCGAGCTGCCGTTCGTACAGCTGCGCACTGCACCGGTGACCGATCCGGCGTGCGAAGCCGCGGCGCCGGCCTATGTGCGCGAGTGGGCTAGCGAACCTTGAGTTTCAACAACCGCGTGTCCGGCGGCGGCCAGTCGAGCCGCATGCCGCGCAAGGTTTCCAGCAGCAGGCGGGCGACCACTTCGTTGCGATAACGTTTTGAATCCGCGGGGACCACATACCATGGCGCATGGCCTGCGTCGGTCTCCGTGATCGCATCCTCGTAGGCTTTCTGGTAGTGCTTCCAGAGGTCGCGCTGCTTCAGGTCTTCCGGGTCGAACTTCCAGTGCTTGTGCGGATCGTCCACACGCTCCTGCAAGCGTTCTTTCTGTTCATCCTTTGAGATGTGCAGGAACAGCTTGACGATGGTGGTGCCGCTTTCGGCCAGCATGCGCTCAAAGTCGCGAATCTGCGCATAGCGTCGCTTGCATTCCTGCGGAGTAACCAGGCCAAGCACGCGCGTGACCAGCACGTCTTCGTAATGGCTGCGGTTGAAGACAGCAATCTCGCCGGCTTTCGGCACCTCACGGTGGATGCGCCACAGGAAATCATGTGCCGCTTCCATCTCGGTCGGGGCCCTGAATCCGACGGCGCGCAAGCCCATGGGGTTGATCCTGCCGAACAGGTGGCGCACCGTACCGTCCTTGCCGGAGGTATCCGTACCCTGCAACACGATCAGCAGCTTGCGTTTGCGTTCGGCGTACAGCATCTCCTGCAGGTCGGAGATGTCGTCCAGCATCTTCTCCAGCAAGTCCCGATCGGGCTTGCCGTCCGATTTCGCGTCCTTGTCGCGTAGCCGCAAGCCAGGCCTGGCACGGAACTCGTCGATCGCTTTCATGCGACGACATTAGCACAGCTTGCGGCTCAGCGGCGTTCACGCCACCACAGAAGCAACACGCTGACGGCAAATGCAAGGCCCAGCAGCCAGCGCGGCACGGCGGTGGCCCACGGTTGCGGTGCGCCGGCATGCAGCGTGGCCGGATCGGCGGCGCCCAATCCGTCGACCGGTTGTGCACTGCGGCTGGCGTAACGGGCAGTCGCGTCATGCCGCAGCGCGGCCTGCCACGCCGGCCAGTCCTGTGCAGCGTAGACGTAGACCGCGCTTTCCGCCTGGCCGCTGCGTACCAGGAGCCAGCCTGTTGCGCGCGGCCAGAGTGCAACACATGCCGAATCAGCACGCTCGGTGCGAGCTTGCCAGCGCAAGGCTTCCTGTCCCACGGTGACAACGGCACCTGTTGCCGCACCTTGCGCGCAAATCTCGGTGCGCAAGCCAGGCAGCGGCATTGGATCGGCATCGAGCCAGCGCAGCTTCTGTTCGCTACCCAGTGCGGCAAAGTCCATCACCAGCTGCCACCACTGGCCGAGAGACGCCGGCTCGCTGATGGCGTATCGGTGCCAATCGCGAACGCCCAGCCACAGGATGCGGCCTTTCTGCCATTCGCGCTGCCACAGCCAGGGCTTGCCATCCTTGTCGCGCGCGATGGCCTGCCACACGCCACCGGCCGTCGGCATCAGCGGGCCCGGGGCGAAGGCCAGGGTAGCACCTGCGAGCGCCAGGTGGCGCGTGTCCTCCCGCTCCGTAGTGGCCGACTGCGGCGACAGCTTCAAGCCAGCCTCGCGCTGCCACAACGCCGCGTCGTCCGCGTTACCACCAAGCACCAGCAACGGCAAGCCTTGCGCAACCTGCGCCAGCGCACCACGCAGTCCGCCGCGCTCAAGCCCGGCGGCATCGGCTACCAGCATGCTGGGATGCGTCAGCGGCGCGCGCGCCTCTTCGTTGCGTGCCAGCGATTTTCCCAACGTGGTTTGCCAGTCGACGATGGCGTTCGAGTCCGTCAACAACTGGTTCAGCACACGCGCGTCAAAGGACGGGGAGCCAAATCGGCCCTGCACCTGCAGGGGAACCGCGTCCAGTACCCGCAGGGGCAGCGGGCCTTGCGCCGTGGTCTTCCCATCCTTGTCGAGCAGGCGCGCCTGCAACACCATCGATTCAGCCAACGGCGGTTGCCATTGCACGGTCAAGGTATCGGCAGCCGCAGCGGCGCGCGATTCGGCCAGCACCTGGCCGTTTTCAGCCAGCAGCTGCAAGCGCCAGCCGTCCTGCGGGGCACCGCGCCGTACGGTCAGCTCGAAGCTGCGCCCGAGCGGCAGGGAGCGCGGAAAGTCCAGCCATAGCAGGCCGTCCCGGTCCGGCTTCCACTGGATCGGACGTACTGGAATGTCACGCCATTGCGCTTCGTGCAGTCCCTGGCCTTGCACTTCCACCGGGGTACCGCGAGGCGCAGATGGCAGCTGTGCCAGCGCTGCCGCCAATCGATCTCCCGGCATTACAGGCGAAGCATCTGCTGTCGCCAGGACTATGGGCCGCGCAGCACCATCAGGAGCAGCGGGAGCGGCGAGCAGGGTCGCCAGCGATGCGCCGGCCGCCAGGGCCAAGGCGGCATCTATCCAGCGCTTCTGGCGCAAGTACAGCAAGGCACTTGCCGCGCCCGCCAGGAGTGCACCACCGTACAGGAAGTTGATATCCACGTTCACGGTGCGCCCTTCCCTTGCAACGCCTGGCTGAATCTTGTCTGCGCCTGCGGGCGGGCCTGCAGCATGAGTGTCGGCTGCTGCACGGTCGCGCGCAGCCAGGCACGCAGCTGCGCACGGCATGGCTGGCATCCATCGGCCACATCCTGCACTGCGCCTTGCGCCGACAGGCGCTGTTCTTCATCCTTGATGCGCGCAACCGCTTCACGCGCTGCCTTGCTCCAGAGCGCTGGCAGCGCGCCTTCTCCGCCCAGGGCCTGCACCAGCTCGCGCACTTCGGCCGGCACGAACTCGCTGGCCGTGCCTTGCCTCCGGCGATAGCTGGCTGCGCCATTGATCTCGCCGGTCATGCGCTTCTCCTCCTTGATGGCCGGCGGCACAAAGGCTGTGCGGTGCAGGTAGACGCGTTCCGCCTGCTGCAGTTCCTTGATGGCGCCAAGCGCCTTGTACTCCGGCGGCAAAGCCGGTTTGGGGGCGATGGCACGAAGCTGCTTTTCGGCGTCCCACATCGCCCGCAACGCGCGGCGCAGGACTTCCTTGGTGGCCGGATCGAAAATGGTGGCGTTGCCTTCCTGGTCATGGGCATGACCGAACTGCGCGGCGATATTGCCGGTGCCGAAACCGCCCGCCCCCTGGGTGCCGGCGCCGCCGTGGTCGTGGCCATCGCCGTCGCCGTGTTCTTCCTCGCCGAACAGCGACGACTCCTCGCCGAGGAATTGGCCATAGCGCAGGCGCAGCTTGGCCTGGTCGCCGGCGATCTTCTCGCTGCGGGCGCGCAGTTCACCCGCGCCAAGGCGCGGTGAGTCTGCCACCAGTTGTTCGGTATCGATGATGATCTGGCGCTGGCTGCGAAGGTTCTCGGGCTTCACCATCGACGGCAGGGCAGTCGATTCGAGCGCCTCGCCTTGCTGGCCCGGCAGGCGCAATGTGTAGGTCGGCGATTGCGCGATATGCGGGACCGGGGCGTTGTCGCTGGCGCGCACGAAGAAGTAGAGCTCGTCGCCTGGCTCCATGCCGAGCTCTTTCAACATCCATTGCTTGTTCCAGCTGCGCTGGCGCGGATCGGACGAAGCGGGAAGCGGAGTCTCCTTGTCGGTAAAGCGGATGTTTTCGCCGCTTCCCCGCGCAAGGGTCATGTGCAGCGTTGCCTTGACGACCGCATAGTCGTCGCTGACGCTGACGTTGATCTGCGCGCTTTGGGCTTCTGGATTCAGGACGGTTACCGATTCATTCGGCGCGGCAATGGCGACTTGCGGAGCCTGGTCCGGCGTGACACGGATCGTGTAGCGCTGGCCAGCGTGGTGGCGGCTGCGCCAGAAGATGGAATCGCTGGCGATCCATTCGGCGCACCTGCCTGGCGCCGCCTGCAAACTCTGGCCGTCGCCGAGCTCGATGGTGGCGTCGGCATTGACCGCACACCAGCGGACCTTGCTGTGCTGGGGGACCTGCAGGTCGCGCGGAGCGCCTTCGCTTGGCTTCGCGCCGGTGTACTGTGGCGGCTCTGCGTGCAGGCTGATACCGGCTGCGGCAATGGCGGCCTGCGCCGCGTGGCCGGTGCCCGCGGGCGCCGCGTACTGCGTGCCATGCGCTGCGGCATAGGCCAATGCGCTGGCGGCCGCCACTGCCGACAATGCAAGAGGAATCGCGTTGAAACGGGCCTTCTGGTGTGCAATGCCGCGCAAGCGTTCATCGTCGAGTGCCTGGCCGATGCGTGCGAGCAGGCGATCACGCTGCAGTCTGCCCAGGGGGGTGTTGGGGGCGGTTCCCAGCATTGCACTACTGTCCTCCAGCTCGGGAACCGCGTCGTTCAGCCACGACGGCAATTGTTCTTCCACGCGCTTGCGCCAGAAAGAGAAGTCAATTGCGGCCCAGAGCATGACCGCGGCAGCCAATACGAGAGGGGCGGTAAGCGTGAGAGTCTTTGCGGTGTCGAACCTTCCCGCCAGGATCGCGGCAGCCAATACAGCTACAGGCAGCAATGGCACAAGCCAGCTGGCTGTGCGTCGGCGGATCAGGGCTTGCAGCATGCGCTGGCGCACGCTGGCCAAGTGGTCAGCGGCGGCGGGCATGGGCGAGGATCCTTTCGATTGCGAACAGCGCCATCAAGGCAAGCGCCAGCCATTCGGGTGAACGGGCGAGCGGTGCGGGTAGCGGCTCCTTGCGCCCGGCCTTCAGCACCTGCGCGGACATCGGGTAGGGCGCGGCTTGCGCAGCCGCTGCTTGCCAGCGCTCGTAAAGTGCGCGGGCCGCATCGACGTCGTGCAACGGCCACTGCGGTGCGTTCCAGGCGAGCCCCTGCAGAGTTTGCGTCTGTCCGTTGGCGGCGGCGGTGCGCCACCAGAGAGGGGCCTTCCACGCGCCTGGCGGCTCCGTGCCTGGATGGTCCCAGACTATCAGCTCAGTTTCCGTTGTTGGCGCGTCGGAAAGGACGTAGCGATTCGCCCCGTCGCCGGCCGTGCTGAAAGCCGCGAACAAGGCTTGCCAGCCAGGCAGGCGCTCGTCTGGCGCGGATACGACGATATGGCGCTTGCGGGGCGTTGCAGGTATCGCGGCGGCGGTGGCGGAAGGAGCCAGGCGGAGTTCTGCCGCGTGGGCCAGGCGCGGGGGAAGTGCCGGCATGGCGGCGCGGGGAGCGAGGATGAGGAAGCGGGCCTGCGGGCGCCATTCGTGTTCGTTACGGGCCAGCCAGTTCCACAGGTCGGCAGGCAGCGGCTCGCGGCCAGCGGCGCTCATCCCTGCCGACTGCATCTGCTGCGCAACCCACGGCGAGGATCCGAGCGATGGGCCGACAAACACCGTGTCGCCTTTCCACGGCATGGCGAGCACCGCCAGCCAGGAGATCAGCACCGCCAGCAATGCCAGTCGCGCCAGCAGGAGAAGCACGTCCGACCAGCGCAGCACGCGTTGCTGTTGCGGCGCTGCGGCGGGCAGGAAACGCGCAGTGGCGAGAAGGTCGGTGCGTGTGCGCTCGCGCTTGCGCATATGCCACCAGACCGGCAACAACAGCACCGGAAGGGCAAGCCACCACAAAGGCTGCATGCTGGTCATGGCCTGCGCGCCTCCGGATTCCTCAACCACGCCCGCAGGAGTTCGCCCAAGGGTTGTTCAATCCGCGCCTCGCAAAGCGGCACGTCATGCTGGCGGCATGCAGTGCGTACCGCAGCGAAGTGTGATTCAAGCGCCGCATGGTAATTGTCACGATCGGCGCGGGTAAAGCTATGCAGGCAAGCGCCCTCCTCCGGATCGCGATAAGCATGGCCAGTTGGGAAATCCGCTTCGACTTCAGCTTCGGTGCGCAAGGCCAGCAGGCGCACGTCATGCCGCATATGGCGCAGGCGCACCAGCGCTTCACCCAATGGAGACGGCCAGTCCAGCGCATCGGTTGCAGCGAACACCATGCCTTGCGAACGCGCGAAATGCAGGCTGGCACGCAGGGTTTCGGCATCCGGCAGCTCGCCGGACGGCGTGGCGCGCTGCAAGGCCGCCAGCACCCGCTGCAGATGGCGCGGGCCACGCGAAGCTTGCGTGAATTCGACCTTGCCGTTGGAGATCACGAGCAGGCCGAAGGCGTCGCCCTGGCGCTGCGCAATCGCCGCCACGCAGGCCAGCGCCGTGCGGGCATACCAATGCTTGCTCAAGCCATCCACGCGCCGGCTGGGTTCCGCCATCGAGGCGGTAGCATCCAGCAACAGCCAGGTTGCGACGTGGCTATCGCGTTCGGCCTCTCGCACGTAATAGCGGTCGGCGCGCGCCAGCAGCTTCCAGTCGACGCGCCGCCACTCGTCACCGGGCGCGTACGCACGGTACTCCGAGAACTCCACACCGGCGCCGCGTTCACGGCCCGCATGGATGCCATGGCCGAGACCCGCCAGGACGTGACGGATCACCAGCTCGAGGTCGGCGGAATGCGCCAACAGCGCAGGTGTTTCCAGCATTGCCTATTCCGGCTTGATTGCGTCGCGCAACACGGCCAGGATGTCGGCAATCGCAATGCCGTCCGCTTCCGCTTCGAAATTGCGCAGCACGCGGTGAGCCAGCACCGGCAGCAGCATGTGGCCGATGTCTTCGCGGGTGACCGCCAGGCGGCCCAGCATCAGGGCGCGCGCCTTGGATGCCAACACCAGGGCCTGGCCCGCCCGCGGTCCGGCGCCCCAGCCAACATGTTTCTTCACCGCGTCGACGCTCGTCTCGCGCGGACGGGTAGCCCGCACGAGGCGCGTCGCGTAGCGCAGCAGGTGGTCGCCGATTTCGATATCGCGCACCAAGGCCTGCAGGCGCAGCAAGGTCTCAACATCCATCGCCGGCTCGGCATCTTTCAAGCCGGCGTTGGTGGTTGCCGACACCATCGCGATTTCTTCGTCCTCCGTCGGGTAACCGACATCGATATGCAGAAGGAAGCGGTCCAGCTGCGCTTCCGGCAGCGGATAGGTGCCAGCCTGCTCGATCGGATTCTGCGTCGCCAGCACGAAGAATGGGCGCGGCAGCTTGTGTGTCTGGCCGGCGAAGGTCACCGAACGTTCCTGCATTGCTTCCAGCAGCGCCGACTGCGTCTTCGGCGGCGCGCGATTGATCTCGTCCGCCAGCAGCACCTGCGTGAATACCGGCCCTTGCTGGAAACGGAACTCACGCTTGCGCGTCGCATGGTCCTCTTCCAGGATCTCGGTGCCGACGATATCGGAAGGCATCAGGTCCGGCGTGAACTGCACGCGGCGGAATTGCATGTCTGTGGCTTGCGCCAACGACTTCACCAGCAGCGTCTTGCCCAGCCCCGGAACGCCTTCCACCAGCGCGTGCCCGCCAGCCAGCAGGCAGATGACCAGCGAGTCGATCACTTCTTCCTGGCCGATGATGACGCGGCCCATGCTCGCCTTCAGTGCCTTCACCCTGGCGTGCAGTACGCCTATCTCGTTTTCGCTCCAGCCGCTTTCAGCCACGGTCATGCTCCCAACGCGTATTGAATGATGTTGACTGCGAAGCGCGTGTTGTCGATTGCCAGCCAGCGCTTGTTGCGGAAATCATAGTCCCACTCGCAGCCATAGTCCTTATTGCTATACAAAAGCCTGATGCGGCCGCCGAACTCCACGGCTTTCAGGTAGTCGTGCACCAGGTCGTCTCCCCAGCCATTCAACTCCATCCCGGTATTCGGCGGTCCGTCGAACTTGAAGAAGGCCGAATACAGCGGATGGCTGTTGGGAATCTTGTGCAGTGCTTTCGGGCCGAAGATGCGGGCCACTTCCGCCTCGAACGACTTCGCGAACAGGCCGTCGATATCGTGGTTGCAGTCGTCCACGAAAACGAAGCCGCCGCCGCGCACATAGCGCTCGAAGTTCTTGCGTTCGGCGGGCGTGAACTGCACCAGCTTATGGCCCGCCAGGTAGCAGAACGGCGCTCCCAGCATCTTCGGATCGGAAAGCGCGACGATGCGTTCAACGGGATCAACTTTCAGGGTCGTGTATTCGACCAGGGAGTTGAGCACGTTGCTCGGCATGCGGATATCGACGTCCCAGTCGCCCGACTCGTAAGTCAGGCGGGTGAAATAGAAGTCGTAGGCCGGCATTCCTCAGACCGCGTCGGACAGCGACGTGAAGTTGAAGTCCCGCACCTTCATCGCAGGGATCATCAGCTTGCGCGCATCGGTATCGCCGATCAGCACCGGACGCCCCAGTTCATCGATGTTGTTCAGCATCGACACCGGGCTGTCGTTGAAGCGGAAGTTCTTGATCGGGTGCTTGATCTTGCCGTTCTCGATGTAGAAGGTGCCGTCGCGGGTCAAGCCGGTCAACGCCACCGATTGCGGGTCCACCATGCGGATATACCAGGTGCGGGTCACCAGGATGCCCTTCCTAGTCGATGCAATCAATTCATCGGTCGATTTCGAGCCGCCCGCCATGATGATGTTGCCGGCCGGCGGAGTCGCTTCCTTCTTCTGCTTCTGCGCCCAGTAGCGGTTGTAGTCGAGAGAAGTGATGACGCCGCCCTTGATCAGGTCGCGGCGCGCGCGCGCCTGCATCGAGCCCTGGTCCCACGGCAGCACCGGCGCGTTGGCATCCCACGGGTCGGTCCAGACATTCACCTGCTCGTCGAACAGCTTGTCGCCCAGGCGATTGGCGCCGCCTTTCTTGGAGAGGAAGCTGCGGCCTTCATCGGCCGACCGCGCATCGAAGGCGCTGAACATGAAGTTCAGCAGGTCGTTGGTGGCCGCGGGTTCCATCACCACGGTATAGCGCCCCGGTTCCAAGGCCTTGGCATCCACCGAGCGCAGTGCCTTCTCGATGGCGATCTCGGATGCCGCGCGCGGATCGAACGCCTTCGGGTCGTAGGCTGCGCGATTGACCCAGCCCGAGCCTCGGCCATCGTCGGTACGGGTGGTCACGGTGAAATTCAGACCGCCCAGTTCCTGGAAGCCGAACACGCCGTTCGAGTTGGCGATGCAGTCAAAGCCGATGCTGTCGTTGAAAAAGCCCGCCGCCTGCAGGCCAGCCTTTTTGGCGGCGGCGATGCTGGCGAAGGCCACATCGGCGCGGTAGTCGGGATTGAATGCCTCGGCATTGCGGTTGAAGGTATTGCTGGCCTTGAAGTCCTGCTTGCCCACGGCCGGCATGAACTCCGGATTTTCCGGCGCCAGGCGCGCGATTTCCTCGGCGCGGCGCACAGCTGCTTCCAGCGACTTGGCGTCGAACTGGTTGCAGGTGGCCGAACCCTGCTTCCTGCCGAAGGCGACGCTGACCACCAGGGTCGTGTCTTCGATCTGTCCGGCAGTGGAAACGCTGTTGTTTGCGTAGCGCACGTTGCCCTTGCGGCTGCCGCTCAGGTTAATGCGGCACTCGTCGGCCTTGGACATGGCCATCACTTTGTCGCAGATGCTTTTTGCTTCGTCTTTGCTCAGGAGTTTCATCTATCGCGTCCTTAGTCAATCTTGCGGGCGGTGTTGATCACGTTGATGCCGTTGAAGCGCGTGGTGGCGGAGCCGTGCGAAACGGCGCTGACCTGGCTTGGCTGCCCTTTACCGTCGAAGAACGAACCGCCCATGCGCCAGTCGCGCTGGTCGCAGGTGGCCGAACAGGAGTTCCAGAACTCCTGGGTGTTCGACTGGTATGCCACGTCGTTCAGCATCTGTCCGACCTTGCCGTCCTTGATCTCGTAGAACAGCTGGCCGCCGAACTGGAAGTTGTAGCGCTGCTGGTCGATCGAGTAGGAGCCGCGGCCCAGGATGTAGATGCCTTTCTTCACGTCCTTGACCATCTCGTCCACCGACAGCGCCTTCCTGCCCGCTTCCAGCGAAACGTTGGGCATGCGCTGGAACTGCACGCTGCTCCAGGAGTCCGCGTACGAGCAGCCGTGCGACTCCTTCTCGCCGATGATATGCGCCTGGTCGCGCGTGGCCTGGTAGTTCACCAGGATGCCGTTGCGGATCAGGTCCCACTTCTTCGAAGGCACGCCTTCATCGTCGTAGCCCACACAGCCCAGTGAACCGGGTGTGGTCTTGTCGGCCACGATGTTGACGATGTCGGAACCGTACTTGAAGTTCTTGCCCTTCCACTTGTCCAGCGTAGCAAAAGAAGTGCCGGCGTAGTTGGCTTCGTAGCCCAGCACGCGGTCCAGTTCCGTCGCGTGGCCGACATTCTCGTGAATGGTCAGGAACAGGTGTTCAGGACTCAGTACCAGATCGTATTTGCCCGGCTCGACCGATCTGGCCGACAGCTTTTCGCGCGCCTGCCTGCCGGCCGCCCTGGCGTCTTCGATGATGTCGTAGCCGCCGTTGTACAGCTGCGTCACGCCGCCTGCCGCGCGCACCTTGTGCTCCGGCCTGGCGTCGAAGAATTCATAGCCCATGCCTGCCGGCGAAGACAGGCCGTCGCGGGTGCGGAACTTGCCGGTTGCCTTGTCCACCGCGGTCGCGGTGAACGGCGCCCACAGGCGATGCACGTCCTGGTCGATGTAGGAACCGTCGGTCGAAGCAAAGTACTTCTGCTGGTTGACCTGGAACAGGTTGGCGGTCATGAAGGACGCACCGGCATCCAGGCCTGCCTTGTTCGCGGCCAGCAGCATGTCGGCCTTTTCCTTGATCGGCACTTCGCGCCAATCCTTTTTGAAAGGCGTCTGCCAGGCGACTTCCCCGACACCCTTGACCGGCGCCAGTTGCACCGGCGAGGCTTGCAGGCGTGCGTTGGCGCGCGCAATGGCGACAGCCTGGCGTGCCGCGTCGGCGACGGCATCCAGGGTCAACGCGTTGGTGGCGGCGAAGCCGTAGGCACCGTTGGCGATCACGCGCACGCCGACACCGGTCGATTCGGTGTTGACGATGTTTTCAACGCGGGTGTCGCGGGTGGTGATGAACTGGTTCAGGTAGCGGCCGATGCGCACGTCGCAGTAGCTGGCGCCGGCCTTGGTGGCGGCATTCAGCGCTGCGTCCGCCAGTTCTTTCTTGAACTTGCGGGCCATCGGGTTCATCAGGTCTTCTGCGGCGATGGCGTTGCCGAAGACGGGGACCAGCATGGCGCCGCCGGTAGCAGCGGCGACTTTCAGGAAGGATCTGCGTTCCAAGTGTGTTGCTCCATTTTCAAACCGGTAAAGCAGTGTCAGACCCGCAGGGTCTGACACTTTGTGACGCGGCGGCTGCGGGCCGGGTGTCTGATCCTGCGGGTCAGACACCGATTCGCGGGTTTAAACAGCGTCGGACAAAGAAGTGAAGTTGAAGTCCCGCACCTTCATGGCAGGAATCAGCAACTGGAATTGCGACTCGTCGCCGGCCAGCACCTCCGGGCGGCCCAGTTCCTCGATGTTGTTCAACATCGTTACCGGGCTTTCATTGAAGCGGAAGTTCTTCACCGGGTGCTTGATCTTGCCGTTCTCGATGTAGAAGGTGCCGTCGCGGGTCAGGCCGGTCAGCAGCACGGTTTGCGGGTCGACCAGGCGGATATACCAGGTGCGGGTCACCAGGATGCCCTTCCTGGTCGAAGCAATCAGCTCCTCGGTCGATCTGGAACCGCCGGACATGATGATATTGCCCGGCTGGCCGATGGCGCGCTGGCCCTGTTTCTTGCCCCAGAACGGCGAGTAGTTCATCGAAGCGATCTTGCCGTTCTTGATGATGTCCATGCGCTCGCGCGCCAGCAAGGTCTGGTTATCCCAAGGCAGCACAGGAATATCCTTGTCCCATGGGTCGGCCCAGACGTTCACCTGTTCGTCGAACAGCTTCTCGCCCATGCGGTTGCCGCCGCCCTTCTTGGCCAGGAAACTGCGGCCCTCGTCGGCCGAGCGCGCGTCGAAACTGTTGAACATGAATGCCAGCAGGTCCGAAGTGGCGGCAGGCTCCAGGATCACGGTATAGCGGCCAGGTTCCAGCGCCTTGGCCTCAGCCGAACGGATCGCCTTCTCCATCGCCACTTCGGCCGCTGCGCGCGGATCGAAGCGATTGACGTCCTGCGCATCGCGGCGCACCCAGCCCGAACCGCGGCCGTCCTCGGTACGCACGGTGCAGGTGAAGTCGATGCCGGTCTGCGACTGGTGGCCGAATACGCCGCGCGAGTTGGCCACGGTCTCGAACGAGGACTGGTCGGTAAAGAAGCCGGCAGCGACCAGGCCCTTCTTCTTGCAGGCCTCGATGCTGTAAGCGGCCACCTGTGCGCGGTATTCAGGATTGATCGCGTCGGTCGACTTGCTGAAAGTGTCGGAGCCCTTGAACGCCTGCTTGTCCGGCGTCGGCATGAACTCCGGATTTTCCGGCGCCAGTTTCGCCAGTTCTTCCGCGCGCTGCACGGCTTTCGCCAGCGACTTGTCGTCGAACTCGTTGATGACTGCCGTGCCCTGCTTCTTGCCGAAGGCGACCGCCACGGACAATTGGGTATTTTCCACCAGGCCAGCAGTCGACACGGCATTGCGCGCATAGCGGATGTTGCCGGTGCGGCTGCCGTTGATGGTGACGATGCATTCGTCGGCTTTGCTCAGCGACATGACCTTGTCGGAGATGCGCTTGGTCTCTTCCTGATTCAGGATCTTCATTCGTAGTCCTTTCGCCTTAGCCGATCTTGCGGGCAGTGTTGATCACATTGATGCCGTTGAAGCGGGAAGTCGACGAA
>Ga0307408_100001832_pt1 | contig 15482 bp, 13 predicted proteins | sample 322Cmetagenome_FD_202116 | JGI IMG/M metagenome (GOLD analysis project Ga0307408, IMG submission 202116) | Maize rhizosphere microbial communities from greenhouse at UC Davis, California, United States - 322HYB-C-3 | ecosystem: Host-associated > Plants > Roots > Rhizosphere > Soil | place...
TAAAAGCACTAAGATCTCAATTCAGAGGCGTTAGAAACGTGAGCTTTTTCTTGTACAGGCTTGCTAAGATTTATGCGTAGTCCCCAACTTTTTTGCTTGATCCAGCAAAAGTTGAAGAACACAGAAAGCATAACTTCAGTTGCCAACAATGGCAGCTACACTGTTTGATTTCAAAAACACCTTCCCCAGCCTTTCCGCGTGAACCAACAACATCTATAATCCCCCACAACACGCACTCAAGCCCCCTTACTACAAATAAGACTTTTATAGCAAATAACTCGTTATAAAATACTATTTTTGCGCCCCATAATCAAGTATTCTTTATGACGTTATTATCATCAGGAATAGCTTGATAAATAATAAAATAGAAACGAATTAATTTTTATAAAATGAATATCATTCAAGAGAAGATCGACAGCTTGAACTCTGTGGTTAAAGTAAGTATCAAACCTGAAGACTACCGTGAACGCGTTGAGAAAGCTATAAAAGATCAAGCAAAGAAAGCGCAACTGCCAGGTTTCCGTAAAGGAATGGTTCCTACATCTCACATCAAAAGAATGTATGGTAAAAGCATCTTGGTAGATGAGATCAACAATTTGCTTAGCGACTCTCTTAACAATTACATTTCAGAAAATAAATTAGAAGTATTAGGTCAGCCATTACCTAAAGTTGATGACTCAAAAGAATTTAATTGGGACTTCAACGATGAATTCGAATTCAACTACGAATTAGGCTTAGCACCTGAATTTGACTTAAACTTCAGTTCAGCTGATAAACTGCCTGCTTACAAAATCAAAGTAGATGCAGAGACATTGGAGTCTCGTATCAAAAATCTTCGTAAAAGCTATGGCAAAATGACAAACCCTGAAGTTTCGGCAGAAGATGACGTAGTATACGCTCAATTATCGCAGCTTTCTGCTGATGGCTCTGTTTTTGAAGGTGGCATCACTAACAATGCTTCAATTCGTTTAGACTTAGTTAAAAACGAAGAAATTAAAAAATCTTTAGTTGGAGTAAAGAAAAATGATGTTCTTGAGTTCGACATCCAGAAAGCATTTGAAAATGATGTATTCCAGGTTTCAAAATTGCTTAACATCTCTGAAGACGATGCTAAAGAATTAGATTCAAAATTCCAGTTAACTGTTAAGAACGTTAACAGATTAGAGGAAGCTGATTTAAATCAGGAGTTCTTTGACAAAATCTTCCCTGCCGGTGACGTAACTACCGAAGAACAATTCAGAGAGAAAATCGTAGTAGAGCTTGAATCAATGATGGTTCAGAACTCTGACCAAAAATTACAATCTGAATTAGTTGCTTACGGCTTGGGTAAATATGAGCTTCAGTTACCTGACGAGTTCCTTAAACGTTGGTTAAAAGCAACTAACGAAAAATTGACTGAAAAAGAATTAGAAGAGGGCTATGAGGATTTCGCTAAAAACCTTAAATGGACTTTAGTTGAAAACCGAATCATTAAAGAGAACAACATCGAGATTAAGTACGAGGACGTTCTTGAGGCATCTAAAGCACGTTTAGATGCACAGTTCAGAATGTACAGCCCTACTCCTATTCCAGAAGAACAATTGAATCAATACGCTGTTCAATTCCTTCAAAACAAAGAGAACGCGAACAGAATCTTCGAAGAGGTAAAAGCTCAAAAAGTATTTGAATACCTGAAAAGTGTTATTACATTAGACGAACAGGAAATCGAATACAATAAATTTCTTGAACTGAATTAAAAGATATTGGTTATTAGTGTGCCTGAACCAATTATCTTAATCTATATGATTGCTTCTCGCACACTTAAATAAATTATTTTATTAACCATAACTTTTAAAACACTCATGGAAATTGACAAAAACGAATTTCGCAAATACGCAGTTAAACATCATCGCATAGGAAGTCAGCACGTTGACAGCTTTATTGGCCGGGTAGAAAAAAATGCTATCCCAATGTCAATGACTCCTTACATTATTGAAGAGCGTCAGTTAAATGTTGCTCAGATGGATGTTTTTTCGCGTTTAATGATGGATCGTATTATCTTTTTAGGCGATGCGATTTATGATAATATTGCGAACATCATTCAGGCTCAATTGTTATTCCTACAATCGACTGATGCAAAAAGAGATATCCAGATCTATATCAATTCACCTGGAGGTTCTGTTTATGCCGGATTAGGAATTTATGATACTATGCAGTACATCACTCCGGATGTAGCAACAATCTGTACCGGAATGGCTGCATCTATGGGTGCTGTGTTATTGTGTGCCGGCGCAGCAGGAAAAAGAGCTGCATTATCGCATTCAAGGGTGATGATTCATCAACCGCTTGGAGGTGTTCAGGGACAAGCTTCTGACATTGAAATTACTGCGAGAGAAATATTGAAGTTAAAACGCGAGCTTTACGACATCATCGCCAGCCATTCTGGCCAGGATTATCAAAAAGTTCACGATGCTTCAGACAGAGATTATTGGATGATTGCAAGTGAGGCTAAAGAATTCGGCATGATTGACGAGGTTCTTGGCGCAAACAGGGAAATGAGTAATGAGTAAAAGTTCAAAAGATATAAAATGTTCCTTCTGCGGATCAGGTAAACAAGATACACTGATGCTGATTGCCGGATTGGATGCCCATATTTGTGATAAATGTGTGGCCCAGGCGAACCAGATCTTATCTGAAGAATTATCGACCCGAAAAAATAAAACGTCTCATTCGGCTTTAACTCTAATGAAGCCCATGGAGATCAAAACTCATCTTGACCAATATGTTATTGGTCAGGATGATGCAAAAAAAGTGCTTTCTGTAGCTGTTTACAATCACTACAAACGCCTGAATCAAAAAATTGAAAAAGACGAGGTGGAGATTGAAAAGTCTAACATCATTATGGTAGGCGAAACCGGAACAGGAAAAACTTTACTTGCAAAAACAATCGCTAAAATACTTCATGTTCCATTTTGTATCTGCGATGCCACTGTGCTTACAGAGGCAGGATATGTGGGTGAGGACGTAGAAAGCATTTTAACCCGTTTATTGCAAGCGGCTGATTATGATGTTACCTCTGCAGAACGTGGCATAGTTTATATCGATGAAGTAGATAAAATTGCTCGTAAGAGCGATAATCCATCTATAACAAGAGATGTATCAGGTGAAGGCGTTCAACAGGCATTATTAAAGATTCTCGAAGGAACTATAGTGAATGTTCCACCTCAGGGAGGTCGTAAGCATCCTGATCAGAAAATGATTGCAGTGAATACGAATAACATTCTGTTCATTTGCGGCGGGGCATTTGACGGTATTGAGAAGAAAATAGCTAACCGCTTGAGAACTCAAACCGTAGGATATAAAGTTAAGAAAGACGATATAAATATTGATCTTAAGAATCTTTATAAGTATATTACACCTCAAGACCTTCGTTCATTTGGTTTAATTCCGGAACTAATAGGCCGTTTACCGGTTATTACTCACTTAAATCCACTTGATAGAGAAACATTGTTGAATATTGTTACAGAGCCTAAAAACTCGCTTATAAGACAATACAAAAAGCTTTTTGAATACGAAGGCATTAAATTAGACTTTGAAAAAGAAGTGCTTGAATTTATTGTAGACAAAGCTTTAGAATTTAAACTAGGCGCAAGAGGATTACGTTCCATTTGCGAAGCAATTATGATTGACGCCATGTTTGAGGTTCCTTCATCTAAACAGCAAGGAAAAGAGCTTTTTATTACCTTAGATTACGCACTCGATAAATTCGCCAAGTCGGATCTCAAGAAACTTAAAGTTGCTTAATTGAGCCCCGCCAAGTGCGGGGCTTTTTTGTTTAAAAAGGAGCGTATTTATGAACGAAGAAAAAGACGTAAAAAAAGATCCTGAAATTGTTGCTCAAGCAGAGAAGATCAAAGAAGTTACCTCCCCAATAAAAAAAGGTCTGAAGACTAAAGAGCAAATTGTAAACAACTGGCTACCGCGCTACACGGGCCGGCCACTCGAAGATTTCACCGGATATATTCTCCTTACCAACTTTTCAAAGTACTTACAACTATTTTCCGAATGGCATGACAATGCACCCATTATGGGATTGGATAAACCGATGCAGACCGTAAAAGCTGCCGGAATCACAATTATCAATTTTGGAATGGGAAGTCCTTTGGCAGCGACGATGATGGATCTATTAAGTGCAATTAAACCCAAAGCAGTCCTTTTTCTTGGTAAATGCGGAGGCTTAAAAAAGAAGAATAATATCGGCGATCTTATTCTTCCTATTGCCGCGATAAGAGGCGAAGGAACATCGAACGACTATTTTCCACCCGAAGTTCCGGCACTACCGGCATTTGCGCTTCAAAAAGCTATATCCACCACGATACGCGATCATTCAAGGGATTACTGGACAGGAACCTGCTACACGACCAACCGACGGGTTTGGGAGCATGACAAGGCATTTAAAAAGTACTTGAAAACGCTAAGGGCGATGGCTATTGATATGGAAACAGCAACGATCTTTACAACAGGCTTTGCCAATAAAATCCCAACCGGCGCTCTGTTACTCGTATCAGATCAGCCAATGATACCTGAAGGTGTTAAAACGGCAGAAAGTGATTCGAAAGTGACGGAAAATTTTGTTGAAACTCACCTGAAAATCGGGATAGATTCCTTAAAGCAATTAATTAATAACGGCTTAACGGTGAAACACCTGCACTTCTAATTTCTACAAACAAAAAATTCTGTAAACATTAAGAGCCCGGCTCACATTGCTGGATACAATGCGAACCGGGCTCTCTTTATTCGGTTTCGAAAGATGTTAATGGCCTTTAGGCATTGCGTCAATCCTTCTGATATCCGCACCTAGAGCTTTTAATCTGGTATCAATGTCCTGATAACCTCTTTCAATTTGTTCTATATTATGAATGATCGAACGGCCATTTGCAGAAAGAGCAGCAATCAGTAAAGAAACTCCTGCCCTGATGTCCGGCGATGTCATCTCGATACCACGAAGCTTAACTTGATTATTCAAGCCCATTACCGTTGCTCTATGAGGATCACATAAGATAATCTGTGCTCCCATGTCGATTAATTTATCGACGAAAAATAAACGGCTCTCAAACATCTTTTGATGAATTAACACATTGCCTTTCGCTTGTGTTGCAACAACCAGAATAATGCTCAAAAGATCTGGAGTAAAGCCAGGCCATGGCGCATCTGCAATGGTTAATATTGATCCGTCGATAAAGGTATCTATCTCGTAACTTTCCTGGGCTGGAATAAAGATATCATCGCCTTTCAGCTCCATTTTTATGCCCAGCCGACGGAATACATCAGGGATGATACCAAGCTCTTTAAACTGTACGTCTTTAATAGTGATTTCGGAACCAGTCATCGCCGCAAGGCCAATAAAGGAACCGATCTCAATCATATCTGGCAATAAGCGATGCTCTGTACCGCCTAAACGCTCTACGCCTTCAATAGTAATTAAATTGGAGCTTATACCTGATATCTTGGCGCCCATCCTGTTCAACATCTTACATAATTGCTGAAGGTAGGGTTCGCAGGCCGCGTTATAGATGGTAGTAGTTCCCTTTGCGAGAACAGCTGCCATCACCACATTTGCGGTACCGGTTACCGAAGCTTCATCTAAAAGAATATAAGTACCTTTTAGATCGGTTGCATCTATGTTGAAGAAGCTCGTCTCCGCATCGTAGACAAACTTGGCTCCTAACTTTTCGAATCCTAAAAAATGTGTATCTAACCTGCGACGGCCAATTTTGTCACCACCCGGCTTTGGGATAGCGGCAGTACCGAAGCGAGCCAAAAGTGGACCAACAATCATGATCGAGCCACGCAGGCTTCCGCCTTTCGATTTGAATTCGTTAGATTTAAAGAACTCAAGATTGATGTTCTTAGCTTCAAACGTGTAGGTGTCTTTATTTACACGGTCAACAGCTACTCCCAGGTCTCCAAGAAGTTCAATTAACTTATTTACATCCTTGATATCAGGAATATTGCTGATAGTAACTTTCTCCTCTGTTAATAAAACAGCTGAAATAACCTGCAAGGCTTCATTCTTTGCCCCTTGAGGTATAATTTCTCCCTTCAGTGGTTTTCCACCGTGGATTTCAAATGCATTCATGAATTAGATATTGACTGAAGGCTTATTTTCTCTTGCCGATGTTGTTATTTTTTAGCCTGCTACCACCCCCGGTATTATTCCGCTGGGTGTTTAATCGGCCTTTATTATTGTTATTTCCACCGCCGCTACCAGAGCTTGTTTTTTGGCGAACACCCGGAGCGTTGTTTCTAACTTCTATTTTTGCCAAAGTGTAGTTTTCATCCAGAATAAGCTCTCCGTTCGACAACGACTTTAGGTCGTTTATGATAGTTTCGTCGGCCACAGTATCCTTATTCCAGGTTACGTAAGCAACCTTCATGAAACTGGCGATAGATTGAATCATTAATTGCTGGCGCTGAGGATCATCTACGGCTCTAGCCTTTTTAATCATCACCTCTACAGTTTTACCGTAATGTTTGAAACGGATAGGCCTTTGAGGATAAGGAAGCGCATCAGGACGCATGTGCAGTGCCTCTTCTTCTGGCTTAGGATACGGAGAATCTACATCAATTTTAAAATCAGAAATGATGTGAAGATGATCCCATAATTTGTGTTTGAAATCTGTAACATCTCTCAAATGAGGATTCAAAAATCCCATAAGGTCAATCACAACCTGAGCATGACGGTTGCGTTCTTCTCTTGTTGAAAGGGAACAGATATAGGCAACCATGTTTTGAACATTTCTGCCATATTCAGCAAGGATAAGTTTATCCCTTGTTGTATTATAATCAAATGTCATTTCTGTTTATTTAGGTATCGGCGATACAGCCAATACTGTTACATTAATATGGAATAACTACTGCGTGTTGCAATCTATAGCAAAACTTAAATTTCCCGTTAAAAGTTTCAGGGAGTTGAAGGATAATCGGGATTCCGTTTAATTGAGTTGTCGGAAAACCTTAACGTCTTAGTTTTATCCCTTTTAACGAGGTAAATATATAAGTATTATCCATAAAATAAGAAAAAGATTTCCTCTTCAAAGGAAGAAATCTCTTTCAATTAATCAATGTATTCAAAGCGGGTATATGGCACTAATACTGCAGGGATTTTTATACCTTTCTCCGTTTGATTGTTTTCTAAGATGGTGGCTACAATACGAGGTAATGCTAATGCACTCCCATTTAAGGTATGAGCTAATTGTGCTTTTCCTTCTTTGCCTTTGTAACGTAATTTTAAACGGTTGCTTTGGAATGTCTCAAAGTTTGAAACAGATGAAACCTCCAGCCATCTTTCCTGGGCCGCACACCAAACCTCCATATCATATGTTAAAGCAGACGCAAAGCTCATATCTCCTCCACATAGTCTTAATACTCTGTATGGAAGCTCTAATTTCTGAAGTATAGACTGAACGTATTTACTCATATCTTCCAATACTTCATAAGATTTATCAGGATGGGTAACTTGTACAATCTCCACCTTATCAAACTGATGCAATCTGTTTAAGCCTCTCACATGTGCCCCATAAGACCCCGCTTCGCGGCGAAAACACGGTGTATAAGCACAGTTTTTAACAGGCAGCTCTTCCTCTTTAAGAATCACATCACGATAAAGGTTAGTAACCGGCACCTCCGCGGTAGGGATCAAATAAAGATTATCTACTCCAACATGATACATTTGTCCCTCTTTATCAGGCAGCTGCCCGGTACCAAAACCAGATGCTTCATTAACAACAATCGGAGGCTGCATTTCACGGTAGCCTTCAACTTCCGCATTGTCAAGAAAGAAATTAATCAATGCACGCTGTAGCTTTGCACCCTTACCTTTATACACTGGAAAACCAGCACCTGCAATCTTATTACCTAATTCAAAGTCAATGATATCGTATTTGACCGCAAGTTCCCAATGCGGGAGCTTTACAGTTAATTCTGGCTTTGTTCCATGCTCGAGGATCACGTCATTCTCTTCCGGAGTTGCGCCTACAGGAACTGAGGTATGCGGCAAATTCGGCAAAAGCACAATTTTACCTTGCAAGGCCTCCTCAATGGCAACAAGCTTTTCGCCGAGTTCTTTTACCTGCTCTTTTAAAACAGGTGTTTTTCCTTTTAATTCTTCAGCCTCTTCTTTTTTGCCCTGGCGCATTAGTTCGCCAATTTGCTTAGCGATGCTGTTTGCTTCCGCAGAGATCGAGTCAAGTTGAGATTGTGTTTGTTTTCTTTCATCATCCAAGGCAAGAATTTCATCCACTAACTCGGGCTGTTTGAAATTTTTAACGGCTAATCGCTCTAAAACTTTCTCTTTGTTCTCTCTGATATAAGTAACTTGCAGCATCGTTTTTATAAATTTCAACAAAGATATAAACAGTTTGCAGTTTGCAGCAGACAGTTTGCAACTAAGGTTATTGGTAGCAAACGGATTTCGGGAGACCGCTTGCAAAAGCCTGCAAAGAATAAAATTAAAAATAATGACTGGTAAGCTTTACCTCGTACCTACGCCAATTGGCAATCTTGAAGATATTACATTCAGAGCCATTCGCATTTTAAAAGAAGCAGATCTGATTCTGGCTGAAGATACCCGGACAAGCGCTCCGTTATTAAAGCACTTTGGTATTGAAAAACGTGTTTTTGCACATCATCAACACAATGAGCACAAAGCAACAACGGAAATTATTCGTTTTTTGAAAGAAGGACAGCAGGTGGCTTTGATTTCTGATGCAGGTACTCCGGCAATTTCTGACCCTGGATTTTTTTTAGTGAGGGAAGCATTGAAGCAGGATATAGCCATTGAGTGTCTTCCGGGAGCAACAGCATTTGTACCAGCACTAATAAACTCCGGCCTCCCATCAGACAGATTTACATTTGAGGGCTTTTTACCTGTAAAAAAAGGAAGACAAACCCGAATGAAGGAACTTGCGGAAGAAGAAAGAACCATGATATTTTATGAATCACCCCATCGTTTACTGAAAACACTCGAAGAGTTTATTCAGTTTTGGGGCGAAGACCGGCAAGCCTCCGTATCCCGGGAGCTAACAAAGGTATTTGAGGAAACAGTGAGGGGAACGTTAACGGAAATAAAAACACATTTTGAGACTAACGTACTTAAAGGAGAATTTGTGATTTGTGTAGCTGGCAAATGAAAAAGGAGACCTGCTTGAGTCTCCTTTCTTGTATGATTATAATGCAAATACTCTTCCAAGATTTGCTGAACTGTTACATGATACTTTCAGATCCTTAACCAACCCTGAGCCGATATCAATAACCCAGCCGTGTACTTCAAGATCGCTGCGTTCTTTCCACGCGTTCTGAACGATTGTTGTTTTGCACAGATTGAAAACCTGCTCTATAGCATTGAGTTCGACTAAACGATTGCCCCGCTGCTTGTCATCCGTAATCAGATCCAGCTCGTGGCTATGCAGACGGTAAACATCTTTAATATGTCTTAGCCAGTTATCAATTAAGCCATATTGTTTGCTCCCCATGGCAGCAATTACACCACCACAACCATAGTGACCAGCAACAATAATGTGCTTTACCTTTAATACGTTTACAGCGTAATCGAGAACGCTTAGCATGTTCATATCAGAATGTATGCACATATTCGCGATATTACGGTGAACAAATACCTCACCTGGCTTTGTTCCGGTAACTTCATTGGCCGGTACGCGGCTATCCGCACAGCCAATCCATAGCACCTCAGGATTTTGCCCAGCTGCAAGTTTTGTAAAGTACTCCGGATCTTCTGCTAAGGATTTCTCTACGAAAGCTTTGTTCCCATCAATTAAGTTCTGGTAAGTTTTCTTACTTTTCTCCTTTAACTCTGCTGACATTTCTGGACTTATTTTTATAGGTTGAATTTCTTTTTCTATTATACTAGGCATGTGTTTCTACTTTCTCTGGTTTTAAAATTAAATCTTTCAGTTGCGGCACATCATACTTATGCTTGATATTTACAAACTGAACAATGATTCCACGGCTATATGCATTGTGCTTGAAATTGTGGATAATCTCAAGTACATCAGAATCAATGTATCTTGAATTAGTGCCATCAATTACAACATCAACGCCCGATGGAAGATGGTTTAAAGTGTACTGAATTGCGGCTTTATTTAAAAAAGACACTTCTTCGGCCAAGTTTATTTTAATGAGTTTCTTATTACCAACTCTCTCGATATGGTAAAAGTATGGATTACGCATATTATTCCGCAAGATATAGAATACTCCGATCATCATTCCGATACCAACACCTTTTAGCAAATCTGTAAATACTACTGCCAAAACAGTTACTACGAAAGGAATAAACTGCTCTTTGCCTTCATTCCACATCTTCTTAAACAGCTCAATTTTAGCAAGCTTGTAGCCTGTCATCAATAAAATTGCAGCCAGACAAGATAGCGGAATACTATTAAGTACACCAGGAATAAGCAACAAAGAGAGCAACAACCATGAACCATGCAGAACTGCACTAAGCTTGGTTTTACCTCCTGAGTTTACGTTGGCCGAAGAACGAACGATAACGGCTGTCATCGGCAGGCCGCCCAGCATTCCACTGACGATATTTCCTGCACCCTGAGCTACCAATTCTCTGTTTGTTGGCGATACACGTTTGTATGGGTCAATTTTATCAACAGCCTCAATACTTAAAAGCGTTTCAAGACTGGCAACTATGGCGATAGTTCCAGCTACAATCCATACATCGCTTACCATGATCTTAGAAAAATCAGGTAATCTAAACAAGCTCATAAACTCATTTGCCGAATTCACAACCGGAATCTTTACAATATGCTCACTTTGAATCTCTAAACCAGATCCTTTGAAAACCATATTTAATGCAATACCCAGTACAACAACTATCAGGGGCGCCGGTACTGATGCCACCTTTTTAACCTTTGGCCAGTAAATCAGTATCAATAAAGAAAGGATGCTAATTATTACTGCGCCTAAACTTACAGCATTGAACATTGATGTAATTGCAGAGAAATCATTCCATGAGAATGTCTCGTTCCCTTCATAATCGGCATCGTAGCCTACAGCATGTTGAATTTGCTTGCGAATTAATATAATACCAATACCTGCCAGCATTCCTTCGATCACTGCCGAAGGAAAATAACTTGCAATTGTACCGGCTTTAAGCATCCCAAGTAAAATTTGCATTACTCCCGCAAGAACAACAGCAAGAAGAAAGGCTTCGTAACCGTGCAATTTAGCTATAGAACTGGCTACAATAACGGTTAATCCGGCAGCCGGTCCACTTACACTGAGCTGCGAACCACTCACCGAGGCTACAACCGTACCTCCAATAATTCCTGTTAAAATACCTGCAAACAGAGGCGCACCGGACGCCAGAGCTATACCCAGACACAATGGAAGTGCTACCAGAAAAACTACTATACTCGCCGGAAAATCTTTTTTCAAGTTGGCAAGAGACAAAAAACTACCCGTACGATGTTGTGCATACTCATGTTGAGACGCCATACTTCATCAATTAAAAAATCATTAAAAATTAAACTATTAACCACAAACCATGACAATAACGGCAGGACCGGTAAGTCCAGCCTGGCATGATTATTTCGAACTTAAATGATTAAACGTTTGGAGGAGGCGTAGGAACCGTGGGATAGAATGGCTGAATATGTTTGGCATGATCATCATTGCCAGATAGCATTTTCACTTCGAAAACTGGTCTTACAAGATAAATCTGATAATTAGTTACTGTCAGGTACTCTTTGATGGAAATCTCCTTTATATCAGCAGGCTTACAGTCGTTTTCAATTTCCAACTGCATGATAGCCGCATTTACGGATTTTGCATCAAGCTGAGCTGCAATAATAGGTGCAATAGAAATGAACATCTTGCTGAAGAAAATCATCAGGAAGATATAACTGAAAAACCTATTCGCTGTATTCCGTTTCATTCTATATGGCTAGCCTACTGCAATAGTAATTAAAATAGCAGTTCTGCAAGTATCTTACGATTTTAAATCCCTACGAAGATAGTAGTCTTTGACAATGTTTCTACTTCCGAACGTATAATTTTTTTTTTTGTTGCAGAACTTGACATTTGCATGGAATAATTTGAAGACTAGCCGCTTCAAATATCCCTAAGTTTGCATTTATTAAAGAAATGGCTAAAGTAACAGGAAAAGCATACGACATCAATCTTCTGAAAAGAGTTTTTAGCTATGTCACGCCCTATAAAAAGACACTCATTTGGTCGATTTTCCTTACTATAACGCTGGCTGCACTGGCTCCAACGAGACCATTTCTTATTCAATACATGGTTGATAACTTTATCGCCACGGGAGATAAAGCAGGATTAATAAAGTCGACACTGCTGATGCTGGCTTTGCTTTTGGGACAAACGACCGTACAATACTTCCATACATTTCTAACTAATAATCTTGGGCAATCGACCATACGTGATTTACGAATCAGCGTTTTTGATCATATCTCAAAACTTAAATTGAGCTACTTCGACAAAACTCCCATAGGGCAGTTGATAACCAGAACGGTTTCTGACCTGGAGACAATTGCTGATATTTTTTCGGAAGGGCTTATTATGATTATTGGAGATATTCTTCAACTTATTGCCCTGATAGGATTTATGCTCATTCTGGACTGGAAGCTGACTTTGGTGGTTTTGATACCGGTTCCGCTGCTTATGCTGGCAACGTATATATTTAAAGAGTCTATAAAATCGTCGTTTCAAGAAGTTCGAACACAAGTATCTCACCTTAATACCTTCCTTCAGGAACATATAACGGGCATGAATATCACGCAGTATTTTGCAAGGGAAGATCAGGAGATGAAAAAATTCGTAACCATCAATGGATTACATCGCGATGCTCACATCCGGTCAAACTGGTATTATTCCATTTTTTACCCGGTTGTAGAAATAATATCAGCAATGTCTATTGGTCTTCTTGTTTGGTTTGGCTCCAAATCAATTATTGAACATGAAATTACCCCCGGAGTTGTGATGGCATTTATTATGTTTATTAACATGATGTTTCGGCCAATCCGCGAACTTGCAGATAAGTTTAATACGTTACAAATGGGTATGGTGGGGGCTGAACGCATCTTTACTGTACTCGACACCAAAGAGCAAGAGGACACAAGCGGGCACTTTAAACCTTCAGCAATTGAGGGCAGAATAGAATTTAAAGATGTTTGGTTTGCTTATACTGACGACAAATGGGTTTTAAAAGGCATTAGTTTCGAGGTACAACCAGGCGAAACACTGGCTCTGGTAGGCGCAACTGGAGCCGGAAAGTCATCCATCATTAATCTTTTGAATCGCTTTTACTCTATCAACTCGGGCAGTATCAAGGTAGACGGCAAAGAAATAACTAGTTATGATTTAAACTTCTTAAGATCTCAGATAGGGACCGTCATCCAGGATGTATTTCTATTTTCAGATACGATAGCAAACAACATCAGCCTGAGTAATCCGCAATTTAGTCAGGAAGAGATTGAAAAGGCAGCCAGAGAAACAGGAGCCGATGACTTTATCCGTAAGCTTCCCGACTCATACAATTATAATGTAATGGAACGAGGGGCCACCCTATCTGCAGGTCAGGCGCAGCTCATCTCCTTTATCCGAGCGTTGGTATATAATCCTAAAATTTTAGTATTGGATGAGGCGACGTCATCAGTTGATACGGAGACCGAAATCGTCATTCAACAAACTATTCAAAAGCTAATGGAAGGTAGAACCTCAATCGTGATAGCCCATCGCTTGTCTACAATTCAACATGCTGACAAAATAATCGTGATGGATCATGGTGAAATTAAAGAGATAGGAACTCATCAGGAGCTTTTAAAGCAAAATGGATATTACAAGCGGCTGTATGAACTACAATTCAATTCATCAGGAATAGAAAAAAACAGCAATCTGAGCTAAAATATATTGAGATGCCCTATTTCGTCTAACATTCGTTACATATAGCGATGTATTTTAGGCAAAAAACAACTAAATTTTTACTTTTTTAATGCTTTAATAAAAAGTAATTGCCAAAAAAATCTCTAAGTTTGCAAAACTTTAAAAACCGATCAATGAGTGTATTAGTAAATAAAGATTCAAAAGTAATTGTGCAGGGATTTACAGGCACAGAAGGTACTTATCATGCGTCGCAAATGATTGAGTATGGAACGCAAGTAGTAGGTGGTGTAACTCCTGGAAAAGGCGGACAAACTCACCTTGACAGACCAGTATTCAACACTGTTAAAGATGCTGTTGATAAAACTGGCGCTGATGTTTCTATCATATTTGTACCTCCAGCTTTTGCTGCTGATGCTATTATGGAAGCCGCTGAAGCCGGAATCAAAGTTATTGTTTGTATCACCGAAGGTATCCCAACGAAGGATATGGTTTTGGTAAAAGAATACATCCAGGATAAAGATACCCGCTTAATTGGCCCTAACTGCCCTGGTATTATCACTGCTGATGAAGCTAAAATTGGTATCATGCCTGGCTTTATCTTCAAAAAAGGTGAAGTTGGTGTAGTATCTAAATCAGGAACTTTAACTTACGAAGCTGTTGACCAGGTTGTTAAAGCAGGTTTAGGAATCACCACTGCAATCGGTATCGGTGGAGACCCAATCATTGGAACTCCGACTGTAGAAGCAGTTAAATTACTTATGAACGATCCTGAGACTAAAGGTATCATCATGATAGGTGAAATCGGTGGTGGAATGGAAGCGGAAGCTGCTCATTGGATTAAAGAAAACGGAACCAAACCAGTTGTTGGTTTTATAGCTGGCCAAACTGCGCCTCCGGGACGCCGTATGGGTCATGCAGGTGCGATTGTAGGTGGAGCTGATGATACAGCTGCAGCTAAAATGCGTATCATGGCAGAATGCGGAATCCGTGTTGTTGAATCACCAGCTGAAATTGGCGCTGCAATGGCAGAAGAACTTAGCAAAGTACTAGCTTAATTATTTTAAGCTTCAGATATTCGAATCCCGATCAGAAATGATCGGGATTTTTTGTTTTTAAACAATTGACCTGTCTTTTGAAAGCCTGCATCTCGGATTAGGACCGATGTAATTTTAACATTACTCCTCTCTTGATAAAAACCTTTTTTCTAAATTGCTGCAATTTCCGAACTGCCCTCATATGAAAAACATTGCCGCATTCATCATCCTGCTTTTTGTTTCGGCAGCCCTTTACGCACAGGAGATAAAACCCATTTCATTGAATACATTAAAACAACGATTTGAAAAGGGAAAAGATACCATCTATGTCATCAACTTCTGGGCAACCTGGTGTGCGCCATGTATACAGGAGATGCCATACTTTGAAAATCTTCAACAAAATTATAAATCCCAGCCCCTTAAGGTTATTTTTTTAAGTATGGATTTTAAATCTCAACTGGAAAGCAGGGTTAAACCATTGATTAAAAAGATGAGTATTCGTAACGAAAGCTTTCTGGCTGAAAAGAAGAACGACCA
>Ga0307408_100001833_pt1 | contig 15482 bp, 14 predicted proteins | sample 322Cmetagenome_FD_202116 | JGI IMG/M metagenome (GOLD analysis project Ga0307408, IMG submission 202116) | Maize rhizosphere microbial communities from greenhouse at UC Davis, California, United States - 322HYB-C-3 | ecosystem: Host-associated > Plants > Roots > Rhizosphere > Soil | place...
TGATGAGCCGTCGGCCGGGCGGCCCGTTGCGGCCCGGCCTTCTGCAATCAAGCAACCCACCTTTTCCTAGGAGCAATGATGAACACCATCCACGTTGATGTGGTCAGTGCCGAAGAGTCCATCTTCTCCGGTGAAGCGCGTTTCGTGGCGCTTCCAGGCGAAGCGGGCGAATTGGGCATCTACCCCCGCCACACCCCGCTGATCACCCGTATCAAGCCGGGCTCGGTGCGCATCGAAATGGCCGATGGCGGCGAAGAGTTTGTCTTCGTGGCCGGTGGCATTCTGGAAGTGCAGCCCAACTGTGTCACCGTCCTGTCGGATACCGCCATCCGCGGCAAGGATCTGGACGACGAGAAGGCCAATGCGGCCAAGGCAGCGGCCGAGGAAGCCCTCAAGAACGCCAAGAGCGACATCGATCTGGCCAAGGCCCAGTCCGAACTGGCGGTCATGGCGGCGCAGATTGCTGCGCTTCGCAAGTTCCGGCAGAAGAAGTGATTCCGATACTTCTCTATCTGCATCTATCCAAAAAACCCGGCTTGGCCGGGTTTTTTTATGCCCGTGAGCGCAGGGAGCACAGGGCGGCGGACATCCCTTGCGATGCTGCCCAATGAACGGCCCAAGGAGGGGTACGCACAAAGGCTGCAAGGATGCCGCTGTGAATCCGGCGGAACCGCGTCTCCACGACCATGCTGGTGCGCAGCTCCTTGCCACGCGAGGCTTGAAGAGCGAGGTTCAGGCGGGCAGCCCTCATGGCCGTCCCGCTCTTACCGTGATGGGGAAGTGTTAGGCGGCGTCATGGCCAAAACAAAGGCCGGCGCCCCGTTGATAGGACGCCGGCCTGTGCCGTTGCCTGGCATGGCTGCCGCCGTGGGGTGGCAGCCAGTTTGCGATCACATCGCGCTGAACTCGCCCGAAGGGATTTGGCCAGCACGCAAAGCTTCGATGGTCTGCGCACGTACCGCTGCGCGGTCTGCGGTGGACTTGTAGGTCACGACGCGCGAGCCAGCCGGTTCGATGCTGCGGGCCTGCGCCACGGTGGCGGCTTCGCTCGCCACTTCAGCACGGGTGCGGGTCGTGTCGAACTTCAGTGCGAATTGCGAGCTGTCGGCCTCATCGGCTTGTGCGCCAAAAGAAGCGAAAGCGGCCAGAGCGGCGATGGAGAGGAAGCGTGCAGACTTGTTCATGGTGTCACTCCGGTGGAGTTCAGAAATGGATAGGTACGGGACCTACTGGTGAAAACGGTCGGTGGTCTGGCGTCGGCAAGGATCAGCCGCGTTCACCGGGGAGGATTTCGCCAGCGCGCAGAGCACGGGCAGCTTCGGCACGCACAGCGGCACGGTCGGCGGTGGACTTGTAGGTCACCACGCGGGAACCCAGGGGCTCGATGCTGCGGGTAGTGGCCACGGTGGCTGCTTCAGCCTGCACTTCAGCGCGGGTGCGGTTGGTTTCGAACTGGGTGGCAAATTGCGAACCATCGGCTTCGTCGGCGTGGGCGCCAAAAGAAGCGAAAGCGGCAACAGCGGCGATGGAGAGGAAACGGGCGGTGGTGTTCATGATGTCAATCCTTCGGGAAAAAAGCGTCTCAGAAAAACCGGGCAAAGGCACCATCGCTTTTGACCGGGTTCGGTGAGTCGCCTTGCGGGTTCGGCTCATCGATGGGATGAACTGTACGCGCCCCGGAGTCGAAGAAAAACCATGCAGTCGCAAACTAACTGTTCCAGTATTGGAAACAATAATCGGGGAACTCGACCTGTGGGACGGCTTGTCAGCGTCGGGAATCGGGCTAGATCAGCGAAAACCCTGCTGTCATTTTGGGACAATGGCGCGAAAGGAACTCCTCCTGAGGGAGGTGGTTCCCCCAAGTGCACAGTGCGGAGGGGCTGAGCTTCGTGAACGGCGCAAGGCCGTCCGAAGCTCGATGCGGGAGTGCCGCGGTCAGAGCGCTGGAGGCGCCTCAGTGAAGCACCGGCGCGTCAGGCAGCTCGTTGCCTGGGGCGGTGTCGGCGGTGCGCGGAAAGTGCCTGACCAGCCGGGAAGAGACGGCCTCGATGGCTTGCGCTACACCTTCTTCATAGTCGAATCGGCGGAAATGGGTGGCCATGAGCGCAATCACGTCGCGCCATTCGTCCGGGGCCACGCGCCGGGCAAGGCCCCGGTCGGCCACGATCTCGATGGCGTGTTCGGGCATCAACAGGTAGATGAGCACGCCATTGTTGTGCTCGGTGTCCCACACCCGGTACTTGCTGAAGAGCATGATGGCGCGCTCGCGTGCGCTGGCCTGGCGGCGAAGGTAGCTCCAGGGCAGGGCGCTTTCGGCCACGATGCGGATCTGGCCCGTGTGCAGCTGCTCGCTGGCGGCCACCCGTGCGCCCAGGCGCAGCAGGGCGTCGTCTGGCAACGCGCGCCGCGTCCGTGATTCTTGCCAACGGTGGCGAGCCAGCCGCCAGAGTGCAGCCGGCAGGCCCCAAAGAGATCCCTTCGTTGCTTCGCTTGGGTCCATGGTCACCAATCTCCGGAGGCGCCACCGCCGCCAAAATCTCCGCCGCCGCCGGAGCTGAATCCGCCGCCACCACTGCCGCTGCTGCCGCCGCCCCAGCCGCCGCCGGTTCCCCAGCCCCCCGATGCGCCGCCGCCCGGGCCGGCTCGGGAGTAGCCGCTGCGGGCGGTGGAGCCGCTGATGATCCAGGTGTAGAGCAGGGCGGCCAAACCGGCACCGCCCGCCACCAGCACACTGGAGGTGACTGCGAACGCGAGAAACCCCACCCCGCCGCCCATCAGAAGGCCGCCCAGGCCGGCGCCAAAAATGCCTCGCACCACGGGCCCGGCCACGATCACGCCGAAGAAGAGGAAGACGGCGAGATCCGTCCAATCAAAACCTTCCTGGCCGTCGGAGCCGGGGTTCTGGGAGGTGCTGGTGGAGTCCGGGGCGGGCAATGCCTCACCGGCAATCCGCGCCGAGAGTTGCGTGACGGCCGCGCTCAGTCCCCCCGCAAAGTCGCCTTGCCGGAAGCGCGGCTTCATGGTCTCGTCGATGATGCGCGCCGCCGCGATGTCGGGCACGGCGCCTTCCAGTGCCTTGGCCACCTCAATGCGCATCTTGCGGTCGTTCTTGGCGACGATCACGAGCACCCCGTCACCCACGTCGCGCCGGCCGATCTTCCAGGCGTTGCCGACGCGGTTGGCGAAGGCGGCAATGTCCTCGGGAGCGGTCGTGGCCACCATCAGCACCACGACCTGGGCGCCTCGCGTGCGCTCCAGGGATTGGAGTTGTGCTTCAAGTGCCGCCTTGTCGGGCGCGGAAAGGGTGCCGGTCTGGTCGATGACGGGGCCGGTGAGCGGGGGGATCGGCAGCACACCGCCGTCGGCACGCGCCCATGGCAAGGCAAATGCTATCAATAAAATAGCTGCCAGCGCTTGATGGATCAGCGCAAGAGGCATGTTTCCTTTGATGTGGGAGCAGCCGCCAGGCGGTCAAGGACGGGGCTTGGAGGCAGAGAAATCCACCGTGGGCGGCGTGGAGATCTGGGCCTCGTTCGCCACGGTGAAGCTGGGCTTGGGGGCATAGCTGAACGCCATGGCCGTCAGGTTGGTGGGGAAGCTGCGCGCGAGCACGTTGTATTCCTGCACCGTCTGGATGTAGCGGTTGCGCGCCACGGTGATGCGGTTCTCGGTGCCTTCCAGCGTCACGCGCAGGTCGCGAAAGCCCTGGTTGGCCTGCAGCGTGGGATAGCGCTCGGATACCACCATCAGCCGCGACAGCGCGCCCGACAGCTCGCCCTGCGCCTGCTGGAACTTGTTGAATGCCTCGGGGTTGTTCAGCGTCTCGGGCGTGGCCTGGATCGCCGTGGCCTTGGCCCGCGCCTCGACTACGCGGGTAAGCGTTTCCTGCTCAAAGTCTGCCTCGCCCTTCACGGTGGCGACGATGTTGGGCACCAGGTCCGCCCGGCGCTGGTACTGGTTGAGAACCTCGCTCCACGCGGCCTTGGACTGCTCGTCCAGCCGTTGGAAGTCGTTGTAGCCGCAGCCGGTCAGTGTGAGCGCGACGGCCAGGAGAGCAAGAATTCGTCGGATCATGATGGGTACGCCAGATGGATTGCAAAACAGAAGGGACCCGCCCCGGAGTGCGGCGGGCCTTGGTGCGCCAGATTCTGCAACAAGTGGCGCACCCGGCCTCACTTTCCGCACGCGCGGCTCGACTTTGGGGATGGCCTCACAATCGCCGCACAATAGCGGGCGTCGCCATGCGGGCCGCATGGCCGGCATGCCGCCTCTTTTTGAATCCCGACATTCCATCCCTCGCCCACCATGCCCCGTTCAAGCTCCAGCGCCGCCAACCTCGGCGGGTCCTCGGACGAAACCGAGGCCGCGTTCTACGACGCCTTGCAGCGCGGCGACATCGAACTCCTGATGGCTTGCTGGGCGGAGGACGACGACATCGTCTGTGTGCATCCCGGCGGTCCCCGGCTGCTGGGCGCCGGGGCCATCCGCGCTGCGTTCGAGGCCATGTTTTCGCACGGCACCGTGCGTGCACGGCCCATGCAGGTCCACCGCGTGGTGGCGCTCACCAGCGCCGTGCACAGCGTGGTGGAGCAGGTGGAGGTGATGCTGCCCGATGGGTTGCATCAAGCCGTGGTGCTGGCCACCAACGTCTACCACAAGACCCCGGAGGGCTGGCGCCTGGTGGCACACCACGCGAGCCCCGGCGGCGCCCCGGATGCGTCGACGGCCCCTGCGCAGCGGCCTGTGCTGCACTGATGACTGGCCAGGGATTTCTTGTTGGGGCATATTTTTGCCCCTGGCGCTTGCTAGACAAGCGCAAACAGCTATGAAATATGTAGCGCCACGTTGGTTGCCCGGGGGGCAGCTCCAGACGATCTGGCCAGCTCTGGCTTCCCGCCGCGTGTTCGGCCCCCGGCCCCGGTACCGCCGGGAGCGTTGGGACACACCGGACGGCGATTTTGTGGACGTGGATTTTCTGGAAGACGACGCACCCCTGCCGCCCGCAGCGCACCGGCCGCTGCTGGTGGTCTTCCATGGGCTGGAGGGTTCATCGCGCAGCCATTACTGCGAGGCGTTTGCCGATTGGGCGCGCGAGCAAGGCTGGGCCTGCGCCTTACCCCATTTCCGAGGCTGCAGCGGCGAGATCAACCGTGCGCCCCGCGCCTACCATTCGGGCGACCACGCGGAGATCGGCTGGATGCTGCAACGCCTGCGCGCGTCGCATCCGGGGCCGTTGGTGGCGGCGGGTGTTTCGCTGGGTGGAAACGCCCTCCTGCGCTGGGCGGGCGAAGTGGGCGAGCTGGCCGCACGCGACGCGGATGCCGTGGCTGCCGTGTGCTCGCCCATTGACCTCGCCGCCGGCGGGCATGCCATTGGGCGTGGCTTCAACCGGCAGATCTATACCCGCATGTTCATGCGCACCCTGGTGCCCAAGGCGCTTGGCAAGCTGGCGCAGCACCCGGGGCTGTTTGACCGCCACGCCCTGCTGGCCGCGCGGGACCTGTATGCGTTCGACAACGTGTTCACAGCGCCGCTGCACGGGTTTCGCGACACCGAGGATTACTGGCAAAGGGCTTCTGCCAAGCCGGTGCTGCACCGCATCCGCATCCCGGCGCTGGTCGTCAATGCGCGCAACGATCCGTTCGTGCCGGCCGCCAGCCTGCCCCGGTCCCACGAAGTCGGCAACCGATACGTCACCCTGTGGCAACCCGCCCACGGAGGGCATGTCGGCTTTGCCCATGGCCGGCCCCCGGGCCATGTGCGCGCCATGCCCGACGCCGTGGGAGGGTGGCTGGCGGAGCAGGTGGGGGCAATCGCCGCTGCAGGCGCACAATCGCCGCATGGATGACATCGTCAAGCAGGCCATCGCCAAGTGGCCCAATGTGCCCGACTGCTACGGCTGGCTCGGCCTGGATGCGCGGGGCCATTGGTACCTGCGTGACGACGAGGTGCAGCGCGCCGGGCCCTTCCCGCACAGCAAGGGTTCGCTGCTGCAGCACGAAAAGCTGATCGGCTTCATCGCTCGCAACTACGAGGCCGACGCCCAGGGGCGGTGGTTCTTTCAGAACGGGCCGCAGCGGGTGTATGTGGAACTGGAAGCCACACCATGGGTCTGGCGCCTTCAGGCGGATGGGTCCGCCGTCTCGCACACCGGGCGCAGTGTGGCGGTGCAGGAGTGCCTGGTGGACGCCGAAGGTCGCGTCTACCTCACGTCGGTGCTGGGAATCGGCCTGCTGCACACACTGGATGTCCCCTTGGCCGCCGAAGCGTTGGAAGCAGGGCGCTGGATGCCCCGTGAAGTGGTCGCCGCCGAGTTGCCGCAGCGCTACGGCTTCGTTCTGAGCCCCCATCAGCGGGCGCGGGACGAGGGGCGGTCCGCAGCACGAAACGGCGATCTGTCTGCCGGCCAGCGCCCATAAAAAACCGGCCCACAGGCCGGCTTTTGGCGGAGCAGTACCAGGCGGAGCGATGCCGCGGGTCCCGCGAGATTGGAGCTTACTTGGCAGCGGCGGTCATGAATTCGACCGCAGCGCGCAGATCCGCATCCGACGCCTGGGCTGCGCCGCCCCGGGGAGGCATGGCGCCCTTGCCCTTGGCCACGCTGTTGAAAAGCGCATCCATGCCGGCTGGCAGGCGTGCGGACCACGCTGCCTTGTCGCCAAACTTGGGGGCTCCTGCCACGCCTGCAGCATGGCACACCTGGCACGCTTGCTTGTACAGGGCCTCGCCGGCGCCGGCGGCGGCCACTGCGGGTGCCGCGGCAGCGGTGGGCGCCGCAGGTGCTGCTTCGGCCGCCGGGGCAGGAGCAGCCGCAGGCGCTGGTGCCGCGGCCGGGGCGGCGGCGGCTGCGCTGGCTGCAGCGGGTGCCGCAGGTTCTGCAAACTTGGCGCCTGCTGCATTGGCCATGTGGGCCACTGCACGCGCAATCTCGGTGTCGTTGAAATCGCCGCCGCCCTGGGGAGCCATGGCCCCCTTGCCCTTCAGCGCCGACTGCACCAGTGCTTCAAAGCCAGTGGCAATGCGGGCAGACCAGGCACCCGCGTCCCCAAACTTGGGAGCCCCCGCAGCGCCCGTGGCGTGGCAGGCGGCGCACTGGCCCTTGTAGACCTCTTCACCGGCGCGCAGCGGCCGGTTGGCATCGCGGATCTCGACCATGCCCACCTTCTGGATGCGCTCGGCCACGGCTTTCTCGGGGTTGCTGGCACCGGCAGCGGGCTTGTCGGCAGAGGTGACGTACAGGACCAAGCCAATGATGGCAAAGACCGGAATCACAAACGAGAAAAGTACCGCGATCAACAACTGCTTGGGGGTTTTGATCGGGCCGGTATGGGCTTCTTCGTGGTGGTTGGCGCTCATGACGTCCTCAGGTTTATCGGGGGCATGGATGTGAAATCAACCTTAAATTATATCTGCGGGGTCTTTGCCGCCCGGGGACTTGATGCTCCAGCGAAGAACCTGCCGGATTGCAAGCGCACCGGGTGCCCCTGGGCTCACGCCAGGGGCACGCGCCGGGTCCGGTCAGGAGGCGCGCCCGGTCGCTGCCTCGCCACCCCCTCCGCCCAGGGCCTTGTAAAGCGCCACCTGGTTTTGCAGCTGGGCCAGTTTCACTTGCACCACGGCTTGCTGGGCCGCGAACAGCGAGCGCTGGGCATCCAGCAGGTCCAGGTAGCTGGAGACACCGTTGCGGTAGCGCAGGTCCGCCAGCTGCAGGCGTGCCGCCTCGGCCTGCGCTTGCATCTGTTGCGCCTGGGCCTGATCCTGCAGTGTGGCCTGGCCGGCCAAGGCGTCCGAAACCTCGCGGAAAGCCGTCTGGATGGCTTTTTCGTACTGGGCAATGGCAACGCCTCGGCTGGCTTGCGCGCCCTCCAGGTTGGCTTGGTTGCGGCCCGCGTCAAAGATGGGTAGCAGCAGCGACGGCGCGAGTGTGAAGCCCCAGGAACCGTTCTTGAACAGGCCCGACAGCTCGCCGCTGGCGGTGCCTGCTTGCGCCGTGAGCGAGATGCGGGGAAAAAACGCCGCACGGGCCGCGCCGATATTGGCGTTGGCCGCGATCAGCTGCTGCTCTGCCTGGCGGATGTCCGGGCGGCGGGTGAGCAGCTCGGAAGGCAGGCCTGCGGGCAGGGGGGTCATGACCGGCGCCTGCGCCAGCCGGCTACCGGCGAGCGTGCCGCGGATGTCTTCGGGAAGCGACTGCCCAAGCAGCAGCGCCAGCGCGTTCTCGTCCAGCGCGCGCTGGCGCTGCTGCTGGGCCAGTGTGGCCCGCGCTGCCTGCGTCAGCGATTCGGCCTGACGGAAGTCGAGCTCGGAGGCCACGCCAGCGTCCAGCCGCATTCGCGTTAGGCGCACGGATTCCTCGCGCGAAGCCAGTGTCTGACGGGAAAGCTCCAGCAGTTCCTCATCGGCCAGCAGGTTCAGCCACCCGTTGGCCACGGCGGCTACCAGGCTGACCTGCGCGGCATTGCGGCCCTCCTCGGTGGCGAGGTACTGGGCCAGGGCCTGTTCCTTGAGGCTGGCGATGCGCCCAAAGAAGTCGATCTCCCACGCGGAGATGGCCAGCCCGACGCTGAACGAATTGGTCAGATCGCCGGTGCTGGCTGCCGGCGCGCGGCTGGCGTTGGCCGCCAGACCCACCCCCGGATACAGGTCGGCGCGGCGGACCTGGAACGTGGCGCGCGCCTGCTCAATGTTGAGCACGGCGATGCGCAGGTCGCGGTTGTTGGCCAGCGCGGTCTCGATGAGCCGGCGCAGCCGGGGCTCGGCAAAGTAGTCGTGCCAGGGCAGCGGAGCCGCCGTAGCTGCAGCAGAGGGGCTGGCCGCATTCGTCCCCTCTGCCCCGGTCACCCCATTGGCGGCGCTCGTCGCATAAACCGCGGGCACGGGCGCGGCAGGGCGTTCGTACGCGGGAATGAACGAACAGCCGCCCACCAGAAGGGCCGTGGCTAACAGCGAGGCAGTCGCAGTGCGCGGGTACTTAGTCATGGGTTCCAACTCCTGCTTCCTCCGCATGGCGGCGGTTCATTTCCTGCTGGCGCGCGCTGCCTTTGAACAGGCTGCGGACCACCACGAAGAACACGGGCACGAAAAACACGGCCAATGCGGTTCCGGTGATCATTCCGCCCAGCACGCCGGTGCCAATGGCGCGCTGGCTGGCCGAGCCCGCTCCCGACGCAATGGCCAGGGGCAGAACGCCCAGGCCGAAAGCCATCGAGGTCATCACGATGGGGCGGAACCGGAGGTGCGCCGCCGCCAGTGCGGACTCGATCACGCTCTTGCCCTGAGCCTGCAGGTCCTTGGCAAATTCGATGATCAGGATGGCGTTCTTGGCCGACAGGCCGATGATGGTGATCAGGCCCACCTGGAAATACACATCGTTGGCATAGCCGCGCAGCAGGGTCGCCAGCAGCACGCCCAGCACACCCAGCGGTACCACCAGAATCACGGCCAGCGGAATCGACCAGCTTTCATACAGCGCGGCCAGGCACAGGAACACGGCCAGGATCGCGAAGCTGTAGAGAATCAGCGACTGGGCTCCAGCCAATTTCTCTTCACGCGACTGGCCTGTCCATTCAAAACCAAAGCCGGCGGGCAACTGGCCAGCGAGCTTTTCCATTTCGGCCATGGCGGCGCCCGTACTGAACCCAGGCGCTGGGGCGCCGGAAATCCGCATGGCGGGGTAGCCGTTGTACCGCACGGTCTGCTGTGCGCCGTTCACCCAACGGGTGGTGGCAAACGCCGACAACGGCACGGGCTTGCCTTGGCTGTTGGCGGCGTTGATCTTGAGCAGATCGTCCGGTTGCATGCGTGCAGGTGCGTCGGCCTGCACCACCACGCGCTGCAGACGCCCTTGGTTCGGGAAGTCGTTCACATAGCTCGAACCCAGTGCCGTGGACAGCGCGGAGTTGATGGCTTCAAACGGCACGCCCAGCGCATTGGCCTTGTCGCGGTCGATGTCGATCTGCAGCTGGGGTGCGTCTTCCAGTCCATCCGGGCGTACCTGGGTCAGCACTTTGCTTTGCGCCGCCATGCCCAGCAGCTGGTTGCGCGCCTTCACCAGCGCCTCGTGCCCGGCGCCGCCCCGGTCCTGCAGGCGGAACGTGAAGCCGCTGGCATTGCCCAGCTCAGGAATGGGGGGCGGGCTCAGCGGGAAGATGAAGGCGTCTCGGATGCCCATCAGGCCGCCGAAGGCGCGGTTGGCAACGTCCTGAGCCGACTGTCCGGGGCCGTGGCGCTCGCTCCAGTCTTTGAGTGTCACGAAGGCGAGCGCGGCGTTCTGGCCCTGGCCCGAGAAACTGAACCCCAGCACACCCACCATGCTCTGCACTTCGGGTTGCTTGAGGATGAAGCTTTCCACCTGCTCCATCACGGCCAGGGTGCGTTCCTGTGTCGCGCCCGGTGGCAACTGCACGTTGACGATGATGTTGCCCTGGTCTTCGCTGGGCAGGAACGATGTGGGCAGGCGCATGTAAACCACCGCCACGGCGCCGATGATGGCGGCGTAGATGACGAGGTAGCGTGCTGCGCGCCGAAGCATGCGCGCAACCAAGCCTTCGTATCCCTTGGCCGTGCGAGAGAAGCTGCGGTTGAACCAGCCGAAAAAGCCGCGCTTTTCATGGTGGTGGCCGGCTTCCACGGGCTTGAGCAGCGTCGCGCACAGTGCCGGGGTGAGCGACAGCGCCATGAAGGCCGAAAAAGCGATGGATGCCACCATCACTGCCGAGAACTGGCGGTAGATGTTGCCGGTGGAGCCCGCAAAGAACGCCAGAGGCACGAACACCGAGATCAGCACCACCGTCACGCCGATGATGGCACCCGAGATCTGCCGCATGGCCTTACGCGTGGCCTCGAGCGGCGAGAGTCCTTCCTCGCTCATGATGCGCTCGACGTTCTCCACCACCACGATGGCGTCGTCCACCACGATGCCGATCACCAGCACCATGCCGAACATGGTCAGCACGTTGATCGAGAAACCCAGCGCAAGCAGTGTGGCGAACGTGCCCAGCAGCGCAATGGGCACCACGACGGTCGGAATGATGGTGTAGCGCCAGTTCTGCAGGAACAGGAACATCACCAGGAACACCAGCGCCACGGCTTCCAGCAGCGTCTTGGCCACCTGGGTGATGGAGATGTCCACGAAGCGGGAGCTGTCGTAGGGAATGCTCCAGCTCATGCCTTCGGGGAAGTAGCGCGAGAGTTCATCCATCTTGGCGCGCACGGCCTTGGCGGCTTCGAGGGCGTTGCCACTGGGGGACAGCTGGACGCCGATACCCACGGCGGGCTTGCCGTTCAGGCGTGCGGCGGTGGCATAGGCCTGGCCGCCCAGTTCCACACGCGCCACATCCTTGATACGGACCGTCGAGCCATCGGTGTTGGCGCGCAGCACGATGTTGCCGAACTGCTCCACGCTGGAGAGCTGTCCGTTGACCACCACCGTCGCAGCGATGCCTTGGCCTGCCACGTTGGGCAGGTCGCCGATGGTGCCGCTGGCCACCTGCGCGTTCTGCGCACGGATGGCGGCCGTGATCTCGGCCGCCGAGAGGTTGAAGCTCACCATCTTGGCCGGGTCGATCCATATGCGCATGGCACGCTCGGTACCGAACAGCTGGGCCTGGCCAATGCCTTTCAGGCGCTGCAGTTCGGGCACCACGTTGCGCGATGCGTAGTCGCCCAGCGCCACCGTGTCCGTGGCCGGATTGGTGGACGAGAGCATGGTGAACAGCAGGAAGTTGGAGCGCGACTTGTCCACACGCACGCCTTGCTGCGTCACGGCCGAGGGCAGGCGTGGCGTGGCTCGCGAGAGCCGGTTCTGCACATCGACCTGGGCGAGGTCGGCATTGGTGCCCGGCTGGAAGCTCAGCGTGATGCTGCCGGAGCCGTCGGCCTGCGCGACGGATTCCATGTAGATCAGCCCGGGCGAGCCATTCATTTCGCGTTCGATCACCGACAGCACGCTGTCTTCCAGCGTTTGCGCCGAAGCGCCGGGATAGGCCGCGTTGATGACGATGGATGGCGGTGCAACGGGGGGGTATTGGGCGATGGGCAACTGCGTGATCGCCACGCCGCCCATCACCATGATGAACAGCGCGATTACCCATGCAAAGATGGGACGGTCAATGAAAAACTTGGCCATTTCGAGCTGCCTCTTATGCCTTGGGCGCGGAGGCGGCCGATGCTGGGGGCGCTGGGGTTGGTGCTGGCGCCGATGTCGCAGCACCGCTGGGGGCGGCACCAGGTGCCTGCCACGGGACCGGCTTCACGGGGGTACCCGGCGGGAGCATCTGCACCTTCTGGAAGCCGTCCACCATCACTTTCTCGCCTGCCTGCAATCCTTCCAGCACGACCCACCGGTTGTTCTGCGCGGCGCTGACCTTGATCGGGCGTTGCGATACCTTGCCGTCTTCACCCACCACGCTGACCGTGTCGCCTTGCTGGGTGCGCGTCACCGCTTGCTGGGGAAGCGTGATGGCATTGCTGGCCTGGGCCTGTTCAATGCGCACCCGAACGTACAGGCCCGGCAGCAACTCGCCCTTGGGATTGGGAACCTCCGCACGGAGCGTGACCTGGCCCGTGGTGGAGTCCACGGAAAGGTCGGTGAAGAGCAGCTTGCCGGGCTGCGCATATTCCGAACCGTCACCCAGCACCAGTTTGACGCTGGCGGCTTCTGTGCTGCCAGCGCGCTTGAACTGACCGCTTTCCATGGCACGACGCAGCTGGAACACATCGGTGGCGGACTGCGTGAAGTTCACGTACACCGGGTCGATTTGCTGGACTACGGCCAGCGGAGTGGCTTCGCCTTGCCCCACCAAGGCTCCTTCGGTCACCAGAGCACGCCCGATGCGGCCGGCAATGGGCGAGGTCACGCTCGCATAGCCCAGGTTGATTTCGGCAGTGCGCACCGCCGCTTTGGCCCCGGCCACATCGGCCAGCGCCTGCTTCTCAGCGGCCTCGGCGTTCACGAAATCTTGCTTGCTGATGGCATTGGCGCCCACGAGCGGGCGGTAGCGCTCCACCTGCGCGCTGGCCTGAGCGAGGTTGGCTTGCGCCTTCGCGAGGCTGGCGCGGGCACTTTCGAACGCCGCAGTGTAGGGGGCAGCATCAATGCGGAACAAGGGCTGCCCAGCCTTGACGTCAGTACCTTCCTTGAAGAGGCGTTGCTGCAGGATGCCCGCGGCACGCGCCCGGACTTGGGCTACCCGCGAGGCCTCCACCCGCCCCGGCAGCTCGGTCACCAACCCCACGTCGCCCGGTGTTGCCGTCACGACCCCCACCTCTACCTGGGGGGCAGGTTGTGCGCCCGCTGCAGGTTGACCGTCGGTTTTGCCGCACCCGGCCAGTGCCAGGACGGAAGCGATGGCTACTGTCGCCAGCGTGGGCAGGTTGCGGCGCTGGGGGGCAGATTGAAAAGGTGAGGACTTGAACGCAACGCGCAGGTTGGGCATGAGAATCCTTTTGATGGGCGTCAAGGAGTTGGGTTGTAGGGGCAGGCTCATGGCCCTGCAGGTGCCGTATGCCAAAGCCCGACAAATTGGGTATGCAATTATACATACAAACATGAATGTATAATTACTCCTCTTCCTCGCTAGCGCTTGGATTGTGTTGGGTGGGTCATAACTAAACCAAAGGAGGCGAAACACGATGGCGCGTCGGACCAAGGAGGATGCAATTGCTACCCGCAACGGGCTGTTGGATGCTGCGGAGCTTGTCTTTAGCGAGAAAGGGCTTTCGCGTGCCTCGCTGAGTGACATTGCCCAAGCCGCGGGCGCAACGCGCGGGGCCATCTATTGGCACTTCAAGGACAAGGTCGATCTGTTCAACGCCATGATGGAGCGCGTCACCCTGCCTTTGGAGCGTGGATTTGGTGAGTTCGCAGCCAGCACTTGCCCGGACCCGGTTCAGCGGTTGCGTGCAGTGATGGGCTTGGTGTTGCGCAGTGTGGCTTCCGATGAGCGGACCCGCAGAGTGTTTGAGATTGCGCTCTATCGGGTGGAATACGTGGGAGAACTCGTGGGGGTGCGCGATCGCCACGTGGCGGCTTCGGAGGCCTTCACCCGGCAGTTGGCGGGCGATTTCGAGTTGGCAGCACAGTGTCAAAAAATTGTGTTGCCGTTGGGTGCCATGGAGGCTGCTATTGGGCTGCATGCCTTGTTCGATGGGTTGATTCGGAACTGGATCCTTGGCGGTGGCAAGTTCGATCTCGTCCGGGTGGGTGGGGCTGCAACGGATGCTTTCCTGATGGGACTGGGGCTGTCGTTGCCCCTTGGTGGGGGAGGGGCGGCCTAATGAGTCTTGGTCTTCGCGGGCGGCGAGAATTCGGCTGGATGCAGTCTGTGCGGCGCGGCGGTAGGAGTTGCGTGCGATAATGCAAGGCTGCGCCAGTTGAGATGTGCGGCTGTAGCTCAGTGGATAGAGTATTGGCCTCCGAAGCCAAGGGTCGTGGGTTCGATCCCCGCCAGCCGCACCAGCGAAGCTGTTCCTGTTAGTTCTAGTCTTCGGGAAATTCTTCGGGCCTGTAAAAATTTGGTGCTATAATTCGAAATTCTCCGGAGGGGTGCCCGAGTGGCTAAAGGGGGCAGACTGTAAATCTGTTGGCTTACGCCTACACTGGTTCGAATCCAGTCCCCTCCACCAGTGAGTGTTGTGATGGTGTGGTGAAGTTCGGTTCTGTGTAAAACAGGACTGGGCGCGCAAAGGCTGTTGCCGATGCGGGAGTAGTTCAATGGTAGAACCCTAGCCTTCCAAGCTAATGACGCGGGTTCGATTCCCGTCTCCCGCTCCATTGCTCGTCGTGCTGGTTGTTTGAGTTTGAAATTTTGGCGTTGCGTGAGTGGCGTCAAGTTGCCCATGTGGCTCAGTGGTAGAGCACTCCCTTGGTAAGGGAGAGGTCGCGGGTCCGATTCCCGCCATGGGCACCACTTTCAGGTGCGTCCGATTCTGGTTGCGCCGAGATCCTGTTGTATTGGTATTGATTTTTTTCGGAGTCGGAAAAATGGCAAAAGGAAAGTTCGAGCGCACCAAGCCTCACGTCAACGTGGGCACGATCGGCCACGTGGACCATGGCAAGACGACGCTGACGGCAGCCATCGCCACGGTGCTGTCCGCCAAGTTCGGCGGCGAAGCCAAGAAGTACGACGAAATCGACGCTGCTCCTGAAGAAAAGGCCCGCGGCATCACGATCAACACCGCCCACGTGGAATACGAAACGGCCAACCGCCACTACGCCCACGTGGACTGCCCCGGCCACGCCGACTATGTGAAGAACATGATCACCGGCGCTGCCCAGATGGACGGCGCTATCCTGGTGTGCTCGGCCGCTGACGGCCCCATGCCCCAGACCCGCGAGCACATCCTGCTGGCCCGCCAAGTGGGCGTGCCTTACATCATCGTGTTCCTGAACAAGTGCGACATGGTGGACGACGAAGAACTGCTGGAACTCGTCGAAATGGAAGTGCGCGAACTCCTGGACAAGTACGACTTCCCAGGCGACG